>Ga0207428_10001272_pt1 | contig 26969 bp, 15 predicted proteins | sample RhiMethybrSRZTD1_FD_187600 | JGI IMG/M metagenome (GOLD analysis project Ga0207428, IMG submission 187600) | Populus rhizosphere microbial communities from Tennessee, USA - Rhizosphere MetaG P. TD hybrid SRZTD1 (SPAdes) (version 3) | ecosystem: Host-associated > Plants > Roots > Rhizosphere >...
GAGCAGCTCGCCGTCCCGCTCACGGCGGCGCGCTGGAACACGCGGGCGCGCATGAAGCGGCGCGGTCTCACCGGGCAGAACGGCCTGCGGACGCTGCGGCGCGCGTTTCTCACGCAGGCGGCGCGGCGCGCGGGCGCGGCGGTCATCGCCACCGCCCACACCGCCGACGATCAGCTCGAGACCGTGCTGCTGCGGCTCGCGCGCGGAACCGGACTGCCGGGCCTCGGCGGCATGAGCGCACGCGCCGGCCTCTGGATCCGGCCGTTGCTCGAGGCCACGCGGGCCGAGATCGAAGCCGACCTGGTCCGGATCGGTCAGCCGTGGCGCGAGGATCGGTCGAACCAGGACCTCCGCTACGCCCGCAATTGGATCCGCCACCGGGTGGTCCCGGCGCTGGCGGCGGTGGTCGCCGGCCCGGGTTCCCGCTCCGCGCTGGGGATTCCTGACGATTCGCGGACCGGCTCGGCCGGCGGGCGGGCAGGCCTCGCCCGAAAGGTTGCGCACAGCGCCCGCGAGGTGCGGGAGGCACGCCGGGTCCTGGCCGGTGTTTCAGGACGGATCGCCCGCCGGCTGGGGCGCATCGAAGGCGCACAGATCACACTTGATTCCTCACGGCTCCGTTCCTACCCTTCCGCGGTTCAGCGCAACGTTTTGCGGCGCTCCTGGTCGAGGCTTCCAGGGGTTCGCTCGGGTCTCACCGGACCACATCTCGATCTGCTCCTCGGTCTGGTGGCGCGCCCCCGCCGAACCGCCGAAGCCGGCCTTCCGGACCGCCGAAGGGCGCGATGCAACGCGACGGGACTCGTGCTCGGGCCTTCCGGGCGGTCGAGCGGGCCGATCCGGCATCCGAAGAAATGGGGCACGCCAAAACGATGACACCGACCGCGACGTCTTCCGCCGAAACACCGGGCGCCGACCTGCGTAATCTGCGGGTCATGTACAGCGCCGAGCAGATCACCGCCCGGGTCCGCGAGATGGGACTCGAGATCGCACGTGACTACGACGGGAAGCGGCCGATGTTCGTGGGTGTGCTCAAGGGCGCCTGCATGTTCCAATGCGATCTGGCCCGTGCAACGCCGATGGATGTGGAACTGGATTTTCTTTCGGTCTCTTCGTACGGGGCGTCCACGACGTCGAGCGGCAACGTACGGCTGCTCGCCGACCTGCGGGCCAACATCTCCGGCCGGCACGTGATCCTGTGCGAGGGGGTGGTGGATTCCGGCCTCAGCATGTCGTTCATCCTCGACCTGCTGAAGCTGCGGGGGCCGGCGAGCCTCAAGGTCGCCGCGCTGCTCGACAAGCGTCCGTGCCGGAAGATCGAAGTGCCGGTCGACTACGTGGGCTGGACGATCGGATCGGAGTTCGTGATCGGCTACGGAATGGACGTGGCCGAGCAGTATCGCAATCTGCCCTTCGTGGGCGTCATCGAGGGGAGCTGAACACGTGAAGCTGTTCCGACAGGACCCGGGGAAGGAAGACCGCAACCGCGAAGGGCGCCGGGGTGGACCCCGACTGCCCTCCCCCCGGCGGCCCTCCGGCGGCTCCGCGCCGACCGGCCGGCCGCTGCGAACGCTCGCCTTCTGGGCGTTCGTCGCGATGCTCGCGCTGGTCGCGTACAAGATGTACCAGGGCAATCTCATGTCGACCCCGCGGGTCGACATCAACTACACCCGGCTGGTCCGGGAGATCGACACCAACAACGTCGCAACGCTCGAGATCGTCCAGAACGAGAACATCGTCACCGGCGAGTTGAAGCAGCAGCAGACGACCCGGATCGGCACCCACGACGTTCCGTTCAAGGCGTTCCGCACCCAGATCCCCGGCAACGGCGCCGATCTGACCGAGCGCGTCTACAAGGCCGATCCCAGCACGCCGATCAACGTCCGCTCGGCGGGCATCAACTGGCTGTCGGTGCTGTTCACCGCGCTGCCGTTCCTGCTCCTGCTGCCGGTGTGGATGCTGCTGCTGCGCCAGATGCAGGGCAGCGGAAGCGCCGCGCTGAAATTCGGCAAGACCAAGGCGAAGGTGCTGATCGAGAGCACACCCAAGGTCACGTTCAAGGACGTGGCCGGCTGCGACGAGGCCAAGCTCGAGCTGCAGGAGATCATCGAGTTCCTCAAGGAGCCGCAGAAGTTCCAGCGGCTGGGGGGCAGGATTCCCAAGGGTGCGCTGCTGCTCGGACCGCCCGGATCCGGCAAGACCCTGCTCGCCAAGGCGGTCGCCGGCGAGGCGGGCGTGCCGTTCTTCTCGATGAGCGGTTCCGACTTCGTCGAGATGTTCGTCGGCGTCGGCGCGAGCCGCGTGCGTGACCTGTTCGAGCAGGCCAAGCGCAACGCGCCGTGCATCGTGTTCGTGGACGAGATCGACGCGGTCGGCCGCCATCGCGGCGCCGGACTCGGCGGTGGTCACGACGAGCGCGAGCAGACGCTCAACCAGCTGCTGGTCGAGATGGACGGCTTCGATTCCAACGAAGGTGTCATCATGATCGCGGCCACCAACCGGCCCGACGTGCTCGATCCGGCGCTCATGCGTCCGGGACGCTTCGACCGCCAGATCGTCGTCGACTGGCCGGACGTGCGCGGCCGCGAGGGCATCTTCCGCGTCCACACGCGCAACATCCCGCTGTCCGACGACGTCGATCTCAACCAGCTCGCGCGCGCGACGCCCGGCATGGCGGGCGCCGACATCGCGAACATGGTGAACGAGGCGGCGCTGCTCGCCGCACGGCGGAATCGCAAGAAGGTCTTCATGCAGGACTTCGAGGACGCCAAGGACAAGGTGATGCTCGGCACCGAGCGCAAGAGCCTGGTGATGACCGAGGACGAGCGGCGCAGCACCGCGTATCACGAGGCCGGTCACGCGCTGGTGGCGTGGCTCCAGCCCGGCTCGGATCCGGTCGACAAGGTCACGATCATTCCGCGCGGCCGCGCGCTGGGGATCACGTCCTACCTGCCGAGCGAGGAGCGTCACGCGCGCTCGCGCGACGACCTGGTGCGCATCATCACCATGATGATGGGCGGGCGCGCCGCCGAGATGATCGCGTTCAACCATCTCACCACCGGCGCGTCGAACGATCTCGAGCGTGCGACCGGCCTCGCCCGCAAGATGGTGTGCGAGCTCGGCATGAGCGAGAACCTGGGACCTCTCACCTTCGGCAAGAAGGAGGAGATGGTGTTCCTGGGCCGCGAGATCGCGAGCCACAAGGACTACAGCGAGCACACCGCCGTACTGATCGACGACGAGGTGCGGAAGATCGCCGAGGAGTGCCACGCGCGCGCGTTCAAGCTGCTGAGTGAGAACCGTGACAAGCTGGATCTGCTCGCCGGTTCGCTGCTCGAGCGCGAGGTGCTCGACGGCGCCGACATGGATCGGCTGCTGCGCGGCGAGAAACTCGCGCCGCCCCGGTCCGACCGGCCGTCGGATACCGGCACGCCGACGCCCGCGGCGATCGAGCCGGAACCGGTGCGTGAGAAGTCGGTCGAGCCGTTCGCTCCGCCGGCGCCACGTCCCGCCGGAGCCTGATCGCAGACGTTCCGCTGACGCACGAACGGCCCGCCTAATCGGCGGGCCGTTTTGTTTTCGGCACCCTGACATCCGTTCGGGCGATTCCCTCGTCCAACTGTATGCGACCAACCAGTCGCGTGTGCCTTCCAGGATGGGCGACCGGCGCCGGCAACGGCGACGGGAGCATGGGTAAGGGCCCGGCCGGCGAGCCGGGCCGACTCATTTCGACCTCCACGGAGGATCAACGGGGCGCACGCGAGTGGGCGGTGCCAGGGAGGGCCCGCCGGAATCTATGGCCCCCGAAACCGGCCCGGCCCTCCCAGAACAGAAACGCCGCGCGTGGACGCACGCGCGGCGTTTCGCTTTGAGATGTTCGACTGTCAGCGGCGGCGGCGACCCGTCGGCTCGTGACGCACTTCCGCCGACGCGACGCGCGGCGCGGCCGGATCGCGCTGCAACCCCCAGATTCCCTGCAGCACGCCGTCCACCAACCCGACGCACGATGACCGGCTCCAGCCCCAGATGTCGACGCCGGTCATCACCACCTCACCGCACTCGCTCCCGCGGTAGAGGGTCATCGTCGGGAACGACCCCGGGGAAGTATAGATCGGCGCCTTGTAGATCGTGTCGAGCACCGACGCGCCGGATTCGAGGATCAGGTTGGGTCGACTGATGTACTCCATCCAGTTCTGCTTCCGATACCAGAACGGATCGGGACGGCGCAGGGGCGGCGGAGCATCCTCGGGCGAGCCGACCTGCTTGATGATCACGAACTCGGGGAACGAGGCGTACTTCGTTCCGAACCGCGCCAGCTGATCGGTCGTTGCCCCGGCAGTCAGCTCACTTCGCCAGTGCGGGTAGTCGTAGACGAACCGGCCGGGCACCAGTTCGTTGTCACGATCCGAGAATACGAGCGGAGAAGTGCCGACCCGGTTATAGGCTTTCATGGTGGCATAGCCGCACGCACCGACCAGCCACACCTTGCCGCCCGCCTGGATATAGCTCGCGAGCGGCTGAGGATCCCACGCGAGCCAGCAGCTCCCGTTCGCCGGGTTCCAGGGGACATTGCTCGCGGTCGCGCTCTGGAAGTCGACCATCCAGATCACGTGACGGTAGCGGCCGAGCAACTCGAGTGTGACCGGATTGGTCTGCAGTATCGTCCGGGTTCCCAGCGTGTCGTACGAGTAGCCGTTGAAGATCCCGGGCGAGCTGGTATAGGGCCCGCCGTTGGCGGGATCGGCGTAGGCGCCTCGCCATGGGAATCCGCCCCGGGCATAGAGGAAGGTGTCGAGCTCGGCGGCGTTCGGCCACGCTCCGGCGGGCGCCTGATAGACGCCGTTGACGACCCGATCGGGGGTCAGGCGCATGTCGTCGACGATCAGGAGATCGCGATCGAAGCTCGTTTCCACCGCGTTCAGGATGATCAGGAGCCGCGTGACGAGACCGCCCGAGTCCTGCGTCTCGATGTAGAGGCGATGCTCGCCGGCTGCCAGTGGCCCGATCGAGGCGCTCGTCGCGGTGAGACTCCACCTCGACCAGTCGCCCCGGGTCCGGTCGTCTCCGGGTTCACCCGGGTTCTTCGGATCCAGCGCCCAGCGGTAGCCGGTGATCTGCTGGCCGGGCGGCGGCGTGCCGACCCACTGGATCGTCAGCTGCTGGTTGGACGGCACGTCGAATCGCGGAGCGGTTGCGGGATCGTCGTGGAAGCCTCCCGATGGCATTCGATAGGTGACGGCTCCGTAGACGCCGAGGATCGGCCCGATCGTTCCCGGGTGCGTGAGATTGAACAGCAGCATGTTCGTCGCGCGTGAGAACAACGCGGTGGCGTCGTCCTGTTCATCGATCGCTATCACGACCAGCAGGTACTGCTGAAGCTCGACCAGGCCTTCGATCGCGAGCTCGGTCTTGTGGCCGGCAGATGTCCACTCTTCGTAGTCCGGGCCATACAGGCTTCGAAGCGTGTCCGGGTTCGAGAGCACCAGATTGATCTGGTTCCGATCGTTCAGCAGCAGATAGCGGTACTCGAGCGGCTTGCCGGTTCGCGCATCCGGATCGGTGCCTTCCCAGCGGACGATCGAGCCATTGATCACAAGGGCCTCGGTGACGCGGGACGGCTGCGGCGCCACGATCTGCACCGTGGGGGTGATGTTGTCGCCTACGAACGCACGTGCGGCGACATCCGAGACCGCACCCTGATCGTCCACTGCTCGTACACCGAAGAACCGCGGCTCCGAGGTGCGACGTCCCGTCAGCGCGCCGGGCAACGCGTTCCGCGCGTGCAGGACGTGCGATCGGGATCCGGTCCGCTCCCACGCTCCTTCGCCGGTCCTGATCGCGTTCGGATCCGTGGTGATCTCGTAGTGGTCGATGGTTCCGTCAGCATCGCGCGCATTCCAATCGACGCGTTGCGCTTCGGCGCCGGCGGAAGTGGGCCGCTCGAGCTGAACGACCGGGGGTTGATTGTCTGCGCCGGTCAGAGTCGACGTGCGATGGCTGCTGCAGCCGGGGGTGAGCACGACCAACAGAGCAAGAGCGGTCGCGATCGCGTGGTTCCTGGATCGCATGAGATTCTCCAGAACAACGGGTGGCCCCGGTCAGGGTTCCACGAGTCGGGGGGGAGTGCCTGCGCGGTGGGCTCCGCATTGCCTCCCGGTCGGATGGGGCATCCGAGCTGCCCGTGACGAGAAGCCTAGGCGGCGAGGCGGCGCCGGTCAACGGAATTGCCGCGCTCAGCCCCGCGCGATCGGACTTGGCGTCAGTCGACGATCAGCAGCGGCGCCGAGCCGAGGAGCGTCGCACCCTGCTTCGCGCGCACGTGGTACCAGCCGGGGCGCAGCGCCGGCAGCGTCCACCGGATCTCCCGCTCGCCGCTTGCTCCCGCGTGATCGGTGCGCGCAACGCGCCGTCCCGCAATGTCGGTGAGATCGAGCGCGACGGGTCCGTCCGCGGCGTGCAGGCGGAGTTGGAGCGAGCCACCGGGGCGGATCGGATTGGGACCGAACCGCAACGACGAGCTGGTTGCGCCCTTGTCCGGAACCGAGGCGACGACCGGGGACTGTCCATGAATGATCCGCGAAGGCCAGCAGGTGAAGGCGATCGTGTCGAGCCACACGATGTGGATCCGTCCATCGTGCCAGACCGCCGACTGGGCGCTGGTCTCATCGCTGCCGCTCTGCGGCAGAAAGGTATACGCGAATGGATCCGTGCCGGTCGGTTGATCCCGCTCGAGGTACACCGGGCTGAACGAGAACACCCCGGAACACGCGGGGTCCACCGTGGTCGACGAAGTCGAGAGAACATTGGTCTGGATCGTGGTCAGGATCCGGGGACGCCCGGCTCCGTCGAAGACGAGGGAGGGGGGCCGAGTCCAGGAGAGTCCAAAGGAGATCGAGGTGAGGTTGCCCGAGGTCCAGACGCCGGCAGATCGAGACGCATAGATCGGCCACAAGGAGTATGTATGTACGATCCGTGGATCGCCGGTCACCGGATCGAGAACGATCGACGGGTGACTGCCGATTCCTGCCGCCCCGGCGGAGATCGTGTCGGCCCGCGTCCAGGTGAACGGTCCTGGAACGGAATCGGCCGCGACGTGGTAGATGCCGATGCCCTGAGGCCCGCCGTTGTGGTTCACCGCAATGTGGATCCGGCCGGCCGGATCGAGGACCAGCGCTGGTTCTCCGATCCCCGCGGACGCCCCGCTCACTTCCACGATCGACCATCCCGCGGGTCGCCGGCGCGCGAGCATCAGCTGATTGAACGGTCCCGGAGATCGGACGGTGAACACGACCACCGGCTCGTCGGTGGCCGGATCGAGCTGGAGCGCCGGCGTGGTTTTCGAATTGAGACCCGCGACACCGGGGATCGTGTCCGCGTCCCAATAGGTGTTGGTCCCCGGGCGAAGAACGATCAGCCGGCCGCCAGGGTCGCGACGCAGAGCGGCAAGCCGATTCGCAGGTCCGACCGCGACGCTGAGGTAACTGGTCTCGGTCGCGGGATTGATCGGCATCGCGGGTGTGATGAATTCCTGCTGCCAGGTCCCGCCCTGACGCCAGAAGTGCAGGAAGGCGGTCTCTTCCGGAACGATTACATGGAGCACGCCATCCGGACCGGCCACCATCGAGGGCGGCGCACTCCGGCTGTTCGTGACGTACAGCGTGTCGTAGGTGAATTGCGCGCTTGCGGGAGCCGCCGCGAGGGTGAGGATCGCAGTCAGCGAGAGGGCGAGCGGGACGCGGGATTGCGCGCTCATGTCAGTCGACGAGCAGGAGCGGCGCCGAACCGATCACCGCCCCGTTCTGGCGTGCGTGGACCCGATACCAGCCAGCTGGGAGTGCCGAGATCGACCAGTTGATTGCCCGGTCGCCGGGGGCGCCGTCGTGCTCCATGTGCGCGACGCGCCGTCCCGCGACATCGGTGAGCTGGAGAGCGACGGGCCCGTCCTGATCGGCACGCAATCGGATCTGCAGCGCATCCCCCGGGCGCAGAGGATTCGGCCTGAGACGGAGCGCCGGAGCTGAGAGGGACCCCGGAACCACGGCTGCCGGAGCAACCGGTTCGAGGTGAACGATCGCTGCCGGGAGGCAGCCCGCCGCATCGCTGTCGCGCCATACCAGATGGGGCTGAACGCCGTGCGTGGCAAGAGCATGACCGTATGTCTCTCGACCGCGGACGCTGAGCATTTCGGCAAAGGATTCCGTACCGGTCGCGTCCTCACGATGAAACACGAACGGATGTTTCGAGGAGATACCTCCGCACTCCTGTTGTGAACGGAACGATCCCGAGAGAACCGGCTGAATCTCCATGAGAGCGATCCATGGGCGTCCGAGAGCATCGAGATCCAGGCAGGGCGGCGTGGCGGTGGACCAATCGGCGATCTCCTGGCTGGTCCAGAGTCCTCCGGATCGGCTGGCGTACTTGTGGGGAGGGTAGGACTTGTAGGCGATCCGTGGCTCGCCCGATGCAGGATCGAGCGCCAGCGAAGTACCGGAAAGGATGCCGCCATAGGACGCCGTGCTGTCCGCCACGGTCCATGTGAACGGGCCGGTTTCCGATTCCGCTTCGGCGTAGAGCAGTCCCGTGCCGGGGCGGATCACCGCCAGTCGGATCTGACCGGTCGAACTGAGCGCAACCGACGGCGGCCCCATGGCCGATGACGAGTCCAGCTGAACGATCGTCCACACCCCGGCGGTCCGGCGTGCAATCCACAACCGATGGAGTGCTCCCGAGCTCGTAATCCAGGACACCACCGGGTCATCGGTGACGGGATCGACCCCGATCGAGTAACTCGGTCCCTGCGGAGGCAGAATCGGCGCGGGAATCGTGTCGGCATCCCATGTCGACGCACCGCGACGGTGCAGGATCAGGTGCCCGCCCGCTCCCCGCCGCAGGAACGCGAGATGTCCATCGGGTCCGTTCTGAAAGTCGACCCACGCCGCCGAACCTCCCCCGCTCGTGGTCGCGATGATTTCCGACTGCCACGTCGATCCCTCGCGCCAGAAATGACGCTGCGCATCGGACGAGGACACTCCGACGTGCAGCGTGCCGTCCGGTGTGATCGTGATCGCAGGAGCCGAGGTGCCGGTCGTCACGATCGTGATCGTGTCGCCGACGAAATCGGATTGCGCAGGAACCGCGGCGCCGAGGAGAGCGGCGACGCCCAGGGCGAGCGGGATCCAGGGTCGAGCGCTCATGGGTGGACAACGCTACGCCCGGCGAAGCCGGCGAACAACGGGATTCCGCCGGGAATCAGCCCCGGACAATCGGGTTCGTGAAGGTGCCGCCCTCAGTCGCGAGGCGCGCGAGCAGCGGGCACGGCGCGTAGCGGGTGCCCTTCTCGGCGTGGAGGGCGATCAGGCGCGCGTGCACGGTCGGCAACCCGAGCGTGTCGGCATGGCGCAGCGGTCCGCCGCGGAACGGCGGGAAGCCGGCGCCGAACACCATCGCGAGATCAATCTCGCCGGCGGTCCGTGCAACGCCGTCCTCGAGACAGCGCGCCGCCTCGTTCACCATCGCCAGCGCCATCCGCTCCGACAGCAGGTCCGGCATCGCCCCCCGGCGTGCTGGATCGAGTCCGAGCATCGTGCGCAGCTGTGGATCCCGTTCGCGCTTTCGGCCGTGGTGTCGATAGAAGCCCACTCCGCTCTTGCGGCCCAGTCGCCCCGCAGCGACCAGCCGGTCGAGCGCGGCAGCGGGCGTCATGCGATCCGGGAACGCCTTGCTCAGCACTCCCGCGACCTTGAGCGCGACGTCGAGCCCGACTTCATCGAGCACCTCGAACGGGCCCATCGGCATGCCGAACCGACGCATGGCCGCGTCGATGTCGGTCAGCTCGAAGCCTTCCTCGAGCAGGAACATCGCCTCGCGCAGGTACGGCATCAGCACCCGGTTCACGACGAAGCCGGGCGCGTCGTTCACCACCACCGGCGTCTTGCCGAGCCGGCGCGCGAACGCGACCGCGGTCGCGAGTGCGCGATCCGAGGTGCGCGAGCCGCGCACCACTTCGATCAGCGGCATGCGGTGGACCGGATTGAAGAAGTGGAGTCCGCACAGTCGCTCGGGATGCCGGAGGCCGGCCGCGAGCGCATCGACCGACAGCGACGACGTGTTGGTCGCGAGCAGCGCCTCGGGGCCGACCCGCACCTCGAGCTCGCCGAACACCCGGCGCTTGATCTCGAGGTCCTCGACCACCGCTTCGAGCGCGAGGTCCGCGCGCCCGGCGCCGTTCAGCTCGAGGGTCGGAAGGATGCGCGCCATCTGCGCGTCGCGCTCGCGCGCCGAGGCGCCGCGTCTGCGGCCGCGCTCGTTGATCAGATCGCGCGCGGTCTGGAGTGCCTTGGTCAGCGCCTCAGGCCTGAGATCGCGCAGACGCACGCGCACGCCCGAGCGGCTCGCGATCTCGGCGATCCCGCCGCCCATGATGCCGGCGCCCACCAGCAGCAGTTCGCGGACCGGGGCGGGTTCGATCGCGCGGTCACTGACCACCGGCGCCTTCTTCGCCGCTTCCGACAGCTCGAACACCCGCACCAGGTTCTTGCACACCGGCCCGATCAGGAGATCCGCGACGTGCGACGCCTCGATCGCGAGTCCCTCCTCGACCGGCCGCCCGATCGTGTGCGCGATCACGTCGATCGCTGCGTAGGGGGCCGGGTAGTGGGTGCCGATCTTCGCGCGGGTCTGCGTGCGCGCCTGCTGCAGCGCGATTCCGCGGCCCACCGCCGTATCGAGGAACCAGGGAACGGCGCCGCGCGGCCGGTACCGGTCGCGTCGCCCGGGTCCGGTTCGCCCGCCGAGTACTTTGACCCGCTCGTGCGCACGATCGATCAGCCAGGCCGCCGGCACCGAGCGCGCGATCAGGCCGGCCTTCTCGGCGCGACGCGCGTCGAGCGCGCGGCCGGTCAGGATCAGGTCGAGCGCCGCGGGCAGTCCAATCAGGCGCGGCAGACGCACGCAGCCGCCGAAGCCCGGCACGATCCCGAGCAGCACCTCGGGGAACCCGATCTGCGTGCGCGGCTCTTCGCTCGCGATCCGCGAGTCGCACGCCAGCGTCAGCTCGGCGCCACCGCCCAGGCACACGCCGTCGATCGCGGCCACGGTCGGCACCGGCAGGCTCGCGAGCCGGCCGAACGCGGCGTGCGCGCGGCGGATCAGCGCGAGCGCCTGCTCGCGGTCGGTGATCGATCCGATCGCCTCGATGTCGGCGCCGGCGATGAACGAGCCGGGCTTGCCGCTCACCACCACCACGCCACTCAGATCGGGGCGCGCCGACAGCGTGCCGAGTACGGTCTCGAGATCGGCGAGCGCGCGCTCGTCGAGCACGTTCACCCGCCGCTCGGGGTGGTCCATGACCAGGTGGACGATGCCTCCCGCCTGCGGCTCGAGACGGAACACGCTCACGCGTCGCGCTCCACCAGGAACGCGGCGCCCTGCCCGCCGCCCACGCACAGCGACGCGAGACCGCGCTTGAGTCCGCGGCGCCGCAGCTCCATGAGCAGCGTGAGCAGCAGCCGCGCGCCGCTCGCGCCGACCGGATGGCCGAGTGCGATCGCACCGCCGTTCACGTTGAGCTTGTCGAGCGGGATCTCGCCGAGCGCGCGCGTGCGGCCGAGCTCGGCACGCGCGAACGATTCGGAGCGCGCGGCCTCGAGGCATGCGAGCACCTGGGCGGCGAACGCTTCGTTGATCTCGAAGCGGTCGATGTCGTCGAGGCCGAGGCCGGTCTTCTCGAGCACGCGCGCCATCGCGAACACCGGACCGAGGCCCATGCGCGAGGGCGCGAGCCCCGCGAACGCGAATGCGCGGATCCGGCCAAGCGGCGGCGTCGGCCACGCGGCCGCGGTCCGCTCGTCGCCCACCAGCAGCGCGACCGCGCCGTCGGTCACCTGGCACGCGTTGCCGACCGTCACGGTCCCGTTGCGACGGTCGAAGTAGGGCTTGAGGCGTCCGAGCGCCTCGAGCGTCTGGCCCTCACGCGGGCCGATGTCGTCGACCACCGCTTCGTGCTTCGGCGGCGGGAACAACGGCACGATCTCCTCGCGCAGCCGCTCGCGCGCCGCGACCGCGAGCTGGTGACTGCGCAGCGCGAACGCGTCCTGCGCCGGGCGTCCGATCCGGAATTCGCGCGCCAGCACCTCGGCGGTCTGTCCCATGTTGAGCCCGCACACCAGGTCGGTGAGACCCTCGGCGATGCCGATCCGCGGCTTGAGCAACGCGGGACGGAACGCGGCGAACGCGGCGAGCTTCTGCGGCAGCGTCTTCGCCCGCGCCACGCCTTCCAGCCAGTCGCCGTACGCGAGCGGGTAGAAGATGGGAATCTGGCTCATCGATTCCATGCCGCCCGCGAGCACCAGCCGCGCCTCACCCGACGCGATCCGGCGCGCGCCGTCGGCCACCGCCTCCATGCCGGAAGCGCAATTGCGATGGACGGTCGCGGCCGGGACCGGCTCGGGAATCCCCGCCCGCAGCGCGGTGACGCGGCTCACGTTGGCGGCCTCGGCCGGCTGCGCGCAGTTGCCGAACACCACTTCGTCGATCCGGGCCGGATCGAGATTCGCACGCGCGAGCACCTCGCCCATCGCCACGCGCCCCAGTTCGTAGACCGGCGTGTGGCGCAGCGCGCCGCCCGCCTTCACGAACGGAGTGCGGATCCCGTCGAGGATCCAGGCGATCGGAGCGGACATGTCGTCAGTCCACGCCGGACGCGGTGCACGGACACGCAGCGCGGGTGGAGGGGAAGGTCCGGGGGGCCGATACCGGCAGCGAAGCGGCGCTCATGGGTCGGTCCTCCCTGGGTTCCCGGCATGCCTCCTCCTGGAGGCATTGGATGGCGGGCGACTCTGGCCCCGGACGGGAGCCGAAGTCAACCGGACTCCGCACCAAGCCGTGACACCCGCGAATCCGGTCGCTTGTGCGGGCCCGGTGCGGATGCTACCCCTTGGCGGGCCGCATGGCGGTGGCAGGAGAGTCACGAATGAATCGTGCACAGACTCTGATCGGCATCTTCCTCGACACGGTCGCGGCACATCAGCGTCCCGACCTGTTCGTGCGCCGGACGCCGGCGGGCTGGGAGCCGCTGTCGGCCGCGCGCGCGCGCGATGACGTCGAGCGCGCCGCCCACGCCCTGCACGGTCTCGGCGTCCGGGCCGGCGACCGGGTCGCGCTGCTGAGCGAGAACCGCTACGAGTGGCCGGTCGTGGACCTGGCCGCGCAGTCGATCGGAGCGATTCTCGTTCCGATCTATCCCACGCTGACTGCCGACCAGGTGCGCCACATGCTCGCCGACTCGGAAGCCGGGGTGGTGCTGGTCTCGACGACTCTCCAGCGCGAGAAGATCGCCACGGTCGCCGGCCAGCTGCCGGCGCTGCGGCACGTCGTCACGATCGAGCCGGGCGACGCGCCGGCCGGTGAAACCGACTTCGCGGCGCTGCTGGAGCAGGGCGAGCGCGCGCGCCAGGCGGCGCCCGACGCGTACCGCGCGTGGGTGGCGGCGGTGGATCCCGCGCAGGTCGCCACCATCATCTACACCTCGGGCACCACCGGCGAGCCCAAGGGAGCGATGCTCACCCACTCGAACATCGTCTCCAACGTGCGGTCCGGGCTGCAGGTGATGGAGATCCATCCCGGCGACCAGTGCCTGTCGTTCCTGCCGCTGTGTCACATCTTCGAACGGATGGCCGGTCTTTACGCGATGCTCGACGGCGGCGCGTCGATCGCCTACGCACAGGGGATCGACACGGTCGCCGCCGATGCGCTCGAGGTCCGGCCAACGCTGCTGATGGGCGTGCCGCGCTTCTACGAGAAGGTGTTCGCGCGGGTCATGGACAGCCGCGAGAAACTGTCGCCGCTGCGGCGCGCGATCTTCGACTGGGGCCTCGCGCAGGGTCGCGCCCGTGCCCGCGCGTACTTCGCGCGCCGGAGCCCGGGGCCGCTGCTCGCGCTCACGTCCGCCATCGCCGACCGCCTGGTCGCGTCCGCGATCCGCGCGCGCGTGGGCGGGCGGCTGCGCTTCTGCATCTCGGGCGGCGCCGCGTTGCCGCCGCAGGTGCTCGAGTTCTTCTTCGCGGTCGGGATCCCGGTGCGCGAGGGCTACGGGCTGACCGAGACCTCACCCGTGATCTGCCTCAACCCTCCCGGCCGTGAGAAGCCGGGAGCGGTGGGGCCACCGATGCCGGGGATCGAGCTGCGGATCGGCGATCAGGGAGAGATTCAGACCCGCGGTCCGCACGTGATGAAGGGGTACTTCCGGAACGAGGCGGCGACCTGCGCGGCGATCCAGGACGGCTGGTTCCACACCGGCGACATTGGCCACATCGACGACGAGGGCTATCTCCACATCACCGACCGGTTGAAGGACCTGCTGGTCACCGCGGGCGGCAAGAAGGTCGCGCCCCAGCCCATCGAAGCGCGGCTCAAGACCGTACCGTGGATCGGGGAGGCGGTGCTGCTCGGGGACGGCCGCCCGTTCATCGTGTGCCTGCTGGTCCCGAATCTCGCCCACCTCGAAGCGGCGGCGAGGGAGCGCGGGTGGACCCACGACGGCGGCACCGAGTGGCTCCAGCGTCCCGAGGTCCAGGCGCTGTTCCAGACCGAAATCGACCGGATCAACGCGGACCTCGCGCCGTTCGAAAAGATCAAGCGGTTCACGCTGCTGGACCGCGAGCTGAGCCAGGAACAGGGCGAGCTGACGCCGACTCTCAAGGTGCGCCGCCGCGTCATCTCCCAGCGGTTCGCCTCCCAGATCGAATCCCTGTACACGCGCGCCCGCTGATCCCCCGGCGCGCGCCGGATCTTCCGCATCACGTTGCCTGAAATAATTCCGGTTGGACGTGAGGGCGCCGGGCGTTCTGACCGATAACCCCAGGCGAAGACCGACTTGCCATTTCATCGACGCCGGCGTGCCGCCGCCTGCGTCGCGTCTCATGTCTCTGCCCCGAGGGCCGACCGTGACGATCGGATTTCGCCATGTGTTCGCCCGCGCCCATGCCTGGAACCCCGCGCGCGCCATCCGCGTCGCGGCAATCGCATGGATCGCGGCGGCGTCGACCATGGCATCCGCGCAGGCCGCCGAGCGCAATCCGCTCGAGGTCAAAGCCAACATGCTGTTCAACATCGTGAAATTCGTTCAGTGGCCCGACAACGCGACCGCGCCGAAGGGCGAGCTGACCTTCGCGATCCTCGGTGACGACGAGCTGGCGAGCGTGATCGCCGCCTCCTTCAGCACCAGGAGCATCGGGGGGCGTCAGGTGTTCGTGCGCTGCATCCGCCGGGTCGAGGACGCCAAGGATTGCCAGGTCCTGTATGTCGCCACCTCCGAGACGACGCGCGTGAACCAGGTGCTCGAGACGCTGGCCGGCAAATGCGTGCTCACCACCTCGGACGTGCCCGGCTTCGCCGCCGGCGGCGGGATGGTGAACTTCGTTCAGGACGAGGAACGCGTCCGCTTCGAGATCAACCCGGGAAGCGCCGAGCGGGCGCGGCTCAAGATCAGCGCGAAGCTGCTGGCGCTGGCGAGGATCGTGGCCGAGTCGCAATGATCGCGACGCGGCCGCGCATCGGAAGGATCCGATCAATGCGCCGCCTGATGAACATGTCGATCCGCAGGAAGCTGACGCTGCTCATGCTGCTGACCAGCGTGGTGGCGCTGCTGCTCGCGTGCGGATCGTTCCTCACCTACGACGTCGCGACCTTCCGCCGCAAGCTCGCGCTCGAGCTGAGCGTGCTGGCGGATGTGATCGGCTCCAACAGCACCGCCGCCCTGACCTTCGACGACGCGGGCGCGGCGCGCGACGCGCTCGGCGCCCTGCGCGCACACCAGCACGTGGTGTCGGCGTGCGTCTACGCCAAGGACGGCCAGCCGTTCGCCACCTACCTGCGCGACGGTGCGACCGGTGAGGGATGGCCGGCGACCGCGCCGGGACGCGGCGAGCACCTGTCGCGGACCAATTTCACGGTTACCCGCGCGGTCACGCTCGGGAACGAGACGATCGGCACGATCCTCATCCGCTCCGACCTGGCCGAGCTGAACGACCGCCTGCGCCGCTTCATCCTGATCGGGCTGGCGGTGCTCGTGATGGCGTCGCTGGCGGCGCTGATCCTCGCGTCGAAACTCCAGGTGCTGATCTCGGGCCCGGTGCTCGAGCTGGCGGCCGCCACCCGGCGGGTCACGGTCGACCGCGACTACACGGTGCGCGCCGTGCCGCACGGCAGCGACGAAGTCGGCTTCCTGATCGACGGCTTCAACGAGATGCTGGGACAGATCCAGAGGCGCGATGCCCAGCTGCGGAGCCACCAGGAGGATCTCGAAAAGGAAGTCGAGGTCCGCACCACCGAGCTGCGCGACGCGAACCGCGAGCTGACGCTGGCCCGCGATCTCGCCGAGCAGGGCAGTCGCGCCAAGAGCGAGTTCCTCGCCAACATGAGCCACGAGATCCGCACGCCGCTCAACGGCGTGATCGGAATGACCGAGCTCACGCTCGACACCGAGCTCACCCCCGAGCAGTCCGACTACCTCCAGACCGTGCGCAGCTCGGCCGACGCGCTGCTGTCGGTGATCAACGACATCCTCGACTTCTCGAAGATCGAGGCCGGACACCTCGACCTCGAGCCGATCGAGTTCGGACTGCGCGGCAGCATCGACACCACGCTCCGCACGCTCGCGCTGCGCGCCCACCAGAAGGATCTCGAGCTGGTGTGTGACGTCCGCCCCGACGTGCCCGACGCGCTGGTCGGTGATCCGGGCCGGCTGCGCCAGGTGCTGGTGAACCTCGCCGGCAACGCGATCAAGTTCACCGAGCACGGCGAGATCGTGGTGCGGGTCGAGCTCGAGGAGGAGCGCGACGGCCATGCGCGGCTCCACTTCTCGGTGCGCGACACCGGCATCGGCGTGCCCGCCGACAAGGCAGACTCGATCTTCGAGGCGTTCATGCAGGCCGACAACTCGACCACCCGTCGCTACGGCGGCACCGGCCTCGGGCTCGCGATCACGCGCCGGCTGGTCGAGATGATGGGCGGCCGGATCTGGCTCGAGAGCCAGGCGGGCGAAGGCAGCACCTTCCACTTCACCGCCCGGTTCGAGGTGCAGTCGGGTCAGGAGCGCCGGCGGCCGGCGCCGACCCCCGACCTGACCGGCCGCACCGTGCTGGTGGTCGACGACAATCTCACGAACCGCCGGATCCTCGACGAGATGCTGACCTCGTGGGGCATGGTCCCGACCCTCGCAGCGAGCGCGAGCGAGGCGTTGCGGGCGCTCGATCCACCCGGCGGGCGCGAGCATCCGTTCGATCTCATGATTGTCGACTGCAACATGCCCGACACCGACGGCTTCAGTGTGGTCGAGCGCATGCGCCAGTTGCCGGGCGCGGTGGCGCACTCGGTGATGATGCTCACCTCGGGCGGCCAGACCGGCGATGCGGCGCGGTGCCGCGATCTCGGGATGTCGGCCTACCTGACCAAGCCGGTCTCGCAGAGCACGCTGTTCGACGTCGTCACCCGCGCGCTGGCGGCCGACGAAGAGCCGGCCCCCGGCGTCGTGCGCGGCCGCACCCTGATCACCCGGCATTCGCTCGCCGAGGAGCAGCGCGGCCTGCGCATCCTGCTGGTCGAGGACAATCCGGTGAACCAGCGGCTGACGCTCACGATGTTGCGCAAGCGCGGCCATCTCGTGGAGCTGGCGGGAGACGGCGTCGAGGCGCTCGAATGGCTCGAGCGTGCGGCGTTCGAGGTGGTGCTGATGGACGTGCACATGCCGCGCATGGGCGGATTCGAGGCGACCGCCGAGATCCGCCGCCGCGAACGCGGAACCGGACGCCACATTCCCGTCCTCGCACTCACCGCGCTGGCGATGAAGGGCGATCGCGAGCGCTGCCTGGACGCCGGGATGGACATGTACGTCACCAAGCCGATCCGCGCCGCCGAACTGTTCGAGGCGCTGGCGACGCTGGTACCGGTCCGCCCGGCATCGGAGCCGCTGCCGTCGGTGTCGCGCGGAACGCTGGCGAGCGGAGCCGGCACCCTGGACCCGTCTCCGGTCCCGCCCGCGGCCGCGGTCGGCGACGATTCACCGCTCGACGAAGCGCAGTTCCTCAAGCGCGTCGACCACGACATCGAGCTGGCGTCCGAGCTGTGCCGCATGTATCTCGACGAGTCCGCCGAGCGCACCCAGCGGATCGCCGATGCGATCGCGGCCGGCGATGCGGTCGAGCTCGAGCGCGCGGCCCACCGGCTCAAGGGGACGCTCCAGGCGCTGGCGGCGACCCGCGCGGCCGATGCGGCGCTGGTGCTCGAGCGATTCGGCCGGGAGGCCGATCTCGCCGACGCCGGTCCCGCGTTCGCAACCCTGCGCGAGGAGCTGGAACGGCTCCTCCCCGCGCTCGATCGCTGGATTAACCGGGCTGCTTAGGCTGCTGTTCGAGACGAGGCAGCAGCTCTTCGCGCAACAACGCGGGCGGCAGTGATCCCAGGCTGAGCAGCTCGGCGTGGAACGCGTGCAGATTGAACTGCGCGCCCTGCTTGCGCCGCACCTCGTCGCGCAATGCATCCAGCTCGAGCTTGCCGAGCAGGAACGCGAGCGGCTGGGTCGGCGTCATCGTGTAGCGGCGTACCTCGCTGACCGCGTTCACGCGCTCGACCATCGCGGTCTGCACCAGGTAGTCGACCGCCTGCATGAAGGTGAAGGTCTCGCGCTGGAGACCGACGTCGACCACCACGCGGCACGCCCGCCACAGCAGATCGCGAAGCTGGAACAGGCGCGTCATGGGCTCGAGGTAGTAGCCCTCGGTGTGCATCAGCTCCTCGCAGTAGAGCGCCCAGCCCTCGACCAGCAGCGGGCTCTCGCTCATCCGCCGCAGGCGCGAGCCCGCCTTGTGCGCGTGGAGCAGCTGGACGTGGTGCCCGGGGAAGGTCTCGTGCACCGCCACCAGCGCCAGCTCGGCATAACTGTGCTGCTCGAGCTGCTGGACCTGGTCGTCCTTGCGCCGCGCGGTGTCGACCGGGGTCACGAACAGGTGGCCGGTCTGGTCCTCGTCGAACGGCGCGGGCGGCAGGTAGGCCGCGAGCGGCACCATCGTGCGCTGGAACACCGGCGTGTCGGCGACCACCAGCTTCTCGCCCTCGGGAATCGGAGCGATCCGCTTCTCGGCCACGAACCGGCGCGCGCGCTCGACCTCGGCCGCGTAGGCCTCGCGCACCTTGGTCGCCTCCGGATGGCGGCCGCGCGCCTCGGCGATCAGCTCCCGCCACGAGCGCGCCGGGTCGATCCGCTTCGCCTCCTCGTCGAGCAGGCCACTGATCCGCTCGACGTGCTCGCGCCCGAGCGCCTCGACCGCGGCACAGTCGAGCGACAGCATGTGGGTGCGCTCGAGCCGGTGGTTCATCCACCGCTCGCCGATCGCGAACGTGCCGCCGATCTTCTTCTCCAGCTCGGATTCCATGAACTGGCCGTACTGGAAGAATCCCTGGCGCGCGCGCGATCCGGCGTGCTCGATCCGCTCACCCTCGCCCGGGAAGCTGCGCTCGAGCGTGCGGCACACCTCGTCGACGAATCCCGGCCCCGCCAGGTTCACATCGACCGCGATGTTGAGCCACGCCTCCGGCACTTCCTGCAGGTTGGCGCGGGCTTCCTTCAGGTAGTCGGGGATCGCGAGCATGCGCGCGAGCAGCGCTTCTTTGCGCTCCTCGAGCGGAGCGAACGGGCGCGCCAGCAGCAGGTAGAGGCCGGTCAGCGCAGTCTGGGGATACAGCGCCGGGTTCTTCTGGTGGACCCGGATCTCCTCGAGGTCCGCGCGCTGGGTGACGATCGCCGAACGCAGGAGCGCGTAGTCGACCCGGTGGTCAGCCGGAAGCTCCTGCCACGGCACCGAGGCGGCAAGGCGCTGCTCGAGGTCGCGCAGCCACTGCGAACGCTCCTTGAATCCATCCGGCGAGTCGTTCGGAAGCTGGGCGTCGTAGTCGTGCAGCCCCGCCTGGGTGGCGCGGACAGGATTGTGCTTGAGCGACAGTTCGACGAACTCTTCGCTCAGAGCGGAGAAGGTCTTGATGGTCTCGAGCATGGTGGCGGAAGCGAGCGGGGCCTCCGCGCGGCTGGCGCGCGGAGGCCCCGGAATCGCGCGTTGCCCTCGGGTCAGATCTTCACGACGTTGGCGGCCTGCTTGCCTTTGCTGCCGTCGACGACATCAAACTCGACCCGGTCGCCTTGCGTCAAGGAGCGGAAGCCGGATCCCTGGATCGCCGAGAAGTGCACGAACACCTCCTCGCCGAGGTCGGATGCGATGAAGCCGAACCCCTTTCCCTCGTTGAACCACTTCACCTCGCCCTGAACGCGCGGTCCACCGCTGGTCATCACCGCCGGACGCGGGCTGCGCGACGATCCGCCGCCGCCGCCGCCACCACCGCCACCACCGCGCGGCGCATGGTCGGACCGTCCACCCTGCGGCTTGCGTGACTGGAAACAGTCGCGGCAGTAGACCGGCCGACCGGCGGTCGGCGGGAACGGAACCTGGGTCGCAGTCCCGCAGTTGTCGCACACGGCGTCGAACAGTTCCTTCGATCCACCGCCACCGCCACCGCCGCCACCGCCCCCGCGCGGGCCGGAGCTGCGGGGGCCGCCACCATTGGGACGGCTCGAGCGCCGCGCGTCGCGACAGTTGCGGCATCTCGTGGGAGCGTGAGTCAAACCCTTGGTTGCGTAGAACGCCTGCTCGCCGGCGGTGAACAGGAACTCCTCCCCGCAGTCGGCGCACTTGATGATCTGATCCTCACCGGTTGCCATGACGCGTCGCGACGCCTCCCCACGCGTGTACTGGAAACTGCCCGGGCCCAGAAACACGAATGCTCCGGCAGGCGCAAGCTGCCGGAGCTTCAAACAACGAGCAGAAGCGAACCGAGATGTTGCTGCGGAAACGGCCGGAGAGGTTGTTCACCGCGGGACTCTCGCTCGGATTCGGACCCACATCACCCGAACTGCGGCCTGATGATCGCAGGGGCCCAAGGGCCGGTCAACGACGGACAGGCCCGTGGATCGCGGCCGGAAGAGTTGTCCTGCTGCGCGGGGTTGCCCCGGATCCGGTGGTCAGGGAACGCGCGGCGGCATCCCCGGCGTCCGCCTCGGCTCATCGGCCGGCCCGGGCGCACGACAAAGCGCCCGAAGGATTTCCGCCATGGTGATCACGTCCAGCAGGTTGTGGTGGAAGACCGGCACCAGCCGGTAGGCGTTCCCGGACCGGACAAAATCGTGATAGAGGCCCGGCACCTCGTCGCCCGGAACGTCCCCCACCCGCCGCCTCCGGCACACCCAGCGCTCGAGGGTCTGGAGGCGGCAGTCGGCGAACCGCTCGGACCACCGCCGCCGCGCCGGGTGGAGCAGATCGACGTGCACCGGGGGCATCCGCATCCGCACACGATGGATCAGCGCGCGCGAACGCAGGAACGGCGCGTCGTACGACTTGCCGTTGTAGGTGATGAGCACTTCGAAGCCCGCGACCTGTTCGCTCACCGCCCGCAGCAGAGGTCCCTCCTCGCCGTAGTGACGCGCGAAGTACTGCCGCACCACGAAGTCGCTCCCGTTCCAGTGCATCGTCCCCGCCAGGAACACCGGACTCGACACCAGTCCGCCGGTCTCGAGGTCGAGAAACAAGGCCCGCTCGAGGCCCAGCCCATGGAGCGCCTGCAACAACGGCTCATCGTCGGAAGGCTCATCGAGCAACCCCCACGAGGCACGAGGCGACTCGATCTCCGAGCGCAGTCGTTCGTGCACGAACACCGCCCCCCCCGAGTCACGCCACTCGCCACCGGGCAGGAACGCCTCGACACCGTCATGAACAGAATCAAAAGACTCTGATAGAGAAACAGACGTGTCGGGAACCGACCTTTCGTGTGTTTCACGGTAGAGAGAAGTCGCGGACGCACTGGAAAACTCCGCGAAACCGGGAGGGACAGGTGGCTGCGAGTGCGACGAAGCGAGTAGGGTGGGTCCGATCGAGCCGTCGCGCTCGCAGCCAGCCTGTCCCTCCATTGCGACGGCAGGCGCAGCAACCGGCGGCGCAGCAACGGCAGGTGCAGCAACGGAAGCGTGGCGGCCGCGTGCGATCTCGCCCAGTCGTTCGAGCAGCCGATCGCGCCCGCTCATGACGCGGGCCGTCCGAGCCAGGTCTCGAGCAACGCGATCGCCGCCGCCTTGCTCGGCACCGCGCGCGCGTGACCGAGATCCGGATCCTGCTGCTGCGCCGGATGCAGGATCGGCAGCCCCGTGCACGAGGGACAGCCGTCCTCGCACGGGCAGTCGCGCGCGTGATCGCGCGCCGCGGCCGCCAGCTCGTCGAGTCGCGACCAGCCCTGCTCGGCAAAACCCAGCCCGCCGCGATAGCGATCGAACAGGAACAACGTCGGCCGTCCGACGTTGGACGAATCGAGCTTGCCCTGAAGGTCGGCCGGATCGCACATCGCGAGGATCGACAGCAGCGTGACGAACAGATCGCGCACCCCCGCCAGCGCGCGGAACGGGTCGTGCCCCTGCGCGGCAAGCACCTTCCAGGTCTCGGGCGCGGGGGCGATCCACAGCGCGGTGGTGTCGAGCGTCAGCCGCGGGAGTGCGAGCGGGTGGTAGCCGATCGCGTCGCGCGAGCCGAACCGGATCTTCTTCATCGCCACCGTCTGCCACGAGTAGGTGACGTCGCCGAGCTCGACCATCTCGCCGCGCCACGCCCGGGTCTGCCGCTCGGTGCGCACGCGGATCTGGCTGTCGAGCACCGGCTGCGTGTAGTAGTCGACCTGGCGCGGCTCGACGTACGCGGTCTTCTGCGCGAGGTCCAGCTCGCGCACGAACAGCGTCTCGCCCTCGTGCAGGTAGATCGCGTCCGGATACACCAGCTCGAGCGCGCTGATCGCGTCGACCGTGCCCATCACCGCGTTGTCGCGCGACGCGTCCATGATCGTGTAGGTGTCGTCCGAGATCGTGCGCAGGCTCACCCCGTGCGCGGGAAACTCGGTCTTCGCCCAGTAGGCGCGCCCGTCGATCGTGCGCGTCTCCCCCGCCTCGTCGAGCGCCTCGAGCACCACCGGGGTCAGCGCTCCGAAGCGCTCGGCGTCGCGGTCGTCGAGCGGCAGCTCGTAGGCGGCGCATGCCAGCTGGCGCGCGAGGATGTACGGATTCTGCGGATCGACGCACGCCGCCTCGGGCGAGCGGCCGAAGAACCAGTCGGGATGCCGCATCAGGTACTGGTCGACGGTGTCGTTGTAGCCGACCAGCACCGCAACCGCCGGCGCGCCACTGCGGCCCGCACGTCCCGCCTGCTGCCATGCGCTCGCGAGCGTGGGCGGTGCGCCGATCAGGACCGCCGCATCGAGACCGCCGATGTCGATGCCGAGCTCGAGCGCGTTGGTCGACACCACGCCGCGCAGCTCGCCGGCGAACAGTGCGCGCTCGATCCGGCGCCGCTCCTCGGGCAGGTAGCCGCCGCGGTACGGACTCAGCCGGTCGGCGCGCTCCGGACACTCGCGATCGAGTCGCTCACGCGTATAGCGGTAGACCAGCTCGGCCGCGACCCGCGACTTGGTGAACGCGATCACCTGCGCGCCGTGCGTGATGAGGCCCGACACCAGCGCGCTGCCGTCACCGTTCGACGACCGCCGTTCGACGCGCGAGTCGTCGACATACGGCGGGTTCCAGAACACGAAGTGCTTCTCGCCGCGCGGCGCGCCGTCGTCGTCGACCACGCTCACGTCGCGTCCGGTCAGTGCGCTGGCCAGCTCGCCGGGATTGCGGATCGTCGCGCTCGACAGCACGTAGCGGTACGAGCCCTCGTAGTGGGTCACCAGCCGGTCGAGACGGCGCAGCACGTTGGCGACGTGCGACCCGAAGATGCCGCGATACGCGTGCATCTCGTCCACCACCACGAAGCGCAGGTTGCGGAGGAACCGCGCCCAGCGCGGATGCTGCGGCAGGATGCCCTGGTGCAGCATGTCGGGGTTGGACAGGAGGAGATCGCCCTGGTCGCGCAGCTTGCGGCGCGTGGTCGCCTGCGTGTCGCCGTCGTACACCCCGGCCTGCACGCGCTCGAGCAGCTGCGGATGTCCGAGCGCCAGCCGCGTGATCGCCTTGAGCTGGTCCTGCGCGAGCGCCTTGGTCGGAAACAGGAACAGCGCGGTCGCCTCGGGATCCTCGAGCAGCCGTTCGAGCACCGGCACCAGGTAGCAGAGGCTCTTGCCGCTCGCGGTGCCGGTCACGATCACCGTGTCGAGACCCGCGCGCAGGCGCTCGATCGCGTGCACCTGGTGGGTGTAGAGCCGCTGGATGCCCTGCGCCTGCAGGGCTTCGCCGAGCGGGGCCGGAAGCGGGAGCGCGAGATCGCCGAACCGGGCGGGGCGGGCCGGGATCGTCTCCCAGTGGGCGAGGGCTCCGCGGTTTTCACGGCGGGCCGCGAACGCCTTCAGCCACGCGGCCAGGCCCGGGGGCGCCTCACGCTCGCGCCAGAGATCGAGGAAACGGGTGGACTCGGGGTGCATGGCGGGCCTCTCCGGTGGATGCGCCTGGTGCCGAATGACCGGGGCGCACCCGACCGCGCGCCGCCTGTGGGGCGGCAGTATAGCCACCTACGGCCCGGATGTGCAGTGGGATTCGCGAGACCCCCCAGGGCGGGGGACGAATGCCCGCGAGCTACTCCAGCGCCCGGTTCGTGGACTCGACGGAGGCCAGGACCCAGCGGTCGCCCTTGCGCGCGAAATGGACCCGGAAGGCCTCGCGGGCTCCGCGCAGGAACGTCATGTCGGCGCCCGGCTCCTCGATTCCAGGAGCCACCCGCCACGCCCCCCTGCGTTGCCCGAGACCGAGCTGGAGGGCAGCTTCGACCACCTCGTCGCTCATCGCTCGATCCTTGGCGAGATCGTTGTCGCCGACGCTGAGGGCCTGGATGAAACGGACGAACGCAACGTACGGCGTCTCGTCGAGCTCGTTCGAGACGGTCGAGAATCCGCGCTCATCCCAGCGGAAACGGCGCGCCCGGTAGAGATGCGGACAGCTCGGGCACTCTTCGAATCCCGGCGTGCGCGACCAGGTCCGGGTCTCGAGCACCGCGCTGTCGGGTCCGGGCGTGACGAAGCGCGCGGTCCCGACGCCGCCCAGGGAGTCCGGTCCCAGCGTCTGGGACAGCGACCACTGGCGCGCGGGCGCGACCCGGCGCCACACGAATACGAGCGGCTGCTGTCCGCCGCTGGCCGAGCGCGTGAACAGCGCGGCCGACTGGAGCGCCGGTGTGCCGGGCCGCGTCGATGCGTCGATCAGACGCATGCCGCTGCCTTCGATCGCCTGGACCTCGATCGCGTCCTCACCGCGCCAGAACAGGTACGGCCACGATCCGCCGTCCGGATCGGAGGTCGCGAACAGGTTCACGAGCGCGAGCTCGGAACCGCCGGCGATCTCCGCGCCGAACGAGAGCGAATCGAGCAGCTGTCGGGCGCGGCGGTCGATCGCCGGCGGCTCGTGCATGCGCAGGTCGGCGAGCACGATCCGGGCGGTCGCGCGGGCGGCCGAGCCGTCGGCGCGCTCGCCGGGCGCCTCCCACGAGGTGCGCGCCGCGTCGATCGCGATCACGAACGAATCGGCAGGCATCACCGCGGTGCTGTCGTGCGTATCGGAGACGAAGCGCGGGGTCCGGTCGCAGCTGCAGCCCGCCACGATTGCGGGGAGCAGCAGAAGCAGGACGCCGGCGAGCTTCCGGCAGAGAATCGTGCGGGGCTGCATGCGATGACGTGCGGCTCCGTTCATCGTTCACCGCCTCCCGGATGATGGTGTGGTCTTGGCTCCGCCGGATTTCGGACTCGATTTCGGTGCGGCGCCCGACGACTTCGGTGCGCTGCCGGGCGTGCTGGCGTCGTCGCGGTTCTCCCAGCGGCTGATCAACCATCGTCCGCGCACCGGTTCCATCACCACCCGCCAGTCGTGCGCAGCGCGAGCGCCCTGGTGACGAACCATCAGCCAGCGCGGCCATGCGGTATTGGGTTCGGTGTAGAGAAGGCGCCACGCATTCTTCGCCTGTCGTCCGGCCCAGCCGTTCGCCGCCGCTTCGGTGATCTTGCCGGGTTCGACCAGCAGGCGCGAGGCGCTGTTGCGATCGTCCTGGGCGAGCAGCCGCGCGAACATGGTGAAGGTCGTGACCGGGGACGGCACCACCCGGACGTCGAGCAGCTCGAATCCCTGCGCACCCTGGACGTAGGTCAGCTCGTTCACCGGCCGCGGGCAGTCGGGACAGTTCTGGACCAGCGAATCGAGCACCGCCGGCACCCACGCGACCAGCTCGGGCCGCAGGTCGCCGTTGATGTCGGCGAACGCGACGTTCGCTCCGGATCCGAGATCCAGCCCGTTGGGATCGAACTGCGTGATCCGCCAGTAGTCGCCGCTCGGTGTGAGCGACAGAACCGTCAGGTGATGACGCATCTCCCCGCGCGAGCGATCGACGATCGCCCACGAGTACGGCGCCGATTCGACGCCGGTCCACCACACGCGCATCTGCGGTGCGTCCCCGCCGAGCAGGGTGACCGGCTGCATGCGCAGGTCGTTCTGCTTGTACCAGTAGAGGTATCCGACCGCGTTGGCGGTGCGCCGGTTCGGATTGCGAACCACCACCAGCGCGAATTCGGGCACCACCGGATCGACCCGGACGTCGGTCTCGTAGCCGAGCGAATCGAGCACGCTCTTGATCGCGGGCGCCTGGATCAGGTTGGGACGCCCGAGCGAACGAAGCAGCTTGCGCGCGCTGCGCCCCGCCAGCAGGTACGGGCGGTAGTTGTCGCCGGTCGCGGAGTCGCCCGAGTTCGCACGGAACAGGCTCTGCGCGTCCCGGCTCCACGTCCGCAGTGAATCGAGGTCGGGCGGCGACCAGGTGTGGACGCGCTGCGCATGGGCGGGACCGGCGGTGAAGACCGCGAGCGCCGCGAACAGGATGAGAAGGGCGGAAACGAAGGCGGGTGCGGCGGACCGGGGC
>Ga0207428_10001274_pt1 | contig 26958 bp, 32 predicted proteins | sample RhiMethybrSRZTD1_FD_187600 | JGI IMG/M metagenome (GOLD analysis project Ga0207428, IMG submission 187600) | Populus rhizosphere microbial communities from Tennessee, USA - Rhizosphere MetaG P. TD hybrid SRZTD1 (SPAdes) (version 3) | ecosystem: Host-associated > Plants > Roots > Rhizosphere >...
GCCAGCGTTAGCCCCTGTCAACCACAAAAATGACACTACCAAGCTCCCCAGCGTATCCAATTACTTCGACATACTTCGATATACTTAGACCAAAACCCCCACTCACACCACACTTACCCTTCTAATCTAATCACACACTCATCCCACGAAATACTGTGGTGACCACGCCAGCCATGCACACGACCAACACAGCGCTCACGCACACGCACACGACGTGCGGTTTGTAGCTCGAGATCGTCTATAGGACAAGTTGAAGGGGGTGGGATGCCCCGGGGGAGGGGAGGGGGTGAGGCGGATCCTTCGGCTATCCGCCCAGTATTTTTCCCACCCTTGGGCCGTGTCGCCCGGGAGAATGTGCTGTGAGCGATCCTTTCGCTATCCGCCCTGCGCTTTCCTCGCCCGGGCGTGTCGCTCTCTCGCTCTGCGCTGGTCTGTTCAGGTGATGATGAATGGCTCGCGTGCTGTTCGGTTACTGTACAAGCAACGCGCGCGTAGTATGAATGGTTTTAGTATGGTGTCAAGCGTGGTAGCCACAGTGTTACCTGTAATCAGCCGTGTACAGTCGTGCATTTCAGGTGTGCTAAATTGGTTCAGTTCGGCGGATCGAGCAACATCGGAATGGAACTCGTATTTCCCTGTCGAACGCCCCGTATCATCCAAATCTGACGGCGTTCAAGGCGATCGATTCTCTGCTCAAGTTGATTGATTCGCTCTTTCATTTCCCTTGTGGCTTCCGTGTCGCGGTACGGATCCAAGTGGCGGGTCGTGTCGTTCATATGCTGACGGACCTCGGCCTGCGCGGCGACAAGGGCGGCAAGCTGGAATCGCGCCACGGCTACGGTTGAAATGCAAATAACTCCGGTTCCCACGATCGAGAACAGAACAGCGTTATCTCGAATCCAAGTAATCATGGTTACTACCTCATTCGCCAAAATAATTGGCATGCTTGGCGTGTGGGGTATTCTTCGGATGCAGTCTACTACCGGACTTCGAGAAATTTCATCGCAAAATAAAGAAACGCCATCCCCCAGTGTTTACAGGGAAATGGCGTCTCTCTGAACCAGAACAAATGAACAGTATTGATCGGCGGCATTCTAAAGCGGCGCCCTGCGCGAAATCAACCGCTCGCGGATCGTTTTCTGTCGGGCGGACTTGCGAAGGGACGCGATCAGGGACGACGGGCTGAACTGGCCGGTCTTTCGATCGCGCGTGTTTACGGCGTCCAGAATCCGCGAATGCAAAATATCGAAGACGTCACGCTTCTCGGCGTCGGGTAAGAGCGCATAATCGCGATTGGCCATCAAGCCGACGCCGAATCGCGTGTAAAGGTTGGCCACAGCTTGCTGACGGCCCTTGTATGCATCCTCCGACTCGTCGGGCTTCTTGCGCGGATCGCGGACCCTGACCTGAAGGCGAACCAGCTCCGTCATTAGCTCCGGACGCGCCTCAATCGCCGCGTCGAGGGGCTTCTGTTCGTAGTACTGAGCGCCGAATCCTACGCCACCGGGCGCGATCATCAGCGGTCCGCCGAGGCCTTCACGCTGATACGCTTCGGCGAAATCCTGCCACATCATAGGCGTTAAACGCTCGACCGCCGCGTCGGTCAGGTCGAACGGCTTCCCCTCAAACGTCTTTCGGTCGAAGTAATCAATGAACGCCGAAGGAATCGGAGCGGCCTTTGAGCGCAGGAATCGGCTGCCGATGTCTAGCGCTGTCTTCCCTTCGACCGGCTTTTCGCCGCGAGCCGCCCTCGCCGCGTCTGCCGTCACGCCGTAGATAAGGCGCATTACAGGTTGCAGGCCTGCCAGGCCGTCATAATGGTAATTGCCAAGGCTAAGCCGCAGGAAATCGGGCTTTTCAGGATTCGATCCCACCTTGAAGCCGGCCGCCTTCGCGAGCAAGAGCGTCCCGCTGACCATAGCCGTCATCTGCGCCATCTCTGACATTTGCATTTTCAGGACCGCTCGGCCTTCGGGCGTACCGGCATTGCGGAGATACGTCAACGGGCTTAGCACTTGAAGCCGCGATGCGAAGAAGCGCGGCGAGAAGGCGAAGAAGCTCAGGGCGTCCAAGGCCTTGTCGAGCTTTTCGCCGAAGCTGCCACGGCCGGACGCGATATTGATCCAGCGCGCCGCCGCTTCATATCCACGTTTGACCTGATCGGCTGAAAATCCTTCCTTCGCGGCCGCCTTATCAATCACTTGTTTGTAGAGCTTGAACGTGTTCAGTCGGGTGTAATCGGCCGCCATCGTGTAGGCCTGCTGGCTCTCTCTTACGACCGGAATCCTGTTCGCCACGTCCGACATAAACTCGCCGTCAGCTTTGCGGAACGGTCGCGCGTCCTGACTCGATAGCTTCAAGCCGTGATTTTGGCCGGTCTGCGCGTCGGGATCGCTCGCGATCGCGTCAACCATTCTCTGAAAGCGTTCGGTCTTCGTCTGGAATTGCGCCTTGACGGCGCCCTTAACCGACGTCGGCCGATCCGGTACGAGCGCGCGGAACATCTCGACGAGTGACTTTTTAGCCAGTCCCCAACGCGACGGCGGGACCATCAGGATTGCGCCCTGCCGGAACGGGAACGAAATATCACTGCTCGACATGATGGATTTCGGTATCTGGTACAGGTCGGCCGCCAGATTGAGCGCCTTGCGGAGCGTGTTCTTTTGCTTGACGTCGAGTAGTGGGAGCTGTTCAGCGCCCTTCATCGATCCGACTTCAAGCGGGGCCATGTTCCGCTCGATTGGCGTCCCTGAAGCTTGCCGTAGCTGCCGGCCGATCTCGACCTCCATCGGAGCGATTTCGCCTGCTCTCGGCCCGACCGCGGCGCCGATCGAAGCCGTTTGAGCCGGCGTCTCAAAAGATTTCACCGGAATGTCGTCCGTGACGCCCTGTAGTTTCAGAAGGGCAACGCGATGGTTGCCGTCATCTTCGACGATAAACTTGCCGGGCCGCGCCGGATCTGGAACGACCGTCATCGGCTCAACTTGCTGGCGCAGCGGGACGCCCTTTGTTTCGGGCTTCACGCCGCCCTTGAGAGATTCTTGAGCCGTGTGCATCCGGCCCTTCGAGAGAGTGTCGCGGCCGAGCGAAATATCATCGACGGAGATCCGCCGCGCTACCGGAATGGCGTCAACCGGGCGGACTGGAACCGGGACCGTTTCAAGGCCTAGATCCGCGGTCGACACTATCGCGGGATCGGTCGCGTCACGGCCTACGGCGGCCGCGATTCTGGCCTCTTGGACGATGTCCCGCGAGCCGAAAAACGCCTTTAGTTCCCGCAAGTTAGCGTCAAGCTGCGCGTTCGGCTCATCGGCTGGAAAGTCGGAGACGTGGCGCGCCGTGGGGCTGCCCGCTCTGACCGGCGAAAATGTCCGCTCCGGTAGGACTTCCGCGAGGGCCGCGTTTTCCTCTTTCGTGAGCTGGCTAATTCGCGCGTAATCCTCCCGCATAGCTTCGCGCTCGATAGGCGTGATTTTCCTTTTCGGGACGCCGGGCGCCGAGACTGTTCGATTAAAGCGCCGGTTCCCGTTCGCTATCATCTCGGCGATCTCGTCAACGCTGTCGGTTCCAAGTTTTCGGATGGCCGAATTCAGCGCGGCGGCCTCTTGCTGCGCGGCTGTCAGCGGCCCAATGGTCGGCGCGGCCAAAGGCGCTTCGACGGCAGGAAGGGGCGCTTGGGGCGCAACGGCGGGCATCTCCGGAACGGCCCCGGCTTCGACAGGGGCAGCAACAGGCGAAACTTCAACCGCTCGAATCCTGCCGGCCTTAATCCTCCGGACGATCGGAGCGATCGCCTTGCCGAGTGGCAACGGCGTTGCGGCCATCGCGATATTCGGGACCAGCATTTCCGGCGCATTCATCGATTGGATTGCCGCCATCGCGGTCATTGCCGGGACGCTTCCACCTGTCGCGGCACCGGCGACAACTGACGGGATAGCCGTAATTATGCCCTCGGTCGCCCTGCGTGTGATTTTGCCCGCAAGTGAGGGGTCGCGTCCGGCCGCCGCGTCGAGTCTCGCCCTTTCGGCCCTCGCTTCGCGCGAGAAGGATTCCGGATCGGCGTCCATTCTGGCCTCGCGCGCCGCGGTAATCTCGCCGACTCTTGGCGCCTGTGCGGTCTGTTCAGATAGGAAGGTTTGACCGGCTAGCTCCGGACGTCCGCCGAGCGCCGAAACAAGCGGAGCGGCGCCGCGTCCGGCCTGTTCTATCAGTTGACCGATCGGCCCGAAGTCCCCGCGCGTTGCGGCGCCTAAAGCATCCTCCATTACTCGGCCCGCGTCGGCGGCGCTTAACAGTGCGCGCTGTCCGCCGATCTTCAGGTTTTCGAGGAGTCCAGGGGCGGGAGGCGGCGTGACAGGCGCCGGGGCCGGGATCGGCGCTTTCAGGAAATCGTCAATCGAAGCGGTCTTCGGCTTAGGCGCCGGACGTTTAAGGAATTTTTCGATCGGGTCATCGGCCATAGCTATTGCACAACGCCGCCGCGGGCGCGTATGTCAGCCTCGACAGAGCCAGGGTCGCGTTTAGTCTTGCGGGCGTAGGCCTCGACCTGTGCGCGCGTGAATACGGTTCCGGCTGGCGGACTTGGCGCGCCGGTCGATCCTTGAAGGCCGCCGCTGAATTCAGGAAAGCCCGTAGGGACCTGCGGCGTCGGCTTCGCCGGCGTCACGGTCCCGCCTTCGACGAATACGCCGCGCGGTCCCATCTTTATCCCGCCCTCGACGTCCGCCTTGATTGCCGAATTCACTTGTTCTGTAAAAGGAATCACGGACGTCGAGCCGTCAGGATTAACCACTTCGACCATGATCTTTCCGCCAGCGGTCGCGCCGCCAGATCCGCCCGACGATGGCCTGTATTTCTCGATTCTGCTATACCGCTTGGCGTCGGCCGCGCCGAGGGGCGTCCCTTCTATTTCGTGTTGGGCGAAGCGTAAGGCCAGATCGCGCGACACCTTGAAGTCGTCCGTAAAGGTGTTTGCCAGGGTCGTAATCGCGGCCCTCCGGTCCTTCGCGTCCTTGCGGGCCTGTTCGACCTGTTCGGCTTCGGCTTTTCTGGCCTGTAGTTCGAGATCGAACGCGCCGCGAATCTGCGCAATCGCCTGCGCGCTCTTAAAGCCCGCGCGCTTTATGACATCTTCGCGCTCGCGCTCATTCTGCCTATCCAGTAGTTCGCTTGTGCGCTGCGCTCGCTTTTCCTCGGCCGTCAGAATCGCTTGCTCTCCCATCAATTCCAGGTCTTGCCGCCGCTGGTCGAAGCGCTCTTTTCTCGCCCTGAACTCACGCTGCGGAGCTTCGCGCTCTTGGCGAAGGCCTTCGAGAAATTGCGGTCCTTGACCTTGAACGCCTGCGCCAAATCCTTGCAGCGCGCGAGCGATCCGCAGGACAAGGCTTGTCGGCTCGACGGTCGGCGCGACAGGTTCAGGTCCGGCCAGGCCGGCGAAGCGGGATCGAATAGCCTCAGCGTCCACAGGGGCCGGAAGTGGAGCGGGAACAGGTTGCGGCTGAAGCGCTGCGAGGGCCGCCGTTGTGTCCATATCGAGCGGCCCGACGCCGTTTGTCGGCGCGAGCGGGACAGGCGCCAAGGGGCTTGGGTTTTGGCCCTGTAAGAGCGCCAGTAAGGCCTGTTCAACGCCCGCCGTTGCTGGTCCAAATGCCATAAATCCCCCTTACGGTTTGGTCTTAAAGCCCGCAATTCCGGTTCCGACTCCTTGGGCGGTCTGTCCAAGAGTTTGAATTGTCGCCAATATTTTAGGCAAGAGCGCCCTCGACTCCGCGAGCTTCCGATCCGCTTCTTGCTGGCCTAACTCGAAATCAAGGCCGGTCGCCCTGGACCGTTCGGCCAGGTCGGCGAATCCTAGATTGAGATTTCCGCCCGCGATGTCGCGCTGCGTTTGCTGGCCGCTCAAGTTTTGAATCAGGCCGCTTTGCACGTCGGCCCCTGCGAGAAGGCCTTGCAGGGCCGTCGCCAGGTTGGCCCGCTGAGTGTCCGTAATGAACTGGCGAGCGCCAAGCTCGCGGCCTGCGCCTTCGGACAGGGCTTGCGATGTAACTCGGCCTTGGTTCTCTAAAAGCTGGCCTACGGCGTTTGTCGCAATCGAGCTTTGCTGGACGCGATTCCCAAATAGCGTTGCAAGCTGGCTGGCCGACTCTCGTTTGAATTGCTCGGTCAGTTGCGTGAGCGTGTTTTGCGTAATCTGGTCGAGCGCGGCCTTTGTCTGCGGGTCGAGCTGCGCCAGTACAGCCGGTTCCTGAAGGCGCGCCGCGAGATTGCGAACGGCTTCGATGTCGGATTGAATTCCGCCTGCGCCGGTCAGTTGGCCGAGCAGGCCTTGCTGGCCCTGTGCGGCCGGAAGGATCGGCGGGCGGTCGGTCTGGTCGCGCACTCGGCCGGCGTTCGGATCTCGGCCGTCAAGCGATCGCGTGGCGCTGTGCCGGTAGCCCTCGGCGTCGATCCATTCGGCGCGATCCGGTCCTTGGAAAATGATTTGCGAGCCGGGAGGGATCGGGAACGGGCCGAATACCGAATCGGCTACGCGGCCGAGAATTTCAGGCGTCAGATTCGCGCCGGCGCCCTTGCCCGATCCGACCACGCTTTGTAGCGCCTGTTGAAATGGTGAAAGATTCGAGACGGGCATTTACTCTCCTTTTCGGATTCGGATTAGTATCCAGCGCGCAGCGGCCGGAATCGCGCCGAGCGCCAGGCCGCCTATCGAGATTACCGCGAGCATTTGTAAAAGGTCTGCCATTTGCCCCTTTCAGCGATCTTGTACGATCGATAGATAGTCGGCGTAGAGCGTCGGCTGTGAATAAAGGCCGCCGCCTAGCGGTCTATTCCACACCTGGAATTCGGCGCACAGTCCGTCCGGTATGAATTCGTGGCCTATGACGGCCCTCGGTTCGACCTCGCCATTGATAAAAACCTTGGCGATGTCGGGATCGGCTTCGATCCTGACCGTAAAGTACGCGCCAGGCTCATGCTTGAAGCCTATGGGGATGGTCAGGTTCGCGCCTTCGTTTATGCCCTGGAAAAACCATCCCTCTTGTGTGTGGGGATGGTCGTACACAAGGGCTAGAACATTGTGGGGATCGTTCAGGCCTGTAAGCCCGACCGTCGCCTGAATGTCGGTATTCCGATTCAGAAAGACGCGGGCTTGATAAACAAGATTCTTTCTCGCGCTGAAATTGAGCGCGTTGTGAAGACTGTTTCCCGGCTCCTCGCCGAGCCTGACGCGCGCCGTCCCGGTCGCCCCGCCTGTCGCATAGAGCGCGAGTACGCCGTTCGGCCCATCCGATATTTTTACATCGCCGGTTCCGGCCAGCGAGATCGCGTAAATCGGATTGATCCGAATCCCTAGAAAGTCATCAAACCACGTTACTTTCGGTTCGCTCATATTAAACACTGCCCTTAACGACTATGAAGCCGCGTTGCTGTATGTCGTTCGCGCTTGCCGTCCCGTTCAGCCCCGTACTTTTCAGTATGTTGCTATTTGAGAACGTCGGCGCTGTCGCGCTCGTCGCCGCCGCCGCGAGCAAGGCGCTCGTTGACGTTACCATTATAAACGTGAGTAGCGACGTCGCGCCGGTTCGCATCAGGAAGAATAAGACCATGTGATCGACGCCGTTCAGGCCGAGCGCGGTCGTGTCGTAAATCACGTTCCCGCCGAAATAGAGCCTATACCGCTTCGTGTTCGCGTTTGCCGCGTAGGCTATCTCAGCGAAGCCCATCATAAAATCGCCGTTCGCCGCAAACGTATTGGCCGCGACGGTCTTACTCGAAAGGTCCGTCTCGGTCGTGTTCGCTATTGTGGCGCGCGTTGTCGGATCGACGAAGTATGTCCCGAAATTGCTTATCTGGTCGGTCGAGGGCGTTGCGCCGATTCCCGCAGGAAGAAGAAATCGGCCGAGAGCCGACAGCGAAGCCCTCTCGGTTCCGTTGTTCTGCCAGCGCTCGATTAGTCCGGCGCCGATCTGATTCACGTTGAGCGCGGGATTCGTCCCGTCGTTGAAGCTCGTATTGATCTGTCCGGTCGAGGTCATACCGACCGAGGTTACAAGGCCGGCGTTCGTGATGTTCGCCTTTTCCGATCCATTTTGTAGCCAGCTTTGGATTTTGCCCGCGCCAAGCTGGTCCACGCGCAAAACGGGGTCCGTCGCGTGGCTATACTTAATCAGGGCGTCCTTATTCGTCGAAACGCCGCTCAGTATATTCACAAGTTGGTTAAACTCATCGTCAACTTCTTGCGAGACGATAAGCGTACTGGGAATGAAATCGGTTATGCGCGTCAGTACAGCCATTTATTAGCCTATGGGGACTTGATGTTTTGATAGCCCTCGACGTTGATTGTAACGTTCCGTTCAGTGATGGTTCCGCTTCTTGCGCTGATTACGACGGTCATCGAGCTACCATCCGATATAGCCTGATCGGTGAAATCCTCGGCGTAGAAAGTGAAAGCCGTGTTATTCGTGTCGGTAAAGGCTACGCCACTCCCGACGCCCGCGCCGTTTATAAAGACTCGAAAGGTCACGCTTCCGCCCGCCGTGTGCGAGCCTGACGCAAACAGGATATGGACGCGGGTGATAAAGCCGCTTGCTATATTCGGAATCCTGACGAACGCCAGGGCGCTCTGGTCAGTCAACGGGAACGTCGAAGGGTCATCAATCTTAAAAGAGGCGACAAAATACGCCCTCTTGTTGTCAACATAGAGCTTATTTGCGGCGTCTTCGTTGGCGACCGGGAGGCCGGATTGAATCTTCACAACGCCCGATCCGTTCGGGACCAGCTTCATCGAAGCGTTGGCGTCTCCCAGGACTTGCAGCTCAACCGGATTGCCGGTTGCGGCGTTTTTCATCACGAAGTAGTTGGCCGCCGAAGCCGTCAGAGTGAAAAGCAACTGCTCGTTATCGTTCGTGTCGTAGACGCCGGGCGTGCGAATCGAGCCGTCATTGCGAATTCGGAACTTTTCGACGCCAGCCTGGAAGCCCTTCAGGATCGGCCCGGTTGAAAGTTGGTTCAGCTCAAGCGGCGGATCGCCCGTATCGCTGACCTTCATCACGCCCTTGATAGCCGTGCTGGTCCCATTGAGCAGATTGACGAGCTGGTTAAACTCGGCGTCTACCTCGGCCGACAGGATCGGGGTCGCGGGAACGAAATCCGTCACTCTTGCTAAAGGACTGGCCATTTAGAGCGTTGTAACTCCCTTTTCGTTGAGCAGTGTATACATCAAGAGCATGTCCTTAATCACTATGGCCTCATCGGCCTGACCGTTCGAGATCCGGAACGTAATCGTCTCGCCGATCCGGCCGGATGAGTTCGATAGAAGCCGTCTTACGACCTGTACCGGCCCCTGTACGGCCGTATCCCAACTGTCCACATCCCAAATTGCTTGATCCCACAAGGCGCCAAGTGTGGACGCCGCGAGCGGAAAAGATTGATTGCCGCCCTTGTTTAAATTGCCGTCGAGAAAGTATTGAATTGCGACCTGCGCGGCATTGCTCAAAAGGTCGAAGTTAAAGCCCCACTTGTGCCATTCCTTGCGTAGTAGAACAGATTCGTGCGAGAAGGCCTTGGTCTTCAATTCCTTTGCGTAAGGCTCGCCGTTGTCGCTGTAGACGCCGCCCGAATCCTTCGGCCTGTAGGCGAATAATTGATGCGTCCCGGCCGCGTTTTCAGCTCCAACCACGTAGACGGTCCCGGTCGCGCTTGGGAACGATGTTGCGGCCGTGAAGCCCGCCAGGCCTGTAAACCGCGTCCAGCGCGCAGCGTCAACGCCCGCTTGAATGTTCAGGTAATCAAGGACGTAGCTTTCGTTGATAGAGCGGGTCGATAGATTGCTTGGGAACGATAGCCAATATTGGTTCGCGTTCGGCAATAAGAGCGATGGTATTTCCTCGGTCGTCTTGTTGATCTTGCCGATCTCGGCCACGTTCCGGCTGTAGAGCGCGGTCCTGAAGTCCTCGGCGACCTCTGACAGCCGCAGGGAGGCGAGGCCCTGCGGCGACAGATAGACCACATCGTCGAGTAGCGGTTGAATCGAATACGGCGAAACACAGCCGATCGTCTGCGAATGGATCGCGACTCGGATGTTGCTGGCCAGCGTGATCGCCTTCGCCGGATCTATCTTGACGAGTTTGTAAATCTTCTTCGTTTTCCAGACGTAGAGCGCGTCTTTTGTCGCGAAAAGGCCGGTAATCAGGTCGTTATCGTCAATTTCTATATCGAGCGAAACGCCTTGCACGTCGGTTCCGGTCGCCCAGTTTTCAGGATCGCCAAGGAATGAGCCTCGAAGCTGATTCGGTTCCGTCGCGGAAACGATCCACACTCGATTCTCCCACAGGGCGATATATTTTCCCTTTGGCGGCGATCCGCCGAGGGCGGCCGCAACGGCGCCAGTTGAAACCTTCACCGGATTGTCGCCCGATGTCGCCTTGTTCACGCCGATCGCCAGGTCTTTATAAGTAATCCACTGCCAAAACGTATCGTTGGGAAGCGTCAGGGCGCCGGTCAGATTCGTGTCGCCGGTTCCGTCCGTCTCGACGATTCGGAGCTGGCTGCCGGTTGTGAAAAGGATTCCGATCTCGCCCGATCCGGACGTGAAGTAGTAATCGGATGTTATGCGGCTGGCGTAGGTATTGGCGTTGAGCTGGACGAAACCGTTACGAGTCGAGAGATTGTCCGACTCGTCGAATTCCATGTTGTGAATGTCCTGCGCGGCGTCATCTGGAATTTCAGTTGATGGTTTGGACGTGATTATCCCTCGGCCCCATCCGGCGTAGGGAATCGTCTTTACGCCTGCATTGTCCGCGTTCGAGCTTGCGATGATTTCCTCCCTTACCAGTAGTCAGGATAGTTACCGGGAAGGCGCGGTCCTCTGCGCCTGCGGAGGTTGGATAGGTCTACTTCTTGCAAGACGGCCTTATCGGCGACTTTGTTATTTTCCCGGTCGGCGATTCTTTTCAGACTCTTTTCGTAGCGGCGGATCGCGAGCGCCGAGGCGTCATACTTGCCAAGGTTTTCGAGCAGGAAAGACCGGACGCGGTCAAGCGTCGGAACGATCCACGAAAGCGGGATCGGAATATTTGAAGCCGACGCGGTATCAGTCGGGTCGAAATAATGCTCCTCGGAAACGCTCTCGATGGCGGCCGGAACCGGGACAAGCCGGATTACGAGAAGCGTATCAGAGCCGACCACGACAACGCCGTCTTCGAGCCACCACTTCGGGCGGCCGGGATCCGTTAGCTTTATGCCCTTGTACGCAAGCTCTTGCGCCGTGGAGTAAACAATTGGAACTCCGTCTGTTACAAATTGAAGCTGAATCAGCTCGCGGGCGGTCGCGGGCATATTGTACGTCGGCGTAGCGACCGCCGTGGCGAACGTGGACCGGGCCTTGTACGGATTGAAGTTTGCGGCAAGGGCGATTTCCTGAACGGCTTCGTTCACACGCTTTTCGACGAGCGTAACGAAGTCGGTGTCGTCCGTTGACTCGCCGACTTCGGTTATCAGGCTTAAAGCTATGGAATTCGGAGTCGCCATTTATTCTACTTTGCCCCTGTCAAATACTCGCCCTTGACGCTTTGGCCCACATTCCACTGCCGCTGATTCAGCTCGCCGGCCGTGATGATGTGATCGTTTAATTGCTGAACGGTATGGGCTGTCGCTTCGTGATACTCGCGCAGCGCGATAAGTCGATCGCCGAAAGTCTTTCCGTCGCTCATCGGCTGCTTGACCGGCGCATCTTCCCACGCTGTCGCGCCGGCTTCCTTCGCGGCGTCAAACGGGCAGTTGCGCGAACGGCACATCGAGGGCGTTAGGTCAACATAGCGGCGAAGGACATTGAAACTGTCAACCCTGATTTCCTGATGGACCATCATCCGGTTATCCGTCGAGATCGACGCTGCTTGAATCTTAGCCTCTGCGGCCTTCAGTTGAAGCTCTCGGCGCATTTCCTCGGCGTCTTCGGCCGTCAGTCCAGTTTTGACGCTCGGCGCTTGCGGCGCTTTTTGAGCCTGAAGGCGCTCGCGCGTGGCGAGATTCGAGGCGCGAATCTTTTCCTTTTGCGCTTCCGACATCGGCCCGCGCTTGCGCGTCTTTTTCTCGGCCACTGGTTCGGCGCTCAAAATGTCTTCAGCCATTAGTACGACCTCCCGCCGCGACCCTTGGCGGTTCCCATCGCCTTGCCTGTGGCGTTAAGGCGTCCGGCGCCCATCGCCGGCTTTTGCGGGTTGCCCATCACGAAACCTCTTTGACCATTGGCCTTGCCCGCTGTTGGGTTTGTGGTGTTCGTGACAAACTGATTCTTTTTCCCGATGGTCGTTTTCTTCATCTTTTTCATTGCAGGCATAGTTTCACTTTCCTTAGAAGGGGCGGCCCTTCGAGTAATATTCAACCAAATCTTGTTTAATCAGGTTGAAATCGTCGTCCAGCCATAGGACATCTTCATGCAGGTGGCCTATGCGGACACGGTTCGCCATATAGAGAGTATTACCGGCCTCTCGGAATTTGGCCCAAAAATAGCTGTCGGCGTCGGTCTTGCCGTTCTCCCATTCGCCTTCGCTGTTCGGAGTGTCGAGAAACCACGGCTTTTTCAACTTCTGAATCGCGCTGACCTTGATAATGGTAAGGCCGTAGACGGTATTGTCCACCTTCGTCAAGTCTAGGCTTTTCATATCGTCCAGCGGCACGCCGCCGCCCCATTCGCCGTCCTGCTTTATGATTCCGGCGAGCGGAGGATGGTCTTTCCATCTCGACGCCTGCCATGCCGCTATGGCGTCGGCCTCCGGATAGCGGACAGCAAGCCGCAGTAATTCGTTTACGTCCCAATTCGTAAATATCGAGTCGTAATCGATCGTTATGAGATAGTCCGCGCCCGAACGTATGAGCGAGTTAAATCCGTTCTGCATGGCCGCGCCCCAATTGATCCCGGCGCCGCCCGTTCTCAGCACAAGCATTCGCGGATCGCTAAAGCCTCGCTCGATAACGCCCGCAACGGCTTGAAAGCCGAGCCTCGGAACGGACGTCACGCCCGCGACGTTATAGATCGCCTTCGCCCCTGTTTGCCTATCGTGAATATATATCGGCTTTATCTCAAGGGGCTTCTTTACCTCGGCCCTCCTCTGATACAGGGCCTCATAGATCCGTTCGACTTCGGGCTGTGGGCTGCGCTTGTAATGCCAGGTCGTCACGCGCTCGAAGCCGCGCGGTATCAGGTAATCGTCGAGGTCTTTGAGAAGACAGCCGCCCTTGTACAGCTCGAAATCGCAAGCCTCAGCGCGGATAAACTTGAAGTTATTCAGGATGCCTTCCGCGCCCTTCAGCACAAGTAATTCCGCGCCTTGCACGTCCATTATTAGCGTATCGTAGTCGGCCAGGTTTACGCTAAAGCGCTGCAAGGCCGTCTTCAGCGTAGTGCCTGTAGCCGGAAAAGAATAGTCATATTTTATATCCGGCCATATCTTCAGATGTTCTCCGAATTCAAAGACAGAAGAAGACTGGCCGCCGTTGCTGGCCACGCAGAATTCATGCTGCCTGTCGTCTTCATCGCTAATCAGGCAATGGATCGCCCGCTGATTCGGGTAGCCGATGATGTTTGCCCCTAGCTGCGCGAACGCTTGCTGCCATGCTTCAATCCAAACGACCGGCAGGCCGTATCCGGCGTAAATGTCGCGGGCCTGCCCAGTGTTCGCCCCGACGTGGATCACGCCCTTCGAGTCCTTGATGAATTCGTAAGTCGGAGTCGGGGCATAGGTCAACTTCGGTTCCGGCTTGCGCGCTTCGAGGTTCAGCGATACTTGATAGCTCGAACAGTCCGGCGCGTCGGATTCCCATTTCTGGACGTCCACAAGCCCCGCGCCTTCGAGCAAGGCCTTTAGCTTTTCTTCGTTGAAGAAGGCCTTGTGATAATCCTCGCCGTCGCGCTGTCCGCCGAAAAGATAATGCTCAAGCCTACTGTCGCCCCTGTGTCCGTTTGAATAGGCCTTAACTATCCAATCGAAATCGGGAACGGCAATCTTGAGCTTTCCGCCAGGCCTGAGAACGCGCGCCCATTCCCTGACCACATCGGCCACCTGACCATGTGGAAAATGTTCAAGGACGTGACTCGCGCGCACTTCATCTATCGCTCCGTCTGCGTAGTTGCGGAGCGGATAGATTTCGTGACAGGTCTTGATGTCAAGATTCTGGTAGCCCTCGATTGGAGAGCTACCAGAGCCTAGATTAAGTTTGTTTCCGATCATCCTTGTCCTATGTAGACTTCGATGTTCGCGCCGTTCGAGTCGTTCGCGTCGAGCGCGATGATTGGCGACTGCGCGTAGGCCAGTAATTCAAAATAGTCGTTACTGGTAAAGTTGGAATCGGCCTGCGTGAGCGTGGTAAGCGTTCCCGCCGTCGCCGATGACCCCAAGCGCGCCGCCGCCGCAGTGGAAGCCGCCGCCTTCGCCGACGCAACGCGGCCGTGTCTCGTTATCCAACCAAACGAGCCTGACGCTATGGCGACGTGCGCAATTCCCACGATCGGTTGCTGAATTGCAGACGACGGAATAAGCGCGTGAGGCTCTAGCGCCTCATCGGTCTTGAGTATCAGCGAGTCGCCAAGAGCGATTGCGGTCGCGGCCTTGACGTAGCGGAGCTTAGTCCCTGGAAAGTTGACCGTATCGGGATGGTCGCTTTCCGTGCCGGGAACAAACGCGGCGCTCGTATCGACTCTGGTCGGGTCGCATCCTAAAATAGCTGGCATGTAGTCTCCTTATGGTGTGTATTCAACATTCATGCGGCCCTGACGGCGCCGGTTGGACATTACAAGATTTGCGTGAAGGATCATCTGAATCGTGTCGGCCATCTGGTCGAACGGGCGGATTGGATCGCTCATCACGAAATCAAAATTTTCCATCATTACAAACTTGAGATATTTGAGATTGAGCGCGAGAAAGCCGTGTCCGGCCGTAGCGGAAGATGTGGCGTTCGTGTGCGGGAAAATATGGTCATCGAAGCAGACAACGCCACCTTTAAAGATGTAGTTTTGAAAGCCCGACCGGACCATGTCCTCATCGAAGGCCTCGCGAATGTAGCGCTCATTCGAGACAAGCGTGCCTTCCCAGGCCTCATGTACCTCTTTCGACGTGATATACATCGTCGGCCATTCGTTCTGCGATGAGCAGGAATTCGCCAGGCGGCGCATCGCGGGCGGCAATGTGGTTGGCGCTGTGGCAATGTCGCCCGGTGAGGCCTCCGTCTGATTGCGCCAGTTCGTAAAGGCCGAGCTGTCGATGTTGCCGTAAGTGCTGTTCGTTCCGGCAAAGTCGAGGCCGATGGCGAGGCCGGTCAGGTCGGCGCCGCCGTTCCCGGTCCCGTCAAGGAACAGCTCCCGGTTCACTTCGATGCGCATCGAGAGCGCCAGGCGATTTATTACGGCGTCCCACAGGTCAACCGGCGCCGTTGCCGAATTGCTGTTCTTGCCCTGTTCGAGCAAGGAAAGCCCTTCCGTTCCCGCAATGATTTTCCAGAGATATGACGCAACGTTCGGGTCCGACTGCAATGTGACATCAAGATTCTGGAATTCCGTATACGAATGGACGTTCGTGTTCGCGGTAAGGATCGTCGGCTCGACAATCTGTGTCCCGCCTGGGCGGGTTTCAACGGCGTCCATCATCGCCATTTTCCATAGCAGGGCGATTGCTCCCACTATAGATTCCGTCACTCTCGGCGCGTAGAGAGGCAATGTGGTTGCCACTACGCGATTGAAAGAGGTATCTAAGGCCATCGTTTATCTCCTATCGGGCTTACTGTAGATTGCCCAAGGCTTGTTGTTGGGCCACCCAATGAGCCAACTTTCTAAAGCTTTTGGCTACTTCGGGTGGCGGTTCGGGCGGGCCTGTCGCCCGACCTCCGTTGTTCGATTGGTAGCGAGCGGCCTGCGCGGCCTTCTCGGCTTGCTGCGCGGGCGTAAGGATCGGACTGGTAGTCTGCCTAATTGCAGGGGACGGCGCGGGGCTGACCCCTAGGCCGGCCTGAATCTGAGAAATCAGGTTGTAAGTCGCTTCAATGGAAACGTTTGGATTATTACCGGCCAGCTTTTGCGCGAGCGCCGACTTTTGCTGAAAGTCAGGCTCGGCGCCGTACTTGGCCTGAAGCGCAAAGGCCTCTCCGTGTTTGCGGGCGTCTTGGATCTGCGGCAAGTGGTTCCGCATTTCGGCTTGCATTTCCGCCTTCGCGGCCGCGATCGCGTCGGCCCTGACCGCTTGCGCGTAAGCCGCGCGCCCTTCTTCGTCTTCGAGGTCAAAGCGGCTGTAATCCGGTTCGGCGGGCTTCGCCGGCGCGCCGCTCAAGACCTCCATTAAAGGTCGGCCGGTCATCAAGGATTGAAGCATGGCGGTCTGCAATTGATTTTGCTGCGCAAGCTCGGCCCTTAACTGCGCGATCATTTCCGATTCGGTCGGCGCTGTAACGACTGGCGCGACTGGCGCGGCCGGGACTTCGGCGACCGGATCGGGAGGCGCTTCGATCGGTTTAAATCGAATCTTCCCGCTCTTTTCGTTTAGGTCCATTTCGACCTTGGAGGGGTCAACGCCTGGGTAGAGCTTGTTAAAAGGCGTGCGCTGCGGGATCGGAGCTTCCGATTCGCGTTCAGCGATAAGTCTATCAACGGGCGTTGCGGCCTCGGCCGCCGCGACTTGTAGCGGCGTTTGAGCCGTACCGGCGAATTCAAGCCCGCCGCCCGGTCCTGACTTTATCGAAAACTTTTGCACCCCTAAGCCTTGTCCGGCTGGCGCTTGCACTTTCATAGATACCTCAATGCGCGCTAAGCTGACGCGCGGATTATTGGCTCGTTTATCTTTGGTGTCAAATAGATACGCGGAAAACTTAAAGTTATGGTTTAAGTCTGTCGTCTTTACTTGAAACAAGCGGAGTGTCGGATAGCGGCGTCAAGGCCTCCGGTTTGAGATTCCCAAAGGCGTCAAGTAGGCCGCGCTCCGCAACGGCATTGCGCATAAACTGCTTCGACTCCTCGGCGAATTTAGCGTCACGCGCCGCGGCGGCGGCATTCGCCATCGCCTTCATCCCATCGGCGTCCGTTCTGTCGCCGACGCGAGTCAGTTTTCTCTTTTTCATACTCTTATTAAGCTGTGATTCGGATGTGAAATATCCGTGGTTTTCAAGGACATGGCCGGCCCATAAGGAGTCAGGTCGCATTACGGGCTTCGACCATACGAAGGGCGCCGGGATGTCGCACGCTGGACAGGCGTGATGCTCATCATTCGGGAGACTATTGCGAAGTATCTCGAAGCGCCCATGGCTTTCGCACTCAAACTCGAATAGCGGCATAGATTCACTTTCAGGGCCAGCGAAACGGCGGTCGGCTATTCTCAATCCGCCGACCAGGCCACACGATCGCCAGCCCTGAAACCTTAGTCTTCGGGATAAAGCGTTTCGATCTGGTCGCGGACCTTGAGAAGCGCGCGTTTTAACTCTTCGGCCTTTTCGGGATTTTTCACCGCTTGTTTAATCGCGGTTAAAACGACCGACACGGCCATGCTGAAAAAGAAGTCCATTTAAAACCTCCCTTCAAGCGCAACGCAGTGATTAGCCTGCATGCGCGCTTCGGACAGTTTGCGAATAGCAACCGTCTTGCCTGGTCCTTCAGGTAGTACGGCGTTAAGCATCTGCGCCGAGGCTAGAAACGCGGCATTGATCTGATCGTAGACCGCGGCCTGCTCGTTCGTCGCCGCGTGATAGCTGAAAATCTCTTTTAGTTGGTCGTCTGTCATGGTTTCCTTACATTATTTGGTTTGCCCCGCCGAGGATCTGCATGAGCAGGTCTTGTTCGGAGAGGCCTTCTCCCGGCTGGCCGACTGACGGCTGACCGGGAACCTGTTGCGGCGCGAGCTGGCCAGCGAGCGCGGGCGGAAGGCCTGCTCCCGCGCCAGCGGGCGCCAGGGTTTGCTGTAGTTCAGGTTGAATCGAGAGCGCGGGCGTAAAGAAGCGCCCTACGTCTTGATAGTCGGGGAAGGATTTGAGAAGCCACGCGAAAAGCTCGACGAAGTTGATTCTGACAGGCGATCCCGATTGAGCCATAAGCGGGTCGAACTGGGCGGCGACTTGCGCAACTTGCGTCTTTTGCTGGCGCTCAACGTCTGGATTCGTCTTCGGGGCCGAAAAGTAGCTGACCGTGACGTCCGTTTCGGCCTGTATCTCAGCGTGGGAGTATTCCCGCCATTCCGTACTGAGAAGCCCTACAATCTGCGCCACATCGCTCTGAACGCGATTGGCCTTTAAATGCTGAAGGACTTGGCGGGCGATCTCAGTTACGCCGGCCTCAACGTTCGAGATTTTATCGTCCGCCTTCAGGCGCATCACGTTGACTTGCGTGGTAACGACGCCGGCCGGCGTCCGGCTTGCGGGCGTTTCGCCCTGGAATATCGCGTCGGCGCCCGTCGCCTTCGCGCCGTCCTGCGCAACGGATTGCTCCAAAATTAAGTTATCGCGGTTGAGCTGCGGATTGTCGATCGCGAACAGGTCGCCGTTCCGCTCCATCCGTATCACGCTCAGATTCGGCAGGCTTGCGAAATCGTCTAGGGCTTCCTTTGCTACGCCCGCCGTCGCGCCGTACATGTTCTTTTGCGCTCGAACGTTTTGTATTTGCTGCGTGCGGATACGATTTGTCTGAAGCTGCGAATCCTTGAGCTGGCGCGCTACGCCGATTGGATAGAGCAGGCCTTCAGCGCGAAGAAACTGGATCATCACGAACGGAAGGCCGTCAAGATACGGGTAGCGCCACGGCTCGACGTCAAGCGGATACGGCAGGCCCTCGGCCATTGTCATTACCTGACGATACCCCTTATCCCATATCTCCCATATGGCGATAGAGGATTCTTCAGGAATCCTGACCGCTAGGTCTTTGCCGAACATTCCGCCCGCGCTGAATCGCGCGTCATTTCTGAACGCTGACCGGCTTGTCAGGTTGTGGGATGCGGCGCCGGATTCGATGAGCCTCGTCACTTTTGGATCATAGCGCTTGTTGGCAACAACATTTGCGATTGGAATCCAAGTGCGGCGCGCCGCCCACCGGCCTGTTCGTGGTGTGCCGTCCCGGCCGGTCAGGTCGTGAAGGAAATCATGCGGATCGACCCATTCCACAACGCAGGCGTCTCGCTTTACGTAGTCCCGATACTCGATATTGCCGTGGGACTTGCGGCGGGCTTCGTCTACTTCGACCACGTAGGACGTTTCCGCTATTCCGTGGCCGAGTACCACAACGTCATCGACTACCTTTTTGACCTGTTCGGTCATCTCCCGTTCGGTCCACTCGTAGTTGAGTTGGGACGTGTGGATCTCGGCCGCGTTCACGTCGCCGGGCCGATTCGGCTTAGGCTTGACCTTGAATTCGATCTTGCCGTTGAGCAGGAACGGCATGTAGGCCGACGCGATGGTCTGAACGATGTTGTTCGTATAGACACTCGTAATCGTGTCGCTGTACAGATCCCATCCGTTTTTCCCGGTATCTTCAAACTGCCACTGACGGCCATTAAACCAATTGCGATAGGCCGCCCAATGCCGATCTCCGTTGTCGGATTCCATTCGCATATGGAGCGTTTTCATCAGACGCGACATCCAAAGCGGGCCGTCTTTTTCGGCGTCCCCGGTTTCTTCTACAGTTGGCGCCGAAGCGCTATTGACGCGCATCCTATCGATGGTATTTCCGCTTGGCGGTCTGTACTTACGTGGCATGAGCTATCTCCTTTTGAAAACTCCGCGCTTTTTCAGGTCGCCTATCGAGCCGGGCGGCGGCTGTGGTTTCGGTATGTAGTAGTGGACTTTTAGCGATATGTTGACGCCGATCATTGCGCACATCGCTAGATCGTCGTTGTATCCAGGCTCAGCGCCAAGCTCGCCATCTTCCATTTCAACGAAATGCTCAAGCTGTTCAAGTAAAAGCGGCGTCCTAAGTAGGATCTCGCCCTCTCTAATGCGGTAATCCAGGCCGGCTACGATTGTCGCCTTGTTTGAATCGTTCGTGACAAATCCAGGCTCGTCAGCGGGCTTCTTGTCGTAAGCGTTAAACTTGAAATAAAGCCGTTCGTATTTCAGATCCTTGTGCAGTTTCAGGCAGATGACGAAGCCGCCCCGCTCATTTCTTTCAGGGCCGAGCAGGGCCATGTTGTAGAAGGTCGCGACGTAATAGAGCAGTTCGGCGAATATATCCGGCTTTGTAATCTTGCTATAGGACGCGACCTCGCGCAGATACGGCGATTCTTCAGAGACGGCCAACACTAGAAACGCCGAGGGGTCGCTATTCGGATTGCCGAGGGCCGGATCGGCCGCGACAACATATTGCACGCCGTCTTGGCGGCTCTCGTAAACCGCAATCGGCCCGTATTCGTCGGGCTTAAACTTCGAGGAAATGTCCTGATCGTCAGGATTGTGAATGTAGTTATAGCGGCGCGGCTGTAGGCCTTCTTCTTCGACGAGTCGGCGCATCAGGGCAATTGAGCGCAGATCGAAACAATTGCGGCCCGTTGCCTCGAAGCCTTGTTGCGGTGTTAATGGAAATTCCCTACGGAAAACCGCCTTGTCTCCACGGCAAGGGCCGTCGATATATTGCCTGCGCCAGTTCAGCCGCGCCACCAATTCCCGGTCGGCCCACTTGTCGCCCCATTTTTCGTAAAGCTCCGGATACCATTCAATGAGCTGTTTTCTGATTACCTTGGATTCGGCAAGCTCGTTGCCCCATCTGGTCGGCACGCCGGACGCTTCCTCGGCTTCGCACAGTTCCAGGGTCGCGCCTTCAGGCAGCGGCGCCCGGTACTCGTCAGATCCGACAGCGGGGAAGAATACCGGCCGATAGCCGCCCTGTCCTTTAACCGACTCATCCCACATTTTCGCGATTTCGTTTAGGCCATTTGGAGTCGTCTCTATAATGACAATCGAACCGGGCAGCATTGGAACGGCGTGCGCCAGCGAGCTAAGCAGGGTATTTACGCTGACCTTTGGCTTCTGGTCCATGTAGAAGGCGGCTTCGGACAAGTGAACATATTGAATCGTGTAGGACCGGCCGACGCTGACCTTTTTACAGGTAAAGAACATCATTCGGCTATCCTGACCCTTGCCAGGCTTGCGGTCCCTGCGCGTCCCGCCGCGCGCTGTCGGATTGCCGAAATTGACCAGATTTTTATTCTCGTTCTTGACGGCCGGCGTCAGAAGCGGGTCGGCTTCTTCCATTGCGGCCCGAATGCGGCTCGAAAAATTCGTGACCGATTCGAGATCCTGAGTGATTACAAGGGCGTTTCGATTCGGCCGCAGCGTTATTAGCCAGTAATAGAAGAATAGAATTAGCGTCGAGACGCCGCCCTGTCGAATCTTATCGACCAGGATTCTGACCGGGACGCCTTTGGCCAATTCTTCGAGGATTATTTCAAGCAGCCGAAGCTGGATCCGATTGAGGATAAACGGGACCGATCGGCCATCTTTTGTAGTGATGGTGATGTTGCAGGCGCAGTAGACCGGGAAATCCCAGTCTCGCAGATCCGCGAAACGCCTATCAACATAGGCGTCTCCCTCGGCCTGGTAGGCCTGATACTCCCGCATGATCCTCGCCGGATCGACGATCATCTTTATCCGGTCAACGGGAACGAGTTGTGGGCTTGTCGCGTTCAGGTTTCTTTACCTCTTCTTTAGTTACAGATTCAGCCTTCTGTGGAAGCGGGGATTCCGGCTCATAGAGCGCCATCGCTTGCGTGAAGGAAATGGGCTGATTGAGCGTTTCGGAGACTTGGAGGCTACCCCACGGCTGCCAGCCAAGGCCGATTCGCTCGTTTACATCTTCGACCACGTTCATCCGCTTGGTGTGGCTGATAATCATGTACTGGATTACTTTTCTCATTCTTCGATCTCTCCCTCTATTACAGTTGACCGAATATCGAAAAGCCCGCCAAGCTCGCTTGCGCGCTCGCGGTCGCGCAAATCCTCGAACGTGTGGCGGACTTCGTGTTGATGGCGGTGTTTCAGGTCGCCGGTGATCTGCGCCAATACGCGCCAGGCCGTCAGTCGTTCCCGGTCCTTGCCCTTCGTGGCTATTGCGACCAGATCGGTTATCCCGGCGCCGTGAATCGCAGCCGAGGCCTGCGCGAACGTGATCTGTCGGACTTGGGCTATAAAGGCCGGTTCGTTGATGAGCTGGACGGTATCAGAGACGGACAGGCCAGCCTCGGCGGCGATCTCCCTGATACTGTTCGTTCTGGCCAGCGGAAAGGCGACGGCGAGCAGTAGTTTTTCGCGTGATTCTTGCGGGATCACGCGCTCAAGCGATTCACTCTTCATCGAATTCAATCCATTTTGAGCCAACGTCGTACATTTGATAGGACCGGACCACGCCAAGGCCTTCCAATAGCTTCGGGCCGAATCCCTTTTTGCCGCTCAATACCTCGCCGAGCATTTGCGCGCTGATGTCGAGCTTAGCGGCCAGGTCGGCGATGTATCTTTCGCCGCTCCGCAGTTTCATAAGGATGTCACGGAGGCCATTTTCGTCCACGGAAATAACGCGCTGCGGTGTATCAAGGGGAAGCTCCGGCGCGTATTGATCCACATCGACAGTTTTTTTAGGTTTTGGTGTCTTTTTTCGGGCCATTTCGCGCCAATAGTGGGGAAACTAATGCGCGTTGTCAAGGAATGCTGAGATTAAAACAAAATGGCCGCCTTTACGGGCGGCCGAATCAGCACTCTATTTAGCAGTTCTGAAGGATTCTATGCGGGATTCGATTTTGAATCAACGTTGGACCGGATGAACTGTATAGGGTCTTTTGACTCGAGCGATTCGGCCATCAATTCCGAAAGCCAAGCAAAGGCAGCATTCCAGCCGTTCATAAATACCAGTCGGACTTCATCGCCGTAGGCATTCCCGCACACCTTATACTTCTCCCATGCCTCTTGCGCCGGATGCTCAACGGGTAGGCTCTCGATGTCAATCTGTGCCATTTTTACCTCTCATTCCTACGGCCTTCAGGCTGAGCGCCTTCGAGGCCTTCACGGCGCGCGGCCGCAAGGCGATCAATAGTTTTGTAATACGCTGAATCTGCTCGAAGTCTTCGTTTTCCTGCGAGACGAGCGCCCTAAGATACGTTCTCAGCGCCGCGTATGTTACTAGAAGCTCGTCGGCGTCGAAACCGAGCGAGTAGAGCAGATCCGGCGTGCGCTCTGGCTCGCCGTAAGGCTGGCCGGTTTTCGATTCCCAGTATTCTTTTACTTCGACAGTGGTGGCCGAGTCATCGCCGGACTTGCTGCGATTTATATTCTCGTAGGCTTTCTCAAGGTAGCCGATCGTGTTTTCTTCAATGCCCATTTGTTCCATCCTTTTGTGTGATTTCAGATACTTCGACCTCCCCGAACATCCGGTAGAGGTCTTTGACCAGTGCGGTCAGCGCTTCAGTCTCCGCGAGCATTACAGCCGGGACCAGCTTTACAGCTCGCTCAAGTAGGGCGCTGACCTTGATTTCGACGGCCGAGTATCGCGGATCGGCGCCAGGCTGAAAGGCCTCGCTGTGGGCGGCTGCCTTCAGCTGCTTTAGCTTTAGAATAAAAGACAATACCACGTCGGTCGTAAAGGTGTCCTTGCTGTAACTCATAGTCTCCTTGAAATAGAAAAACGCGGCGGCGCGGTCCCCCAACCGACAAAGCCGCCACGTTATTCGCGACATGCACAGCCCTGACTGCCACGCCGCCGAATCGGGCTTACTCCCCGTTCAGCCCGATGTATCGTCAGATGCCTTATCGAAGCCCATAACTATCTCAATCACGTCAAGGCGGCCGTGAAGTGTCGCCACTTCAGCGCGAAGGTTTTCGGCCTCCTCCCGCAGCTTGCGAAGCTCGGCCAGGTCGGCCGCCGCGCTTCGATTCAATCGTTGCTCTGATGTTCGCATAAATCCCCTAAAGAGAAATTGAGTGGGCAGCTTTTCGGTATACCTGTCGGCGCGTCCGCCGTTGCATGCATCGCTGCCCATAACTTTTAGAATTGAATTGGCGGCGGGTAGACTCTCGCAGGGTCTACTTTTCGCCCGCGTCCCAGACATTCAGGAACATTCACGTGATGTCGTCTGAATGCGGCGAGTAGCGATCTACCCTCACCCTCTGTTGTTTCGCCGCCAATTTTAATTGCTGCCGGCGTGTTCTCACGCGCGCGCCGATCGTACTGGATATTTGCGCTTGATATTGTGGCTCAAGCCTTTCGGGAGATTCACGCACAAGCAATCCGCGGCGGGATGAAATCCGCAGCAAGCTTAAAAGATCGAATAACCGAAGCGCGATGGTCGATCAACAAAGGAGAATACAAACCCGCCGCGCTCCGGCGCCGAACCCGATTGCACTTTCTCTTGCTTCTCCCTTTCGGCAAGCGTGTTATCTCACAGGCGAGAAAACTTGTCAATAGGGTTGCGCGGTTTTTATTTCGATGCTACATTGCGGCTATGGCGACAGTGGAAAACAAAGTAATAACAACTGCCGAATTCGCCGGCTTGATGAGCGTGTCTTATCACTGCGCGATCCGATGGTTAAGGAAGGGAATAGTTCCCGGCGCCGTGAAGCGCAGTTTTGGCAAGGTCCATTACTGGGAGATTCCGATCGACGCGCTAAACATGAAACGACCGAAAGGCGGAAGGCCGCGAAAGGTAAGGCAAAATGGCAGAATCGACTAACACAAACGAACAATCCGACAGGGAATTCGACCTCACCATTAAGCTAGACGAACGCCCGCCAGGTGGTGTGAGCACCGTTGAGCTTATCGAGGGCGAGCCGACAGGCGGGGAGGAGAGCTACCACAACAGGATATGGAATATCCCATTCGGCTGTGACACTCGCCGCGCCGCAGCGGAGATTGCGAGCTATGCGGATAGACGAATCGCCGAGCTTGAGGCGCGCCTGGAACTGTTGCGAAAGTCAGAGGCGGGTACGTTGGCGCAGATGGCCGAAACGAATGAGAGGTTTGATGGCGCGCTATCGAAAATCACCGAACTAGAGGCGCAGTTGGCCGAGGCGAAAGCGCGGGCGGCGGATTTAGCGAAGGTGCTGGAACAGGTGGAGTGGGTATGGGTTGCCAGTCAAAACCAGAATGAACCCGCTGATTTAATCTGTCCGTGGTGCAAACAGAGAAAAGGGCATCCGTGGCATAGGAACCAAGACGTTGACCACAAGCCCGACTGCGCACGCCAAGCCGCCCTCAATCCCGACGCGCGGCAGGAAGGAGCGCGCGAATGGCCCGTGTGCCAATGTGGCCATTACGAGCTTAGTCGTTCAACTAGCGGCTGCGGCAGTGGCGATTGCAAATGCGTTGGATTCAATCCGCAATCGGCGCTGCGCCAAAGCGAGGGAGAATGATACTTAAAGACCAGCAACACGACATGGGAACAAGCCCTATAACGCTGTGGACGTTTCGCATTGAGTGCGACGAGTGTAAGGCAGTCTTAGGCATCACAATGCACACGCGCGAGCAAACGCTGGCATTTGTCTACGAGGCGGGATGGAGGGTTAATTCCAGGGCAAGGAAATACTTCCACCTTTGCTACAAGTGCGCTTATAGAGGTTGTCCGAGCGGTAGTTAAGATAACTGGAATTACATGAGCGCAAATTCCCCACTCTTTACGTAACAACCATTATCGGACGCACTGGTAGTATGTCTACCCAAGCGCTTTACACTACTGAATTACAATTATCGGATGCGGACGGTATACCGAATGAACGAACAAGAACGACTCGAAGCCATAAGGACTATCGCGGCAGCGACAAGGATACTAGGGCAACTTGGCGACATGAAAAAACTAGACCGCTTTCTACAGACAATAGGATACTTGAGTCATCATAACGATTCCGTTCGCGCTGCTGCCGGCGGCCAGATTAGTCGAGATATATGGCAAGCGGAAGAAATCAACGCAATGGTGGGCAAGTAACCACCCTCCCCGCCGCCGCGAGGCCGGGGAATAAAGGAGAATATGAAAGCAACTATGCTCTTTCTGACGTTCGCAATCCTGACCGCCGCAGCGCTGGCGCAGGGCGAAAAAGTCCGCGTATTGGCCCCTGTTCGCATAGCCGTGATAGCATCGGCTGGCGCTGACTGGGATTTGCGCGGCTTAGCGGTAAGAGAGCTGCAATCGCTCCGCAAGGTCGAGATAAGCGCCGATCGGCCGGACATCACGGTCCAGCTCGCCGCCGAGAGATTCAAGGGCGACTGTCGGGGCGTTGTGGCCGCCGTTTTCATAAGGTCGCGCGCTGGCAATGAGCTACACGTGATCGCTGGCGCCGACTGGCAGGAAATCGCCCGATCTCTCGCCGGCACGGTCAAGGAAGTTATCGAAACCGGAAAATAGCCGATGCCTACAACTACCGTAACTCCAACTTCGTTTACAACGCAAGATCCGGCGCAGGGCGGCCTACCTGTGACCGGCGCGACGAACACAGGCCACGCAAACACAAGCGTCTCGGCGGCCGGTGATGACATTGGCGTATCGCAAGAGAAAAGCTGTCTATGGACCGGATTCACCAATGTGAGCGGATCGCCTATCACTAAAACGCTGAAGATTACGCACACAAGCCAAGGGTCATTCAGTGGCGCGTCGGCTACCAATATCTTCACATTGGAGTACAGCCTGAATGGCGGCGGCGCGTGGTCAACCGCTGTTTCCAGGGTTGCGATGACCACATCGCAAGGACCGACCGTCTTCAGCGTGGCGCTTCCTGCGAGTCAGGATCTCACACAGGTTCGCGTTCGCGATTTCATGCAAGCGATAGCCGTAAACATCGGCCACAGCGCGGCCGCAGACGCCACAATTTCAGACATCAACATTGAGATAGCTACTCAGGACGTTCAGGTAGTTATCTTAATGTAACACTGTGGCTACCACGCTTGACACCATACTAAAACCATTCATACTACGCGCGCGTTGCTTGTACAGTAACCGAACAGCACGCGAGCCATTCATCATCACCTGAACA
>Ga0207428_10001277_pt1 | contig 26936 bp, 34 predicted proteins | sample RhiMethybrSRZTD1_FD_187600 | JGI IMG/M metagenome (GOLD analysis project Ga0207428, IMG submission 187600) | Populus rhizosphere microbial communities from Tennessee, USA - Rhizosphere MetaG P. TD hybrid SRZTD1 (SPAdes) (version 3) | ecosystem: Host-associated > Plants > Roots > Rhizosphere >...
ACCGGGGGCAACGTCACCAAGGCCGCGCGCCTCGCCGGGCGCAACCGCACCGAGTTCTACCGCCTCCTGGAACGCCATTCGCTTGAGCCGGGGATGTTCAAGGGCAATGCCCAGAAGGAGAGGGTGACTGCATGAATATCCTCAAGAGAATCATCGGCTTCCTCGTGCTAGGGTTTTCCCTGACCGCGGCCGCGCAGCAGCTCGCGCCGGATCAGCTGGTGCAAAAAGTGACCGAAGAGGTCCTCGCCACCATCAAGAGCGACAAGCAGCTCGCCGCAGGCGACAAGCAAAAGGCGCTGAAGCTCGCCGAGGAAAAGGTGCTGCCGTACATCGATTTCGAGGAATCGACGCGCCTCGCCGTGGGCCGGGCCTGGTCGCAGGCCACGCCCGAGCAGCGCAAGCAGCTGGTGGGCGAGTTCCGCAACATGCTGGTGCGAACCTACTCGAACTCGATCGAGGCCTACCAGGGGCAGACGATGAAGGTCATGCCTTCGCGCGGCGGCAAGGGCGAGGGAAAGGACGAGGCAACGGTGCGCGCGCAGTTCGTGCGCGCCGGCGGCAAGCCGCTGCCGATCGAGTTCCAGATGCGCAACGACGGCAAGAGCTGGAAGGTCTACGACATCGCCGTAGAAGGCATCAGCCTCGTGCTCACCTATCGCAGCGAGTTCGACGCGGTGGTCAAGCAGGAGGGGATCGACGGGCTGATCAAGCGTCTCAAGCAGAAGAACAGCCCCGCCAAGCTCGGCTGAGCGGCACGAAAATCGCATCGCGCGAGCGGCCATGGAGCAGAAACCGCGGTGGGCTGAGATGTGCGCTCAGATCCTGAAGCAGTGCGAGACGGTGCGTGGCGGCCGCGAGAGCCTCGCCGCCTTCCTCGGCGTGCACCCGACTCAGGTCGCGATCTGGGTGAGCGGAAAGTCGGGTCCGCCGCGCGCGGTGTTCGAGAAGGCGATGGAGATCATCCTCGCCGAGCACGATCGGCGCGAAACCCTGGAGCAGTCGGGGCGGATGCCGCGGCGCCGGCGCAGCGATTCGGCGTAGCCGCGGCGTAGAGCAGCGCCTTGCCGTCGAAGCAGCCGGCGCAGATGAGCAGGACCCCGAGCGCGTCGGCATCGTGCGCCGCGAGGGGCGCGCATTCCATGTCGACCGGCTCGAGCACCCCGGGCTGCACGTCGTCGCAGATCTCGCAGTAGAACCGCGCCGGCCGGATCAGCGTGAACGCGTAGCGGCCGCAGTGCGCGCAGCCGATGCGCGTGCCGAGCGAGCTTTCTCCGGCGAGCAGCGGCTCGAATCGGATCGGCCTTGCGGCTCGGCATTGCGGGCAGTGGAGGTGCGTGGCGTGCATGCCCTGCCGTTTCGCAAGGGATGTGCCTAGGCCCGGCGCGCTTCGCGAGAGAGGCTGTAGTACGTGCCGGCGAAGATCACGGCCGCACCGGCGAAGGTCGCCGCCTGCAGCGGCTCGCGGTAGAAGACCGCGCCGACGACCGCGATCAGCGGCAGGCGCAGAAAATCGATCGGCACGACCAGGGTGGCGTCGCCGAGCTTCATGGCGCGCGTCATCGAGTAGTGGGCGACGAAGCTGCCGCTGCCGATCACCGCCGCCCAGAATAGATCGACGGGCTTCGGCGTCACCCATTGCGGCAGCGCGGTAGCGAACGTGAGGGGGAGCTGGGTAAGCGACATCCAGAAGAGCACCGCCAGCGGCGAATCGGTCATCGAGATGCGCTTGGTCATGACCATGTTGCCGGCGTAGAACATCGAGCCGAGCACCATGACCAGCGCCGCGGGATGAAGCCCGCCCAGGTCGGGCCGCACGATGATCGCGATTCCGGTGAGGCCGAGGACCAGCATCACCACCCGGCCACGGTTCATGCGTTCCCCCAGGAACGCCGTCGCGAGGAGCGCCACCCAAACCGGCATGGTGAACTCGATCGCGAACACGGTCGCGAGGGTGAGCGCGCCGATCGCGTAGATCCAGCAATACTGCCCGCCGAGGTGCATCAGCGCCCGGGCGAGGTGAAAGCGAAACAGCCGCGTGCGCAGCGTCGCCGTGCCGGCGCGTGCCACCGCCGCGCCGACCAGGAGCATGGTCACCAGCGTGCGCAGGAACAGGATCTCGAACGCGCCCATGTGGCGCAGCAACTCGCGCGCCGCGACCGCCATGAACGAGAAGGCGAGCACGGCGCAGCTCATCCAAAGGGCGGCGCGCAGCGGGTTTTGATTTAGCATTCGGACCGATGGAATCCTACCGGCTCCAGCTCGAGCGGCTGTACGAGCGCTCGCCGTTCTATCGAAACAAGCTGCGCGGCGCGGGCTTCGAATCGCCGCGGGCGGTGGGCGGCCTGGACCGGATCGCGGCGCTGCCGTTCACGGAGAAGGACGAGCTGCGCGCGAGCCAGGCGGCGCAGCCGCCGCTCGGCGCGCACGCGGCGATCGAGATCTCGCAGGCGGCGCGCATCTATTCCACCAGCGGAACGAGCGGCGCGCCGCTCTACATTCCGCTCACGCGGAGCGACGTCGAGCAGTGGCGCGAAATCGGGCGGCGCACGTACTCGCGAAACGGCCTGAAGCCGGGTGAGCGCGTCGTGACCACCTACGGCGCCGGCCCGTTCGTCGCCGGTGCCTCGCTCGCCGCCTTCGAGGCGATCGGCGCGGTGCACATCCCGGTAGGCGTGGGCAACACCGAGAAGCTGCTCGCGGCGATCGAGCGGCTGCAGCCCGAGGCGCTCGCCTGCACGCCGTCCTACGCCCTGCATCTCGCCGAGGTGGCCGCGGCCAAAGGCGCGAGCCTCGCCCCGGTCCAGCGGATCATCGTGGGCGGCGAGCCCGGCGGCGGCGAGGAATCGTTCCGCGGCAAGCTGCAGAGCGCCTTCGACGCCAAGGTCTACGAGATCATGGGGATCGGCGACATCGCCGCGTCGCTCTGGGGCGAATGTCCGGCGCAGGCGGGGATGCACTTCTCGGCCGAGGAGTTCATCCACGTCGAGCTGATCGATCCAAACACAACCAAATCGAAACAATTTTCCGATGGGGAAACGGGAGAACTCGTGTACACGCACCTGCAGCGCGAGGCGGCGCCGCTACTTCGGTTCCGCAGCCGCGACCACGTGCAGGTGTGGAGCTCTAGGTGCGCCTGCGGCAGCACGGCGCTGCGCGTGCGCTGCATCGGCCGCACCGACGACATGCTGATCGTGCGGGGCGTGAACGTGTTTCCTTCGGCGGTGCGCGAGGTGGTGGCGCGGTTTCACCCGCGCGTCACCGGAGCGATCCTGATCCAGCCGCGCAGCCGCGGCGTGCGCCAGGACCTGCCGCTTCGCGTTACGGTCGAAGGAGAGGCCGATCTCGCCGCGGCCATCGCGGCGGAAATTCGAAACAGGCTCACCTTTGCGCCGGAGCTCCGTATGGTGGCGCCCGGAAGCCTGCCGCGCTCGGATTACAAATCGAAGCTGGTCGACTTTTCGGAGGCAAAGTGAAGCGCATCCTGTTCCTGTTGGCGCTGGCCGCTCCGCTCGCGGGAGTCGCGCAGACCTACCCCGCCAAGCCGATCCGCGTGGTCGTGCCTTACACCGCGGGCGGGCCGGCCGACCTCCTCGCCCGGGGCCTGGGTCAAAAGCTCGGCGAGCTGTGGGGGCAGCAGATCGTGGTCGAGAACAAACCCGGCGCGAACGAGATCATCGCGGCGCAGGACGTCGCGAAGTCGCCCCCGGACGGCTACAGCTACCTGATCGCTTCAGACGCCGTCTTCTCGCTCAACCCGTTCCTGTACTCGAAGCTGCCGTACGACCCGGTCAAGGATCTTGCCCCGGTCTCGCGGCTCGTGAATGCCAACCTCATGCTCGTCGCGCGCCCCGATCTTGGGGTCGCATCGGTGCGCGAGCTGATCGACTACGCACGAACGCACCCCGGCAAGCTGAACTACGGCTCGGTGGGCGCGGGCGGGGTCAATCACCTCGCGATGGCGTGGTTCAACACCCAGAACGGGCTCGACATGCAGCACGTCGCGTACAAAGGCCTGGTGCAGGGGCTGCAGGACATCATGACGAGCCGGCTCGACGTAATGTTCGCCGTGATCGGCGGCGCGGCGCCGCATCTCAGGGCCGGCAAGCTGAAGGGGCTCGCGGTCTCGGGCGGCGCGCGCAATCCGCTCATCGCCGAGGTGCCGACGTTTCGCGAATCGGGCTATCCGAACCTCGACGCGTCGTTCTACTTCGGCGTCGCAGCCCCGGCCGGAACGCCGCGCGAGGCGCAGGCGAAGTTCGCCGCGGAAGCGGCGAGGATCGTGAATACGGCCGAGTTCAGGGAGAAGTTCCTCACCAACCTCGGCTTCGAGCCGGTCGGCGACACGCCCGAGCAATTCGCCGCCTTCCTGCGGCAGGACCGCGAGCTGGCGGCGAAAAAGGTGCAAGCCTCGGGCGCGAAGCTCGACTGACCGCGGCGCGGCTACGCCGGCGGTGCGGGCGGGTTGGTTTCCCAGCTCGGACCGTCGTATTGGCCGCGCTCCCGCGCCGGTCGGCGTGCGTCCTGCGGGACGCGGGCCGTGCTGTAGGGATCCACGGGCCGCGCGGTTTGCGGCGCCGGCGTCACGTAGGGATCCGCAGGCGCGACGACCTGCGGCACCGGAACGGCGCCACTGCGCGCGCCATACGAGCCGGTGCCCTGAGGGCCGCTCGGCTCCGCATTCTGCGCGAGCGCCGGAGCGGAGGCCGCGACCGTTAATACACAAGCGACAAGGGTCTTTACCTTCATTTGGGATTCCTTTCGGGAACAATCTTGACGTTGCTGGCGGGGTTGCCAGTTGAAACATCCGTCGCAAGGGCTGTGCCAGCCGACGGGTAAGCCCTAGAATCCGACCGCCCCAAATTTTTATCCCTACATCCGATAGGGCTGCGCATGCCCAAAGCCGAGAAGAAGCTCGACATCTTTCCCCACATCTTTCCCGCGGCGTACTTCGAGCGGATGAAGCGCATCGCCGAGGGCAATCCGGGTCTCGCCGCCGCGCTCAAGCGCTGGATGAACATCCCGGTGCTGTGGAACCTCGAGCAGCGCATCCGCATGATGAAGCGCTGGCCCGGCTACCAGCAGGTACTGACGCTGTCGATGCCGGCGATCGAATTCCTGGGGAACGAGAACGAAACCCCGGAGCTTGCGCGCCTGGCGAACGACGGGATGCACGAGATCGTGCAGCAGCATCCGGATCTCTTCCCGTGCTTCGTCGCCTCGCTGCCAATGAACAACGTCGCGGCTTCGCTCGAGGAGATGGACCGCGCGATCGGCACGCTCGGCGCCAAGGGCATCCAGATCTTCACCAACGTCAACGGGCGGCCGCTCGACGAGCCCGAGTTCTTCCCGATCTTCGAGCGCATGGCGAAGAAGTACGACCTGCCGGTCTGGGTCCATCCTTCGCGCACGGCGAAGTTCGCCGACTACCCCACCGAGCAGAAGTCGAAGTACGAGATCTACTGGCTGTTCGGCTGGCCCTACGAGACGAGCGCGTTCATGGCGCGCATGGTGTTCTCGCAGATGTTCGAGCAGCTGCCGAATCTGAAGATCATCACCCACCACCTCGGCGCGATGGCGCCCTTCTTCGTCGACCGCATCGGCTACGGCATGGACCAGTTCGGCAGCCGCACCAGCGACGAGGACTACGAGGGGCTGCTCAAGCGCATGAAGAAGCGGCCGCTCGACTTCTTCAGGATGTTCTACGGCGACACCTCGGTGAACGGCTCGCCGAGCGCCATCCGCTGCGGCCTCGACTTCTTCGGCGTGGACCATGTGCTCTTCGGCACCGATTGCCCGTTCGACCCCGAGGGCGGGCCGCTCTTCATCCGCGAGACCATCAAGACGCTGGACCGGATGGCGCTCAAGCCCGGCGACCGGCGCAAGATCTACTTCGGCAACGCGCTCAGGATGCTGCGGCTGCCGCAGCCTGCCAAAAAAGCTCGCGCCAAGGCGAAAAAGAAGAAAAAATAGGCGATCCAATTCGTCAGGAGGCGGGCATGGACCGAGCGAGCTTCGAAGCGCGGCTGAGAGCCGAGGGCTTTCCCGAAATCCGCGTGAACGACATGCAGGCGGGACGGCATAACGCCGAGCACTCGCATCCTTTCGACGTGCTGGCCCTGGTCCTCGAAGGCGACATCACCCTCACGGTGCAGGGCGAGGCGCACACCTATCGCGCGGGCGACGAGTTCTCCATGAAGGCCGGCTGCCCGCACGTCGAGGACGTCGGGGCGCAGGGCGTCAGTTATCTCGTCGGCCGGCGTCCGCACGGCGCAAGCTGAAACGCCCCTTCTCCGCGCTTCTCGCTGCCGGCATGGCGGGTTGCGCCGGCATGCCGGAGAACATGGCGGCGCCGCCGCTGCCGACCGCCGTGCGCGTACCCGCCGGGCAGCGCCATGCGATGACGCTCAAAGCCACCGGCCGGCTCAACTACGCATGCCGGCCGATGCCGGGAATGGCGGGTGCCTACGGCTGGGTGCTCGAGGCGCCGGACGCGGCGCTGCTGCACTGGACCGGGCTCCACGTCGGGCGCTACTTCGCCGGCCCGACGCTCGAGTATCGCGACGGCAGCCGCGTAACCCTGAAGCTGGTCGCGTCCTCGCCGGACGATCCCGGAAAGATGCCGATCCACCTCTACAGCGCCGCCGCTCACGCCGGCGACGGGGAATTCTCCGACGTCAGCTACGTGCAGCGGTTGAACGCCGTCGGCAAGGAGCCCGATGGCGCGTGCACGGCCGGCAGCGTCGGCAGGTTGGCGCGAGAGCCCTTCAGCGCCGACTTCCTGTTCTACAAGTCGCCCTAGCCGGCGCCGTCAATGCAGCGTGGCGCCGTTGTTGTTGGCGATGACGCTCGTCAGGAGGCCCGGGTCGACCGGCTTGACGAGATGCACGTCGAAGCCGGCTTCCCGCGAGCGGGTGCGGTCGGCTTCCTGCCCCCAGCCGGTGACGGCGATGATGCGCAGCGGCTCGCTTCGCCTGAGCGCGCGCAGCCGGCGCGCCACCTCGTAGCCGTCGAGTCCGGGCATTCCGATGTCGAGCAGCACGACGTCGGGCCGGAACGAGACCGCCGTGCTGAGCGCCTGCTGTCCGTCGTAGACGGCGCACGCTTCGTGACCGAGCGACTTCAGCAGGAGCTGCAGGGTGGTCGCGGCGTCGACGTTGTCGTCGACCACCAGGATGCGCTTCGCCACCACCGGCTTCGCCGGCGGCTCGGCTTTCGCGTGCCGCGGGTGCGGCCGGTCCTTGAGCGGCAGGCGCAGGGTAAAGACCGCGCCCTTGCCTTCGCCCTCGCTCGCCGCCACGAGCGAGCCGCCGTGGGCCTCGGCGATCCGGCGCGACAACGCGAGCCCGACGCCGAGTCCGCTGCCGAGCCCGTCGCCGATCTTGTCCAGCGGCGCCTTGCCCTGGACGAACATGTGGAAAATCCGCTCCAGCATGCCCGGCTCGATGCCGCGGCCGGTATCGCGCACCTGCACGGCAACCCAACCCTCCTCGCGGCGCGCCTGCACCACGATCTTGCCGGCCTGCGGCGTGTAGCGCGCCGCGTTGTTCAGCAAGTTCGCGAGAACCTGCGTCAGCCGGTGGACATCGCCCCGCACGACCAGCGGCTCGCCCGGCAGATCGAGATCGAGCCGCTGCTTGCCGGCCGCGATGAAGGGCGCGGCGGTCTCGCCCGCTCGGCGCACGACTTCCGCGATCTCGACCGGCGCGCGCTCCATGTGCAATTCTCCGCGCGTGACGCGCGCGATATCGATCATGTCGTCGAGGATGCGCGCGAGCTGCGCGCTCTGGCGCTCGATCGTCTGGCGCATGGCGTGCTGCGCCGGGTCGGAGGCCGGCACCTTCGCCATCACCTCCACCGCGTTGCGGATCGGCGCAAGCGGGTTGCGCAGCTCGTGTGCGAGCGTGGCGATGAACTCGTTCACGTGGCGCGCGGCCGCCTCGAGGTCCTGCATGTGGCGCCGCTCGCTCAGGTCCTGGGTCACCTTGGCGAAACCGCGCAGGTGGCCTTCGGCGTCGTGGAGCGCGGCGATCACGACCCGCGCCCAGAAGCGCTCGCCGCCTTTCTTCACCCGCCAGCCCTCGTCCTCCGCGCGCCCGTCGCGCCGCGCGGCGGCGAGCTCTTCCCAGGGCTTGCCGGCTTCGACGTCAGGGTCGGTATAGAAATGGGAGAAGTGCCTGCCGATGATCTCGTCGGGCCCGTAGCCCTTGATGCGCTGGGCGCCCGCGTTCCAGCTCGTCACCCGCCCCTCGAGGTCGAGCATGTAAATCGCGTAGTCGACGACGCCTTCGATCAGCAGCCGGAAGCGCTCCTCGGCCTGGCGCAGGGCTTCCTCATGGAGCTTGCGCTCGGTGACGTCGCGCGTGATCTTGGAGAAGCCGAGCAGCCGGCCTTGCTCGTCGCGCAACGCCGTGATGACCACGTTTGCCCAGAAGCGCGAGCCGTCCTTGCGCAGCCGCCAGCCCTCGTCCTCGAAGCGGCCCTCGCGCGTGGCGAGGCGCAGCTCCTCGGCGGGCCAGCCGCGCTCGACGGCGTCGGGCGTGTAGAACACCGAGAAGTGCTTGCCGATGATCTCCTCGGGCGCATAGCCCTTGATGCGCCGCGCGCCGAGGTTCCAGGTCATGATGCGTCCCGCCGGATCGAGTACGAACGCCGCATAGTCCTGCACCTGCTCGACCAGGATCTGGTAGATCCGCGGATCGACGAGCGGGTCAGGGCTGGCCATAGCCCGCCGCCTTGGCGTCTTCCATGCAATCGGTCAGGGTCTCGAACACGCGCTCGGATTCCATGGCGAGCTTGCCGGTCTGCGTATAGGCGCGCCATATCCAGCGCACCGAGCGGTCCTGCGCATGCTCCGTCGGAACGAATTGCCACCGCAGCGGCAGCTGGAAGCGGTCGGTCGGCGCCACGCTGAACTCAGAACGCGCGATTATGCCGCAATCGTCCTAGCGCACCGAGAAGGGCGAGTGGAACGGCCGGCCGAACGGCACGCCGCCGGCGACGGCCTGCACCGGCCGCAAGTGCACCTTCCCGGTCCGCTCGTTCTTGCGCGTATCGACGAAGCGCACCGGGCCCTCGACCACCTCGAGGATCGAGACGTCGCCGGGCGCGCCGGGCTGCAGCGTCCCGAGCCTGGGCAGCCGGCCGATGACCCGCGCCGGATTGGCGGTCGTCATCGCGATCACCTGCTCTAGGGTAAACCCCAGGTTGAGGAACTTGCTCATGACCCAGGTGAGGAAGGGCATGCCCGGGGTGTTGCCCGAGACCACGTGGATGTCGGAGGAGATCGTGTCGGGCGGTGTGCCCTGCGCGATCGCCGCCTCGGCGACCGTGTAGTCGAAGCTGCCGCCGCCGTGGCCGACGTCGAACACCACGCCGCGTTTCTTCGCGGCGAGGGCCGCGGGCAGCAGCTTCCCGTCCTGCACGATATTCGTGCCGTCGCCCGCGTTGTTGGGGGCGCCCGAATAGGAATGCGTGAGGATGTCGCCGGCGCGCAACGTATCGAGGATCTCCGACATGAGCGCGCGGGTTTGCACGCCGCCGATATGGCACATGACCTTGCCGCGCGTTCCCGCCATCTCGCACGCCGCGATGGCGCGCTTCAGCGGCTCGAGGCCGTGCTTGTCGATCACGTTCTCCGACATGCGCACTTTGACGCCGAGCACCACGTCGGCGTTCTCGGCGAGCGCTTTCGCCGCGGTCGGGACGTCGGCGTAGCTGATGTTGAAGAGCTCGGGAACCGGGAACCCGGCGAGGCCGTTGTTGGCGATGTGCACGAACGCATAAAGGCGCGTGCGCGTCTGCGCCATGATGTGGCGGCGAAAAGCCGCGAAGTTGTTCGCGCCCGCGTCGCCTGCCGAGACCATCGTGGTCGTCGCCTGGTAGGGGATCAGCTCGTCGGCTGGAATGCCAAGGGCCGAGCCGTACGGGTAGACGTGCGCGTGGAGGTCGATCAGGCCCGGCGTGACGAGCTTGCCGCCCGCATCCAGCACGCGCAGCGCGCGCTCGGCCGGGATATCGGCCTCGAGCGCCTCCACCAGGCCGTTGCGGATCCCGATGTCGCGCTTCGCCCGCAGCTTCTGGCTCGGGTCGAGCACCTCGCCGCCCTTGACGACCAGGTCGAACTTGTCGTTCGGACCCATCGCCGCGCGCACCGCATTGGCGATCAACCCGGTCGTCCCGTATGCAGCGACGGCAGCGGCGGCTGCCACGAATTTGCGGCGCGATGGCTGGACCATGCGGAATTCCTCCCTTGGGGCGATTATCATCGAAAGCGGGCAGGGAACAACCCCTGCCATGGAACAACTCCCGCCAGGGAATGACCCGATGGCATGAGGGGAAGCGCCTGTCGACGAAGTCGCCGGCCAATTTCAGGCTGGCTTCGACGCAACGGCGCCGTGGGTGGCGATACCCAAGCCTCCTTGAAGCGCTCACCATTGCGTCATGGCCGGCAGGGGTGTCAATCTATCCGACGAGGGGCTGAGAGCGCCGAAACGCTGCCCGGGTTGCTTGCTCTGCCTGCGTACCGGGGCGTGGCGCGCTTCGCGCGCGACGAACACCGGCGCGCCGCGGCCCGCGGAAACGATTCGGCCGACCCGCTCCACCTGGAAATTCTGGGTATGTTGACGACGCCTTTCCCGGCGCAGATCGAAGCGCTCTTCGTGCGCCATCCGTCGCTCTGCGGCTTCTCGGTCCACGGGCTCGATGAGCTGCCGGACAACTGTCCCCGCAGCGGCGACAGCGACGAGGAGTTGTTCATCGGCGATGTCGGGATCGCGCCACCCATCGGCACGGAGCAGTGCGGCGAGATCGTCCAGGAGATCGCTGCTGCGCTCGCAGAGCTGCTGGCGGAGGACCCGGCGGCGGGCGTCGTCCTGCGCAACCGCACCTTCGCCCGCGTCCTGCACTGAAGCTCAGGCCAGCTTGAGGCCCAGGTAGCGCTCCAGGGTCCCGGCGTCGCGCGCGAACTCGGCCGAGGGCGCGCGATGCACGATGCGGCCGCGCTCGATTACGACCGCCTCCTGCGTGAGAGCGAGCGCGACCTCGGCGTGCTGCTCGACCAGGATGATCGCCACGCCCTGCAGGCGCTTCAGCGCCGCGGCGAGCTCTTCGACGATGATCGGAGCGAGGCCCTCGAGCGGTTCGTCCAGGAGCAGCAGGGCGGGATTCGTCATGAGCGCGCGCGCGATGGCGAGCATCTGCTGCTCGCCGCCCGAGAGCTGGTTCCCCATGTTCGAGCGGCGCTCCTCCATGCGGGGAAAGAGGCGGTACACCTCGCCGAGGCTCCAGTGGCCGCGCCTCGCGGCGACGGTGAGGTTCTCCTCGACGCTGAGCGAAGGGAAGATCTCGCGCTCCTGCGCCACCCAGCCGATGCCGAGCTGCGCGCGCCGGTGCGCCGGGAGCGCATCGATCTGACTTCCCCGAAAGACGATCTTTCCGCGCCGCATGCGGGTCAAGCCCATGATCGTGAGGAGAAGCGTGCTCTTTCCAACCCCATTGCGGCCGAGCACGGCGAGGCTGCCGGCGTCGGCGAGTTCGAACGAGATGCCGTCCAGCACGACCGAGTCGCCGTAGCCGGCGCGCACATCCTTCAGCTCAAGCAGCATGGCGCGTTCCCAAGTACACCTCGCGCACGCGCTCGTCGCGCGAGATCTCGGCCGGCGTGCCTTCCACCAGGATGCGGCCGCCGACCATCACCAGGATCCGGCTGGCGAAGCGGAACACCACCTCCATGTCGTGCTCGATGAACAGGATGGTCAGCTCCGAGGACAGGCGGGCGATCACCTCGAACAGCTCCGCGCTTTCGGTCCTCGGCACGCCGGCGGCGGGCTCGTCGAGCAGCAGCACCCGCGGCCGGGTGGCGAGCGCGAGCGCGATTTCGACCAGCCGCTGCTGGCCGTAGGCGAGCTCCTTGGCCTGCCGGTTCAGCAAGTCCTTCAGGTTCAGCGAGGCCAGGATGCCATGCGCTTCCTCGGCGGCCTTCTCGTAGGCGGGCAGGCTGCGCCACCACACCTTCGAGCTGCCTTCTCTTTCGAGAATCGCCAGCGTCACGGCCTCCAGCGGCGTCAGCTGCGGGAACAACTGGTTGATCTGGAAGGTGCGGGCGAGGCCGCGGTGCACGCGCTTGTCCGGCCGCAGCCAGGTTATTTCGGTGGCGTTTTCCCCATCTCCCAGGAAGATCTGCCCCGAATCCGGCCGCAGCATCCCGGTCATCAGGTTGATGAGCGTGGTCTTGCCGGCGCCGTTCGGCCCGATCAGCGCGTAACGCACGCCCCCCGGCAGCGCGAGGTCGATGTCCTGCGCCACTACGAGCGACCCGAACCGCTTGTTCAGTTTGTTCGTTTTAAGAATCTTGAAAAACCCCCGAGAAGGCCGTTCGGCATGAACATCACGACCGCGACCAGCAGCAGGCCGATCCAGAAATACCAGTACTGCGGGTTGACGCCCGAGAACTGGTCGCGCGCCACCATGTAGATGATCGCGCCGAGGATGCCGCCGTACAGGCGGCCCGCGCCGCCCAGGATCAGGATCACGAGCACGTCGGCCGAGCGGCCGAACGACAGCGTCTCGAGCGAAACGGTGGACGTGGTGTGGGTGAGCAGCGCGCCGGCGATGCCCGCCATCACCGCGGCGATGGTGTAGGCCTTGCGCAGATGCGCCTGGTTGGCCGCGCCGATCGCGGGCATGCGCGTGGCGTTCTCGCGGATGCCGCGCAAGGCCAGGCCGAACGGCGAGTGAATGATTCGTCGACAGACCAAAAAACAGACAAAAAGAACCAGCAGCGAGTAGGCGTAGGCAGTCCTGCCGAACATGTCGAAGCGGAAGCCGAGCACGCCGGGAACGCGGAAGCCCTGCAGGCCGTCGGCGCCGCCGGTCAGCGCGCTCGCGCTGTTCGCCGCTTCGTGCAGCAGCAGGCCAAAGCCCAGGGTGAGCATGATCAGCGCGAGGTGGCGGAAGCGGACGACTATGTGGCTCAGCGCGTAACCAAGTACTCCAGAAGAAATACTTGCTATTAGTAGTCCGGTTAGCGGCTCGGCCCAGTAATGCTTTGCTATCAGGCCGGCGGTGTAGGCGCCGACGCCGAAGAAGGCGGCATGGCCTAGCGATACCACGCCGGCGTAGCCAACCAGTAGGTCGAGCGACAGGGCGAAGAGGGCGGTGATCGCGACCTGGCTGGCCAAAGAGAGGTAATTCGGAGTGACGACGAACGGCAGCAGGCAGGCCAGCCAGAAGGCGATCTCCAGTCGCCGCCAGCGGATCTGCTGCGCAAAATAGTGGCTCGCGCTCAGGCTACCGCTCAGGTTACCGTTTGCCAAAGAGACCGAGCGGCCGCCACATCAGCAGCGCCACCATCACGAGGTAGATGAGGAAGGCGCCGAGCCAGGGGAAATAGTATTTTCCGGCCATGTCGCTGATGCCGAGCACCACCGCCGCGGCGAAGGAGCCCGCGATCGACCCCAGGCCGCCGACCGACACCACGATCAGCACGTAGACCAGGTAGGCGAGGGCGAAGGTGGGATCGAGGCCGACCACCTGGATGGCGAGGCCGCCGCCGAGTCCGGCGAGGCCGGCGCCGAGCGCGAAAGTCAGCAGGAAGGCGCGGTCGACGTCGATGCCCAGGCCGCGCGCCATGCGCTGGTTGTCGACCGCCGCGCGTACCTGCGCGCCGAAGCGCGTCTTCTCCAGCATCAGGATGAGAAGGCCGGTCACTACGAGCGCGACCACGATGAGGAAGATGCGGTAGTAGGGGAACGTCATCCCGCCTGCCTGGATCGAGCCCTGCAGGAACGACGGCAGCGGCGCTGACTGCTGGTCGCTGGTGTAGAACCACGCGAACGCCGCGACCGAGATGAACACCAGGCCGATGGTCAGCAGGCACTGGTCGAGGTCGCTGGCGCGGTAAAGCCGCCTGAAGAGCACGCGCTCAAGCGGGATGGCGACCACGGCGGCGGCGAGGAAGGCGACCGGCAGGGCGGCGAGAAACGGCCACCCGGCTTTGTTGATCAGCGTCACCGTGGCATAGCCGCCGATCATGGCGAAGCTGCAGTGCGCCAGGTTGACGAAGTTCATCATTCCGAGCGTCACCGACAAGCCCACGGAAAGCAGGAACAGCAGCATCCCGTAGGCGAACCCGTCGAAGAGCACGCCCCCCAGCGACGACAGCATCGACTTTGCTTTGCTTCTGTTGTGGCTATTTCTGCTGCTGCTTGCGGCGCTCCCCGGCCGGGTCCTTCACCATCGGGATGGTGTCGAACACCACGTTGACCAGCTCGTTGCCGACCTTCTGTACGCGCCGGATGTAGACGTTCTGCACCACGTCGCGCGTGTCCGGGTCGATCATCATCGGGCCGCGCGGGCTGTCCCACTTGAGGCCCTTGGCCGCCGCGATCAGCGCCTCGGCGTCGGTCTTGCCGCCGGTCTTCTTCAGCGCCTCGTAGATGGCGTGCATGCCGTCGTAGCCGCCGATCGAGAAGAAGTCCGGGTTGCGGCCGTTCGCCACGCCCTGGTACGCCTTCACGAACTTCTGGTTGAGCGGGTTCTTGTCCATGTAGTCGTAATGCCAGGCGGTGATCATGTCGAGCGCGGTGTCGCCCATGCTCTTCAGCGCCGCCTCGGCGGTCGTCTCGCCGGAGCCCAGCACGCGCGTCTTCTTCTTGTCGATGCCGCGCTCCGCGATGGCCTTGCCGAGCGCTGCCGGCTGCGCGCCGCCCGGGATGAAGATGAAGATCGCTTCGGGGCCGATGTCCTTGGCGCGCTGCACGAACGCCGAGAAGTCCGGATTCGCCACCGGGAAACGCACTGCGCCGACGACGTTGCCGCCGGCCGCCTTGAAGGCGCTCTGGAAGGCGGTCTCCGAGTCGTGGCCCGGGCCGTAGTCGGTCACCATGGTGTAGACGCCCTTGATGCCGCCCTTGGTCGCCGCCCATGTGCCGAAGGTCTCCATCACCTGCGGCAGCGTCACCGAGGTGCGGATCATGTAGGGCGACTTGGTGATCACCACCGAGGTGGCGGCGTTCATCACGACCATGAACTTCTTCGCCTCGGCCGACACGTCGCCGGCCGCCATCGCATTGGGCGTCAGCACGTAGCCGGCGAGGATATCGACGTTGTCGCGCACCACCAGCTCCTGCGATAGGCGCTTCGCCACGTCGGGCGCCGGGCCGCCGACGTCCTTGGTGATCAGCTCGATCTTCTTGCCGGCAACCGTGTCGCCGTGCATCTTCATGTAGGTGCGGGCGCCGTTCAGCATCTGGCTGGCGGCGTCGGCGAACTGGCCCGACAGCGTGAGCGGCATGCCGATCTTTACGCTCTGCTGCGCGTGCGCGGTACCGAAGGCCGCGGCGAGCGATGCCGCGCCAAGGGCCGCGGCGAGCCATGTCCTGTTCATCGTTCCTCCTCCGTGATTTTGAATCTCGTCCTGTAGGATCGCGGCAGATTCTAACCTCAAGTAGCGAGGCGCCATGAAACGCATCCTGACGACGCATGTGGGAAGCCTGCCCACCCTGGAGTCCGTGGCGGCCGTGGTGCGCAGGCAACGCGAGATCGGGCTGGACCTCATCAACGAAGGCGAATACACCAAGGGCGGCGACTGGCTCTCGTACGTCGAGGAGCGCTTCGGCGGCTTCGAGCCGCGGCCGGCGACGCAGGGCGAGCGGCCGCTGATCGCGCAGGGGCGCGACCGCGAAGCCTTCGCCGACTTCTACCGCTACGCCACCGAGCGCGGCACGCTCTTCTATTCCCCCGGCGAGCAGATCAAGCGCGTGCGCCCGGTGTGGTTCTGCACCGACCCGATCGTCTACCGCGGCCTCGAGTCGCTGAAGCGCGAGATCGGCACGCTGCTCGAGTTCGTCAAGCCGGAGGAAGCGTTCCTGACGTCGACCGCTCCCGGGAGCCTGGAGGTCTACCGGCGTAACGAGTACTACCGCTCCGACGAGGAGTTCGTCTATGCGATCGCCGAGGCGATGCGCGTGGAGTACGAGGCCATCGCGGCTTCCGGCGTGACGCTGCAGGTGGACGACGCCTGGCTGCCGGCGCTCTGGGACCGGATCGGTATTGCGATGGGACTACCCGCGTTTCTCAACTACTGCGCCGTGAGGGTCGAGGCCCTCAACCACGCGCTGCGCAACGTACCGGAAGAGCGGGTGCGCTATCACCTGTGCTGGGGCAGCTGGCACGGCCCGCATGCCCACGACCTGGAGCTGAAATTCATCGTGGAGCTGCTGCTGAAGGTGAAGGCGAAGTGCTATCTCATCGAAGCGGCGAACGCGCGCCACGAGCACGAGTACGCGCTCTGGGACGAGGTCAGGCTGCCCGAAGGGAAGATCCTGGTGCCGGGCGTCGTGACGCACTCCACCGACGCGGTCGAGCATCCCGAGCTGGTCGCGCAGCGCATCCGGCGCTTCGCGAAGCGGGTCGGCGCCGACAACGTCATCGCCGGCGCCGACTGCGGCTTCGGCGGCCGCAGCCACCCGCAGATCGCCTGGGCGAAGCTCGGCTCCCTGGTCGAAGGCGCGAGGCTCGCGACCGGCGCGCTTTTCTCCTAGGTCAGGCGCCGAGCGCCTGCCGGATCCGCGCCGGAGTGAGCGGCAGCTCGCGCAGGCGGGTGCCGGTGGCGTCCGCGATCGCGTTGCCGAGCGCGCCCGCGGTGGGACCCTGGGCCGCCTCGCCGGTGCCGAGGAAAGGCTGGCCGGGGCGATTGACGAGGTGCACCTCGACGCTTTCCGGCAGGTCGGGAAACCGCAGGATCGGGTAGCCGCCCCAGTCGCGGCTGGTGATTCTCTGGCGGTCGAAGGCGACCGCCTCGTGCAGCGTCCAGCTCGTGGACTGCACGATCCCGCCTTCGATCTGATTCACGATGCCGTCGGGGTTCACGATGTCGCCGCTGTCGTTCGCCGCGACCACGCGGCGCACGCGCACGCGGCCGCTGTCGCGGTCGACCTCGACCTCGCAGGCCACCGCGGTGTAGGCCGCGAGGTTCTTGTAGCGCGCGAAGCCGAAGCCGCGGCCGCGGCCGGGCTGCTTCTTCCACGCCTGCCAGCCGAAGCGCTCGGCGGCCGTGCGCACGACCGCCTGCGCCCGCGGGTCCTGCAGATGCCGGAGGCGGAACTCGACCGGATCGGCGCGCGCCGCGGCGGCGAGCTCGTCCATGAAGCTCTCGATGGAGAAGATGTTCATGTACGCGCCGAGGGCGCGCAGCGCCGACACGCGCAGCGGCATTTCGCTCACGAAGTGGTGCACCACGCGCGAGTTCGCGAACTTGTAGAGCGGGATGGCGTTGCGGTCGCCGCCGCCGGTGGGCTGCGGGATCGGCCGGGGCGGCGGCGGCGCGAACGGCTTCTCGAGCTGCCACGCGGCGGCGAGAGAGCCGGCCGGCCCGGGCCGCGTCGAGTGCGTGTTGCTCCAGAGCTCGTACTGGAAGTCCTCGACCGTGCCGTCCGCAGACACGCGTCCGCGCGCCTTGGACAGCATCGCGGGGCCGTAGGGCTCCCAGCTGTGCTCGTCCTCGCGCATCCACTGCACGCGCACCGCTCGCCCGGGCAGGGCGCGGGCGAGCAGCGCCGCGTCGGCGGCCGCGTCGTCGGCGCCGTTGTGTCCGTAGCAGCCCGCGCCCTCCATGTGGATGCAGCGCACGCGCTCCGCCGGCAGGCCGGTCATTTCGGCAATCGCGCCGCGCAGCGGATAGACGCCCTGGCCATGCGTCCAGACGGTGAGCGCCTCGTCGCGGTAGAGCGCCACGGCGCAGGAGGGACCGATCGACGCGTGCATCTGGTACGGCCGGCGGTACTCCGCTTCGATCATCCCGGCCCCGGTTGCGCTCTTGCCATTCTCGTGGATGACCGTGTTTTGCGAAGGCAGCTTGGGAAGCAGTGCGTAAATCTCTTTGCTGTCCGGGAGCTTGGCCTGCTCATCCCATTGCGCGGCCGCCGCCAGCGCGCGTGCGGCCGTGACGGCCTGGTACTCGCGCTCCGCGACGAGCGCGACGAAGCTGCCGTCGCGCACGACCTTGAGCACGCCGGGCATTGCCGCGGCTGCAGCGCTGTCGAGCACCTTCAGGCGCGCGCCGTAGCTCGGCGGCCGCAGCACGCGCGCGTGGACCATCCCGGGAAGGCGCAGGTCCTGCACGTAGACCGGCTGGCCGGTCAGCTTGGCCGGGATGTCGACCCGGGCGAGCGGCTTCCCCATCACGGTGCGCGCGGCCGGATCGCGCAACGGCGATTGCGGCTGAGCGCGCACGTGCAGCTCCTGCCCGGCGACCAGCTCGCTGTAGGCAACGCGGTTCACCGCGCCGTCGCGAATGCTGAGCTGTTCGGCGGGGATGCCGAGGCGCTTGGCCGCGAGCTCCGCGAGCAGGACGCGCGCTTGCGCCGCGGCGTGCAGGATCGCGGTGCCGCTTTCCTGCATCGACTGGCTGCCGGCCGTGTATTGCTCGTCGGGAGTGCGGGCGGTGTCGGCAGTGACGAGCTCGATACGCGAGGGCTCGACCACCAGCTCCTCGGCCGCGACCTGGACGAGCGCGGTCTTGATGCCCTGTCCGAGCTCGGCCTTGCCGGTGAACACGGTGATGCGGCCGTCGGCGCCGACGCGGATCCAGGCGTCGAGCATCGGCTCCTTGCTCAGGCTGCCCGGGAGCTTGCCGGCCTGCGCGCCGGCGAGGCGCGGCAGCAGCGAAAAGCTGACCACCAGCGCGCCGCTGCGGGCGATGAAGCCGCGGCGGTTCATACCCTGCGCGCCGCGCGGGTTCATGGCTCGCGCGCCGCGCGCTCGACCGCGCGCAGGATCCGCATGTGGGTGCCGCAGCGGCAGAGATTTCCGCTCATGTGCTTGCGGATCTCGCCGCTCGTGGGATGGGGCGTGCGCTCGAGCAGCGCCTGCGCCTGCATGATCATCCCGGGGATGCAGTAGCCGCACTGCGCCGCCTGCTCGGCGATGAAGGCGCGCTGCACGCGGCCGGGCTTCTCGGGCGTTCCCAGCCCCTCGAGCGTGGTGATGCGCCGCCCGGCGAGGGTCGAGATCGGCGTCACGCACGAGAACACCGCCCGGCCGTCGACCAGCACGGTGCACGCGCCGCACTGGCCGAGGCCGCAGCCGAACTTGGCTCCGTTCAGCTGCAGGTAGTCGCGCAGCACGTAGAGGAGCGGCGTCGCCGGGTCGGCGTCGAGCTCCTGGGTCTTGCCGTTGACATCGAGGCTGATCATTTGCGTTCCTCGCGAATCTTCCTGAGCTCCTGTTCCACGTCGGGCCACGCGGGGGCGCGGCCGAACTCGCTGCGGATATAGGCGGCGAGGTCCTTCACCTGGCCGTCGGTGAGCGCGTCGGCGAACCCGGGCATGGCGCGTCCCGGCTGGCCTTCGGGCGGCGCGATGCCTTCGAGCGTAATGCGCAAAAGGTTGCTCGACGTGGGTATCGTCATGGCGGTGCCGAGCCCAAGCGGCAGGGCGCCGCCCGAGCCCGCCTCGCGGCCCCGATCATGGCACGCGGCGCAGGTGCCGGCATAGATCTCGGCGCCGCGGCCGTTCGCGCGCGAGCCGGCTTTTGCTTGCGCCAGGGCAGCGTCGGCCTTCTTGCGGCGCTCGGCCGAGGGCGGCCCCGCGAGCGCCTCGAGGTAGGCCGCCATCGCGCGCACGTCTTCCTCCGGCGCGCGGGCCAGGTTGCGCACCACCGGGTCCATCGGTCCGGCGGCGATCGCGTGCACGTCGTCCAGCCCGGTGCGCAGGTACTTGAAGAGCTGCTCGGCGGTCCAGGGCACGGGGGCGGGCGAGCGCGCGTCGAGCGCCGGGCCATGCCAGCCCTCGGCGATGCCGCCGCTGAAGGGCCGATCCTTCTTTTCGGCGCCAAGGGCGCCGCGCGGCGTGTGGCATGCGCCACAGTGTCCGAGCCCGTTGACGAGGTACGCGCCGCGGTTCCACTGCGCGTCGCGCGCGGGGTCTGGCCGGAACGGTGCGCGCTCGAAGTAGATCGCCTTCCAGGTGGCCACCAGGGCGCGGATGTTGAATGGAGCACGAAGCTCGTGCGGCCGGTTCTGGGCGTGAACCGCCTCGCGCGTCGCGATGTACGCGTACAGCGCGTGGATGTCTTCGTCGGTCAGGCGGGTGTAGTACTCGTAAGGGAAGGCCGGGTACAGGTGGCGTCCGTCGCGGTCGATGCCCTCGCGCAGCGCGCGGACGAAGGCTTGCTCGGACCAGCCGCCGATGCCGGTGTCGGGGTCGGGCGTGATGTTGGTGCCGTAGAACGTGCCGAACGGCGTTTCGATCGGCCGGCCGCCGGCGAACGATTTGCCGCCTTCGGCGGTATGGCAGACCCGGCAATTGCCGATCGCGGCGAGCTGTGCGCCCTTGGCGATCAGCGACGGGTCGAACGAGGCTCGTGTCGGCGCGGCGACGGGCGCGAGCGGCTCCGCCGCGCAGGCGCTGCACATCGCCGCCGCGACTGCGATCAGTGCGAGGGGACGCATCGTTACGCTGGTTCTACTCCTTTGGAACGGCGCTTGCAGCAGGAGCGGACATGAACGCGCACACATTGCTTGCCGCGGGGGCGGCGGCGCTCGTCGCCATCTCGTCCTTTGCACAGCAGGCGAGGGAGGGCGAGAGGCCGCCGCGTCCCGACAATGCCTCGAACGCCGCAATCGGCGGCTGGTGCGACGCGCTCACCGGCGCGAAGAAGGACGAATGCCTGCGCGACGAGCGCAAGCGGCAGGAAGAGAAAGCCGGCTCGGACACGCGAGGGAGCTGCGATACGCTCGTCGGTCCTGACAAGGCGAGCTGCTTGCGGCAAGGCGGCAGGGTCGAAGTCGACGCCAAGGCCAGTGCCGGCGCGACCGCCCGCGAAGCAGCCGCGAGCCAATAGCCCAGGGCCCGCCTATTCCGCAGGCTGCTCCGGCTCGCCCGGGGCGGGCTCATAGGGCGGCAGCTCGGGCGGCACCGGCTCGGCCGGCGATTCGGGCGGCGGTTCGTGCTTATGCGGAGGCGGGTGCTTTTCAGCCCTCGTAGCTGCCGTCCCGACGATCGATCTCGACGCGCGCGCCCTTCGAACGGCGCCGCTGGCCGGTCAACCTGCGTCGCTCTCCGGTCACCGGCCGCCAGGCGACGAAGCCGGCAACTGCCGCGGTCACGAGGTGCAGCCAGACGTTCGCGCCGTCCAGGGGCATGAGGAACTGGTCGAGCCCGTGCAGCATGCCGACGAGCGCGAGGGCTGCGAACACGAACGCGGCACGGCGGACATAAGTGTCCGCGGACGCGCGTCCCGTGTACGCCGCAATCGCCCAGGCGCCCATGACGAGGTGGATCAGGGCCAGCCCCGGGTTAACCCGGAAAAGGCCTGCCAGCGCGCCCGGCATCAGACCGAGCGCGCCGAGGCCGAGGTAGGCCAGGCCGAGGACGAGGGCGAGACCGCGCGGCGTCACGGTGTTTCGACGCCGCGGCCGTCGCCGTCGTAATCGTGGGCGAGCCGCACCGCACCGTCGCCCTCGAGGAGGGCGACGCGGCAGCGGCGTTTCGCCCGCGCGACCCGCACCGCGTGCTTCATCGCGCCCCACTTGCTGGGGAAGTACGCGACCGCGGTGCGGTTCGGCCCGCGCTCGTTGACGCTCCAGACGCCGTCCTTGCTCAGCAGTACCGACAGGACGGGCGTCGCCTGGTTCGCCACGGTGTTTACTACTACTTGGCCTGGACGGTGAGCTCGTTCTTCACCGAGGCCACGCCGTCGACGCCTCGCGCCACCTGCTCTGCACGGCGCTTGTTGGTGTCGGTGTCGACCGAGCCTTTCAGCGTCACGGTGCTGCCATCGCTGTCGACGCTGATGCCGGTGAGGGTCCTCAGGCCGACATCGGCGGCGAGCGCGCTCTTCACTTTCGTGGTGAGCGTCGCATCCTTGGCGGTCGCCGTGACTCCGCTGGTGCTGCTGCTGCTCGTGCCGCCGCTGCTGCTGCTGGTGGTGCCGCTCTTCTTGCTGTCGTTGGCGCAGGCGCCGAGGGCGAGGGCCAGGGCTGCGGATAATGCAAGTGCAAGTGCCTTCATGACATGCTCCTTTCGTGGGTGAAATGGACTTTGGGTGTGGGCGGCTTGGGCTCGGCCGGTTTCTTCGGCTCGCAGGCCGCGGCGAATCCGAGGAACAAGGCTGCGATGAGAAGGCTCTTCATCCGGTCTAGCTCCCCCCCGAAGGCGCCTGCGTGTGCACGGTGCGCGGCTTGTCGATCGGCGGCCGGCGGATCTCCTGCTCGAGCCCGGGCCGCTCGCGCCGCTCGTAGGGGCCGAGCTCGACCGGCTGGCCGCTCTGCGCCGAGCGGTACAGCGCGCGGATGACGCGGACGTCGGCGAGGCCTTCCTCGGGACCGGGCTCGGGCGCGTGGTTCTTCAGCACGCAGTCGGAGAAGTACAGCAGCTCGGGCGCGAACTGGTCGCGCTTCGCGAAGCGCCGCTCCTTGCGCTCGCCGTTGATCGTCAGGCGGTGCTGCAGCGCCATCGCGTACTCGTACGCAGGCTCGAGGGCGAGATCGCCTTTCGTGCCGGTGATGCGGTACTCGGAGACATCGGCCGCGCCGAAGCTGCAGGTGAACGCGGCGCAGCGCTCGCCCGGGAAGCGCAGCACCGCCGAGAGCGTCTCCTCGACGTTGCCGACGCTGCCCGCGGCCATGGCGCGCGCCTCGACCGGCTCGTCGCCGAACAGGCCGCGCGCGGCGTTGATGCAGTAAATGCCGATGTCGTAGAGCGTGCCGCCGCCCAGGTCTCGCTGCACGCGGATGTTGCCGGGCACCACGTGCATGGTGAAGGTGGAGGTGAAGATGCGCGGCTCGCCGATCCGGCCCGAGCGCGCGACCTCGATCGCCTCGAGGTTGGCGCGCTCGAAGTGCAGCCGGTAGGCGACCATCAGCTTGACGCGCGCGTCCCGCGCGGCGGCGGCCATGCGCTCGCACTGCTCCTCGGTCACCGCCATCGGCTTCTCGACCAGCACGTGCAGGCCGGCCTGCGCCGCGCGGATCGCGTACTCGGCATGGAGGTTGTTCGGCGTGGCGATGTAGACCGCGTCGACGTCGCCGCTTTTCAACAGCTCGTCGTAGCGCTCGTAGCCGTAGCGCTGCTCGACGTGGTACTTGGCGCCGAGCTCCTCGAGCTTGACCGGGTCGCCGGACACCAGCGCGGCGAGGCGCGAGTTGCGACGCGCGTTGCCGAACGCGGGCAGCACCGCGACCTGGGCGATGTGCCCGAGGCCGACGACCGCATAGCGCACCTGTTTTCTCGGCATGATCGCTTTTTCCGTCCTAGTCCGGTTCGGACACCTTCTTGAGCACCTCGCCCGACTGGCTCTCGCGCAGGCACAGCGCGATGTCGCCGAGCGAGACGATGCCCACGGGGGCCTCGTTCTGCCCGGTGACCAGCAGGCGGCGCACCTGGCGCTTCTCCATCAGCTCGCACGCGTCCTCGACCTCGGCCTCGGAGCTGCAGGAGAGCACGTCGCGCGTCATGACGTCCTCGACGCGGGTCTGGTTGGGGTCCATGCCGCGCGCCACCGCGCGCACCGTGATGTCGCGGTCGGTGATGATGCCGACCACCCGCCGCGGCTCGTCGCACACCGGCAGCGAGCCGATGTCCTGCGAGGCCATCTTCTTCGCCGCCTCGGCGAGGCTCGCCTGCGGGGTGATGGTCGCGATGCCTCCGGTCATGATGGCTGCGAGCTTCATGTCCTCTCCTATGCCGCCTTCCGCCCCGCGCGCTGGGCGCGCCTGGGTCGCCTTTGGGCCGGCTTCTCGGCCTTCCCTGCGGGCTGCTTCTGCGCCACGCTTTTCTTGAGCAGCGCCATCAGGTCGATGACCTCGGCGCGCGCCGGCTCCTTCTCGCTCTTCTCGGGCGCGGTGAGCTCCTCGGTCTGACCCTGCTTGATCTTCTCCTTGATGCGCGCCATGAGGTCGTCGCGGTAGGTGTCCTTGAACTTCTCCGGCCGCCACTTCTCGGACATGTCGTCGATCAGGCGCAGCGCCATGTCGATCTCCTTGGCGCTCACCTTGTGGTGCAGCGCGCCGCTCGGCACGCCGAGCTCTTCCGGTCCTTTGATCTCGTCGGCGTAGCGCAGCGTGTCCATGAGCAGCACATCGTCCTGCGGTAGCACCGCGGCGAGGTACTGCCGCGTGCGGATCACGACCGTGGCGATGCCGGCCTTGCCGGCCTTCTTCATCGCGTCGCGCAGCAGGGCGTAGGCCTTCTCGCCGCGCTTGCCCGGCGCGAGGTAGTACGGGGTCTCGAAGTAGAGCGGCGGGATGTCCTTCAGGTCGACGAACGCCTGGATGTCCACGGTCTTCGAGGCCTCGACGTTGGCGCGGCGGAAGTCCTCGTCGGACAGCACCACGTACTTGTCGTCGTCATACTCGTAGCCCTTGACGATCTCGGCCCATGGCACGTCCTCGCCGGTCGACTTGTTGTAGCGCTTGTAGCCGACCGGCGCGAGGTCGCGCTTGTCGAGCATGGTGAGGTCGAGCTCGCTCGAGCGCCGCTCAGCCGAGAAAAGCTCCACCGGCACGTTGACCAGCCCGAAGCTGATGGCGCCTTTCCACAGTCCGCGCGCCATGGCTAGCGGTGACCAAGGTCCTCGAGCAGGTTGGCGAGATCGTCGGCGTGCTCCTCTTCCTTGGCCAGGATCTCCTCCATCAAACGGCGCGAAGTCGGGTCGTTCTCGCCGAGGTACAGGATGATCTCCTTGTAGCTGTCGATCGCAATGCGCTCGGCAACCAGGTCTTCCTTGATCATGTCCTCGAGCGAATCGCCCTCGACGTACTCGGCATGGCTGCGCGTGGCGAGGCCGTCGGGCGAGAAGTCGGGCTCGCCGCCGAGCTGCGTGATGCGCCCCGCGATCTGGTCGGCGTGCTGCTGCTCGTCCTGCGCGTGCTCCAGGAACTCCGCGGCGACGCCTTCGGCGTGGATGCCCTTCGCCATGAAATGGTGACGCTTGTAGCGCAGCACGCACACGATCTCGGTGGCGAGCGCCTCGTTGAGGAGCTTCACCACCGTCTCGCGGTCGGCATGGTAGCCGGGCGTCACCGCGCCCTGCGAGATGTGCTCGCGGGCGCGGCGGCGCAGTTCCTTGATGTCGGACAGGAACGGCTGGCCCCCGCCTTGAGGCTTTGCGGGGGCTGCTTGTGGAGCCGAGCTCACTTCGATGTGCTACCCGTGGTAGCCGCGGAGGACTTGGCTTCCTTCTGCGCGTACTGCTTCTTGATGTCGGCCTTGGCCTGATCGTGCTTGGCCTTCGCCTGCTTCTCGCACGCGCTCTTCTCGTTGCCCTTCAGGTCGTCGCACTTCTCCTTCGCGACGTCGTACTCGCCGTCGGCCTTCGCCTCGGCCACCTTGCGCTGATTGCGCGGCGAGGGGTCCTTCTTCGCGTCGAGCTCGGCCTTGGCGACCTTCTCCTTCGCCTTGGCGTCCTTCTCGCACACGTCCTTCTGGTTGCCCTTCATCGGTTCGCACTTCGCCTTCGCCGCCTTGTAATCGGCTTCGATGCGATCTTCCTCGGCGTTCTTGACCTTCCGGTCCGCGCTGCGGTCCCCGGTCGGGCGGTCGGCCTTGGCGGCGTCCTTGGACATGGTGCTTTGCGCCTGGGCGAAGGGGGCCGCAGTCATACCTACGGCGAGCGCCAGCGCGGCGGCGATCGAACAAAGTTTCAGCGTCATGGTTGAATCCTCGATTGGAGATAGAGACCCTGGCCCTGCAACGCTCGTGCCAGGGCCATGGCCGCTACGGTCGCCGCAGCAGCCCCGCGACCAGCGAGACCAGGAACAGCACTACGAATACGACGAACAGGATTTTCGCGATTTCCGCCGCGCCGGCCGCGATGCCGGTAAAGCCGAATACTGCGGCGATGATGGCGATGATGAAAAATGCGAGCGCCCAGCTAAGCATGGCCTGACTCCTCGGATTGTGGGGTGAAGCTGCAGGCCTATGAGCAAACAACATGCCGAAGCGCGGTCGTGGTAAAGCCGCCAGCGGCGTGTAGAAACTGCGGTGCCGCGCGGCCGCGCGGCGTAGAGATTCCGCTACAAGCCGTGGCGGGCACGACCCCTGCAGCAGCGTCCTTGCGATGCTGCGCGAATCCTTCACCGAGAACGCGGTCGAGCCGCTGCCGGTCATGCTCTGGCGCGCGCGGCCCGACATGTCGTGCGAGTTCGTGTCGCGCCAGTGGCTCGAGTTCACCGGGGCGAAGGCCGAGGACGCCCTCGGCGACGGCTGGTCGCGCAGCGTCCATCCGGAGGACCTCGTGTGCTGGCTGGACACATTGGTGCGGGCATTCGATGCTCGCGAGGCCTTCGAGATCGAGTACCGGCTGCGCCGTCGCGACGGCGAGTTCCGCTGGGTGCTCGACCGGGGCCTGCCGCGCTATTCCGCGGACCGCGTGTTCGTCGGCTTCGTCGGCACCTGCATCGACATCGACCAGCGCAAGCGCGCGGAGCACGAGCTGGCGCGCTCGCTCGAGCGCGAGCGGAGGCTCCGCATCGCGACCGAGGCGGCGAGCCGGGTGAAGGACGACTTCCTCGCGAGCGTGCTCGCCGACCTGCAGTCGCCGCTGCGGGCGATCGCCACCTGGGCCGCCCACCTGCGCGCCGAGGGCGCAGCGGCAAGCGCGCCGGCGCTCGACGCGATCGAGCACAACGCGCGCGCCCAAGACCGGATCATCTCCAGCCTGCTCGAGCTGTCGCGCGTCGCCGCCGGCCAGCCGGCGCGCGAGCGAGGATCGAACGGCGCCCCGCTCCTCACCGGCGTGCGGGTGCTCATCGTCGACGACGATCCGGCGGCGCGCCAGAGCATGACCCAGGTGCTCGACATCGCCGGTGCCAAGACCCAGTCCGCCGCGAGCAGCTCCGAAGCGCTCGATGCGCTCGGCGCGTTCCGGCCGGACGTGCTCCTTTCGGACGTGCACATGCACGGCGGGGAGGGTTATTTCCTGATCCGGGCGCTGCG
>Ga0207428_10001279_pt1 | contig 26927 bp, 27 predicted proteins | sample RhiMethybrSRZTD1_FD_187600 | JGI IMG/M metagenome (GOLD analysis project Ga0207428, IMG submission 187600) | Populus rhizosphere microbial communities from Tennessee, USA - Rhizosphere MetaG P. TD hybrid SRZTD1 (SPAdes) (version 3) | ecosystem: Host-associated > Plants > Roots > Rhizosphere >...
GCTATCTGGAAAAGCCGGTACAAGGTTACGAGCCATTCACACCGTCGGATCCCGGCGCGTTGCGGGCAACCTTGCGGCCTGGTGATGTGCTGCTGGTTGAAGGCAACAATCATATTTCCGGCGTCATCAAGTATCTAACGCAGTCGACCTGGTCGCACGCCGCACTTTATGTCGGGCCGATCGGAGATCGCGTCACTGCCGACGGCGAGCCGCTGGTCCTGGTCGAGGCGAATATCGGTCAGGGCGTGGTCGCAGCACCGCTCTCAAAATATGCCCGCTTCCACACCCGCATCTGCCGGCCGACACAGCTCGATGAAAATGACCGCGCCCGGGTCTGCGCCTATGCGTCGGAACGCATTGGGTTCGACTACGATCTAAAAAACATCATCGATCTGATGCGTTACCTGTTTCCGCTGCCAGTGCCGCAGCGCTGGCGCCGCCGCATGATGGCGCTCGGCTCCGGGCACCCGACACGCATCATATGCTCGGCGCTGATCGCGCAGGCATTTGACACCGTGCGCTATCCGATTCTGCCGAAGATTACGCGGCTCGAGAGCGAAGCGGCGCGTCAGGAAATCCTGGAAATTCGCCACTCATCCCTTTATGCGCCGCGTGACTTCGACATTTCTCCTTATTTCGAGGTCGTGAAACCGACCCTCGTGCACGGCTTTGACTACAAGACCATCGCGTGGGCAGATCAGTCGGCAGCCGAAAGCATCCCTCTCGTGCCGACCCAAGACGACACACTTTCGCCGGTCGCGTAGACGGCGGCCTTGCCGAACGTCGCGGCCGGAATTACCTGTCCGCTATGGTCGACGCTTTCATCAAAGCGATTTCGCAGATGTTTACCCCCGCCATGCGGCGCGTGCTGCTTAAGGCGGTGGGACTGGCGCTTATTGTCATTGTCCTCATCGGCGTCCTCATGCAGCGGTTGCTGTCCGCCTGGGCGGATGCTGGCGCGAACTGGGCCGAGCATGCGTCCGGAATGGCGCCGCATGCAGCCTGGGCCGCGCTCGCCTGGGTGCTGTCCGTCATTGCGGCCCTGGGCATCATCACCGGTGCGCTGTTCCTGATGCCGGCGGTCACTGCCTTCGTCGGGAGCTTTTTTGTCGATGAAGTCGCCGAAGCGGTCGAACGGGAATACTATCCGGCGCATCCACCCGGCCGAGCCTTGCCGTTTTTGCGTGCATTTACAGAAGGTATCAAGATCGCTGCACTCGCGGTCCTTGTCTATCTGTTCGCGCTACCGTTCATCCTGCTGGCTGGGCTCGGGATCATTATCCTGTTTCTTGCAAACGCATATCTGCTCGGACGCGAATATTTTGAGCTTGCCGCAATGCGGTTCCGCCCGCCGCACGAAGCGAAGTCCATGCGCAAAGCCAATGCGACTTATGTATTCCTGGCTGGCATGGTGGTCGCAGCTTTCGTATCGATCCCGATCGTCAATCTGGCGACGCCAATATTTGCGATGGCTTTCATGGTCCACGTGCACAAAAAGCTAGCCGGCGCCAGAATCGAACTCGTCGAAGCACCGCGCTGACAGTCAGCCTTTCGGACGCAAATCGATAACGCGTTTGGCCTTGCCGAGCGAACGTTCGACCGTGCCTGGCTTGACGGTGCGAACCGCCGCGGTCACTCCGACTGTAGCCTTGATGTGATGCGCGAGATCACGGTCGCACTCGGCATAGACACCTTCCGCATCGAGACGCGATTCGACGACGACGGTGATTTCGTCAAGACGTTCGGCGCGCCGCAACTCAATGACAAAGTGAGGTGCGAGGCGTTCGTCTTTGAGGATGATTTCCTCGATCTGGCTCGGAAACACGTTCACACCGCGCACGATCATCATGTCGTCGGAACGACCTGCAACCTTCTCCATCCGGCGCATTGAACGCGCGGTACCGGGCACCAGGCGCGACAGGTCGCGTGTGCGATAGCGCACGATCGGCATTGCCTCCTTGGTCAGCGTGGTGAACACAAGCTCGCCGACCTCCCCGTCGGGCAAAACCTTGCCGGTGACCGGATCGATGACTTCCGGATAAAAATGATCTTCCCAGATATGCGGGCCGTCCTTGCTTTCGATGCATTCGCAGGAAACACCCGGACCAATGATTTCCGACAGGCCATAGTTGTCGATGGCATGCAGATCGAACGCCTCTTCAATCTCCGTGCGCATCGCATTGGTCCAAGGCTCGGCGCCGCACATTGCAATCTTGAGCGAGCACTGGCGTGGGTCGATGCCTTGGGCGCGGAATTCATCAAGGATTGCAAGTATATAGCTCGGTGTAACGAAGATGACGTCGGGACGAAAATCGGCGATCAGGTGCACCTGCCGCTCCGTCATTCCGCCCGACACCGGCACGACAGTCATGCCGAGCCGCTCGGCCCCGTAGTGAAAACCAATGCCGCCGGTGAACAGCCCATAGCCGTACGAGTTCTGCACCAGCATGCCCGGCTTGCAGCCGGCCGCACGCATGGAGCGCGCCATCAAGCCGGCCCAGGTGTCGAGATCGCGCTGGCTGTAGCCGACCACGGTGGGCTTGCCGGTCGTTCCAGACGACGCATGAACGCGCAGGACATGATCGCGCGGTATGGCAAACATCCCAAACGGATAGTGCGCACGCAGGTCCTCTTTGGCAGTGAACGGAAACCTGGGTAGATCATCAAGTGTTTTGAGATCGCGGGGATGCACACTCGCTTTGTCGAATGCCTTCTTGTAGTGCCCGACATTGTTGTAAGCATGGCTTAGCGTCCATTTCAGCCGCTCCAGCTGAAGCGCCGCGATCTCATCGCGAGAGGCCGTTTCGATCGGATCGAAACTTTCGCGCGCTGGCATCAGGTTGATGCCTTTGAGTTGCAGACGCGGCATTCAAATTCCTAACGTCACCAAACAGCGCAATATCAGATTTTTCGCTGCGCGGCGTTCCAGTGCTTTTCCAGATTGGCGATCAGAGCCGGGCTGAAGTGACAATAGGCCTGCTCGCGGCAGTAGACCGCCATGTAGCGGCGGAACAGATCCAGCGGCTCCTCACCGACCCGGATGGCACGCCGGTTACCGGCGGCACTGACCACGCCCGAGCCTGTGAAGTCGTTGACCACGCGCGCAACCGCATCGTCCACTTCGCCAGGCGGTACGATCAGGTCGCAAATCATTTGGCCTTCTGGCGTATCGCAATCGAGCCGCCGGCCCATCAGGATAGCCTGGCGCGTGATCCGATCGCCCGTAAAACGCGGCATGCGCAGATTGGCCGCGCCCGGAATGATCCCTTCCTTGCGCGCGGGAAGCGTCATGTAGGCGTCGCTGCCAGCGATCACATAGTCCATCGCTAGAAGATACTGGCAGCCGCCGCCGATCGCCCAGCCATCGACCGTGGCGACCCAAGGCTTTTCTCGTGTCCCGCCGTAAATTTCCTCGGGACTTGCCTCACCCGTTGCAACCCCACGGAACATCTTGTTCACCACGCCCATGTCGCGGCGGATGTACCAGAGATAGGGAATCTTGCCGCGATAGATATGAGTGAGATTGATCCCGCTCGAGAAAATCTTGCGACCTTTGTATTTCGGATGGTCGACGACTCCGCCGCGCAGCACGCAGATCTCGCTCAATGGATCGAGGATTGCGATATCTGCGGCTGTTTCGGTGTCACCAAGCGTGTCGTCGTCCTCGGCGTTGAGGAAACGTGGATTTTGTACCGTCACCACGGCCGCCTTGCCCAGCCGCTCGACACGGGCTGGACCGAAATCGATTACCCCGTTCCGAACGAACTCGTCCACACGCGCGATCGACTCCGGCTTCGGACGCAGCATCGCTTCGCACAAATGCATTCCGGCTTCAGGAAGCGCGAGCGCGTGTGCAAGGAATATTCCCTGGTCGACTTCGATTCCATCTTTCTCGCTTTGCATCAACGCGCCGTCGGCGTCGACTTGCTTCCTCGTCGGCGTTAGCCCCGGAATAAATTTGGCGGCGTCGTATGCGAGCTCGTCTACACGATGAAAGGCGGACAAATCATTTGTAAGCTTGCGATAAATCGCATCCACGTGCTTTTTCAAAAAATCTTCGCGAAGACGTCGGCATGCGGAAAGAATGGCTTCCGCTGCCGATTGTTGCTCCGGCGTTCGCTGGCGCTTCTTGGGCAATTTCGCCAATAGGCCGTCGCCCGCACGCCAGAATTTCGTCGCCGCCGTCGCATCCCGCTTGAGCGAGCCCGTCACCCGCGGCAACACTTTAGCCCATGCGCCGGCGGACTTCGCAGGCAATCCGCCGCGACGAAGAATTTCACCGGTATCGGGGCGCACTTCTCTTGTTCTCGCGATTCGGGAGCCTTCCATACGCATTCTCTCAACTCTGCACTTTATACGACCGTCTTGCCCGGCCACTGGCACAAGTCAGCAATGATGCATTTCTCGCAGAGCGGCTTGCGTGCGACACAAGTGTAACGTCCGTGCAGAATAAGCCAATGGTGCGCATGCTGTTTGTATTCCGCTGGCACCACCTGCTCCAATTTCATTTCGACTTCGAGGGGCGTTTTCCCGGTCGCCAGCCCGGTGCGGTTTCCGACGCGAAAAATATGAGTATCGACGGCAATTGTCGGCTCTCCGAATGCAATATTCAGGACCACGTTGGCGGTCTTGCGTCCGACGCCGGGCAATGCCTCCAGCGCTGCGCGCGAGCACGGAACCTGGCTGCCATGCTCGGCAATCAGCTTCTGCGACAGCGCGACGACGTTCCTGGCCTTGGTACGAAATAGCCCGATGGTCTTGATGAGGTCGCGAACGCGCGTTTCGCCGAGACCGGCCATTTTTTCCGGTGTGTCTGCGAGGGCGAAAAGCGCAGGGGTCGCCTTGTTGACACCGGCGTCGGTTGCTTGCGCCGAAAGAACCACCGCGACCAGCAGTGTGAATGGATTGATATGCTGCAATTCGCTCTTTGGCTCCGGATTTGCGGCCTTGAAGCGACGGAACGCTTCGGCGATCTGCGCTGCTGTCCACTGCGGCAGCGCACCTTGCGTCGCCTTGAGGTCGGCCGCCACGCGCTTGGGCGCCGGTTTTACCTTCGCGCGTTTGCCCGCGCGCGATTTTGTCTTGCGCTTCGCCGAAGCCTTTCGGGTGGGTTTTCTCGCCATCATTTTGGTATAGTGAGCGCGATGACCCCCGACAACGCCGACGACCTCGAACCCACCATCTTTTCGGCGACGCTGACACCGCATCGCTCGCTGGGTCACGTCGGCTTTTTGGTTTTGATGTTGCTGTTCGGCGGCGTCAGCTTCGTGGCTGGAATGCTCTTTCTGGTGATCGGTGCCTGGCCGGTCTTGGGCTTTTTCGGATTAGACGTGCTGCTGCTGTATTGGGCCTTCCGTCTCAACTATTTGCACGCGAAAGCCTACGAGCAGGTAACGGTTACGCCCTCCGTACTGAGGGTGCGCAAGGTGAGTCATCTTGGCCGCGCGCGCGAATGGGTTCTAAACCCGCTCTGGGTTCAGCTCGACAAGGTCGAGTTGGAGGAGTTCGGCATCGACCGGCTCTTCCTCGTGTCGCGCGGTAAAAAACTGGCAATCGCGACATTCCTCGGACCCGACGAAAAGGCCGGTTTTGCGAAGGAGCTTGGAAAAGCGCTCATTGAAGCCCGCCGCGGCCCAACGAGGACCGTGTTCGAATAGCCAGAAATCGGGTGGTCGTGGCGTCCGGATAGACCTAGATAGCGGTCATGAACATGAACCTGGCAAGAAACACCGTGACCGACCGCTTCACAGAATTCGCACCGCTTTCGACGGCAGCCGCGGACTACGACATCGTGCGCCGCGCCATCGCGCATATACGCGGAAACTGGCGAGCGCAGCCCGAGATCGACGTCATCGCGAATGCCGCGGGCGTATCCGCGACCGACCTGCATCATCTGTTCCGCCGCTGGTGCGGGCTGACGCCGAAGGCGTTCCTGCAGGCGCTCACGCTCAACCATGCCCGCGAGCTTCTGCGCTCATCGGCAAGCGTGCTCGACACCGCCTACGAAGTCGGCTTGTCAGGGCCTGGCAGGCTGCACGATCTGTTCGTCACGCATGAGGCGATGTCGCCTGGCGAGTGGAAAGCCGGTGGCGAAGGCCTCATTATCACCTACGGTTTTCACCCCTGCCCGTTCGGCATGGCGCTGGCGATGACCACGCCACGCGGACTCGCAGGCCTTGCGCTTGCCGACGCCGGCAAGGAGCGTGCGGCCCTCCGCGACATGAAATCACGTTGGCCGAAGGCCAAATACGTCGAGGATTTCGCCTCTACAGCGCCGACAGCCCGCCGCATTTTCGACGCCGCGCTCTGGCGCAAAGACCAGCCGCTGCGCGTGGTGTTGATCGGCACCGACTTCGAGGTGCGGGTGTGGGAGAAGCTACTCGACATTCCGATGGGCAAGCTCACCACGTATTCCGATCTTGCGACCAGAGCCGGCTCGCCGAACGCAGCGCGCGCCGTCGGTGCCGCGGTTGGCAAGAACCCGATCTGCTTCGTGGTGCCGTGTCATCGCGTCATCGGCAAGAGCGGCGAGCTTACCGGCTATCACTGGGGCATCACACGCAAGCGCGCGATGCTTGGCTGGGAAGCGGGAATGTCCGCAGCGGCCTAGTCAGGCTGCGAGATCGAGCTTCGATGCCACAGTCGAATCGGCGTTGAGCCGGTAGACCATCGGCACGCCGGTATCTAGATTGAGCTTGGTGATGCTGTCCGGCGTATGCTTGTCGAGCACCATGACAAGCGCACGCAGTGAATTTCCGTGCGCGGCGACCAGCACGCGCTCACCGCGCAGCACACGTGGTAGAATGTCCGTCACATAGTAAGGCAAAGCGCGGGCGAGCGTGTCCTTCAGGCTTTCGCCACCGGGTGGCGCCACATCGTAGGAACGGCGCCAGATGTGCACTTGTTCCTCGCCCCACTTCTTGCGCGCGTCGTCTTTGTTGAGTCCGACGAGATCGCCGTAATCGCGCTCGTTCAGCGCCTGATCCTTGAAAATTGGGATTGTCGTCTGGCCCAGTTCGGTCAACATCAGGTCAAGCGTACGCTGCGCGCGCTTGAGCGCGGACGTAAACGCGACGTCGAACTTGATTCCCTGCGCCTTGAGCTTGCGGCCGGCTTCATGTGCTTCAGCAACGCCCTTTTCGGTGAGGTCGACGTCGCGCCAGCCGGTGAACAGGTTCTTCAGGTTCCAGTCGCTTTGGCCGTGCCGCACGAGCACAAGAAGACGGTCAGTCATGCAATTCCTCAGAAGTCTTTCAAACCTAGAACGTCCATCATCGAATAGAGTCCCGGCTTTTGCGTGCGCGCCCAACGCGCCGCATGCAGGGCACCGCGCGCGAATATCATGCGATCGTCGGCCTTGTGCGCAAGTTCTACGCGTTCTGCCGCACCCGAAAAGATTACGCTGTGCTCACCCACAACAGTTCCGCCACGCAGAGCAGCAAAACCGATATCGCCAACCTTGCGCGCGCCAGTGTGGCCGTCACGGCTTTTGACGGAGTGCTTGTCGAGCGCGATGCCGCGCCCGTCCGCCGCCGCACGGCCAAGCATCAGCGCGGTGCCCGACGGCGCATCGACTTTCTGGTTGTGATGCATCTCCAGGATTTCGATGTCGAACGAATTGTCGAGCGTCTTCGCCACGCGTTTCGTGAGCGCCGCGAGCAGATTGACACCGAGGCTCATGTTGCCCGATTTGACGATCACCGCGCTTTTGGCCGCGTCCTTGATTTTTGCCTCGTCAGCGGCGCTCAGTCCGGTCGTTCCGATGATGTGCACCTTGCCGGCCTTGGCAACGAGCCTGGCAAATTCGAGCGTGGCGCTCGGCGCGGTGAAGTCCACAATGCCATCCGCCTTTGAAAGCAATGGCCCGGCGTCGCCGGTCAACTTGACGCCATTCTCCGGCAGCCCTGCCAGCACGCCCGCGTCCCAGCCGACCAGCGGCGAACGCGCGTCCTCGATGGCGCCCGCAAGCACAAACTCCTCGCTGTCGGCGATCGCCTTGACCAGCGTGCGGCCCATCCGCCCGCCAGCACCGGCGACCACGAGCCGCATCTCGGCCATAGGTCAGCTCCCGAAAACGTGGCGCCGGTATAGCGCGGGGGCAGGCAAAAGGCGACTACGGCTGCGGGCCGTCGTAACCCTCGATAACCACGATATCCGCGGTGGAATGCGGCTGGCGCAGCTTCATGTTCGCCTGATATTCCGGCGAATTGTAGCAAGCGAGCGCGGTCGCATAGTCCTGAAACTCGATGACTACGTTGCGGGAGCGCGCGTTGCCCTCGACGCATTCGAACTTGCCGGCGCGCACGACGTAACGCGCTCCGTATTTCTTGAATATCGCCTGATTGCCCATGGCGTAGGGCTTGTAGCCCTCGTCGCTTTTCACATCGACTCGCCCGATCCAGTAACCCTTCGCCATGCCTTCGCTCCCTATGATTTGGCCGCTTGCTCGATCTCAGCCACGATTGCATCTGCCACCGCCTTGGGGTCGCGCGCCTCAAGGACAGGGCGGCCGACCACCAGATAGTTGGCGCCTGCCTCAATCGCGCGGGCAGGTGTCACGATCCTTTTTTGATCGCCGGTGGCGCTTCCGGCTGGCCGGATACCGGGCGTCACCAGCACCATGCCGGGACCCGCGATATCTCGCAGCGACACCGCTTCTTCCGCCGCGCAGACAAGTCCGTCGATCCCCGTATCACGTGCTTGCGCGGCACGAGCGGCCGCGAGTTCTTTGACATTCATCTCATAGCCGGCGGCGGCAAGGTCGGCGTCGTCATAGGACGTCAGCACGGTCACCGCGAGAATGCGCAGCCTTGAGCCTTGCTTGCCTTCGACTGCAGCCTTCATGGTTTGCGGATAGGCATGAACCGTCAGGAACGCGGCGCCCATTTGCGCGATGCTCTCCACGCCTTTTGTCACCGTGTTGCCGATGTCGTGCAGCTTGAGGTCGAGAAACACCTGCTTACCGGACGCGATCAGCCGAGCGGCAAAGGGTAGGCCGCCAGCAAAAGCAAGTTGGTATCCGATTTTGTAAAACCAGACTGCATCGCCGAGACGCGCGACCATTGCCTCGCCGGCAGCCACTGACGGTACGTCAAGTGCAACGATCAGTCGCTCACGCGCATCCAACGACACGATCAGACCCCTCGCACCATCATTCGCGCCATATCGACCAGACGTTCAAGTTGCGTCCGAAGCTGATTGGCGATCGCGGTATCGGTGATGTTATCCATCTCGTCAAACGCCGTATCGGCCCGTTGAATGGTGACTTGCTCGGGAATGACCAGAGCACCGCAGCCGAGCTCAAGAATTTGCCGCAGGGCCATCAGCGACCGTAATCCGCCCGCGCGTCCGGGCGAAGCCGATGAGATGGCGAAAACACGTCCCTTGAATGCGGCGTAGGTCGGATCACCTCGCTCGCGCACGCGCGACACCCAATCGATGGCGTTCTTCAGAAGCGGCGTGACGGACGCGCTGTACTCTGGGCTAGCGATGAATACACCGTGATGCGCCATGATCATTTGCTTGAGCTTGAGCGCGTTGGTGGGCTGTCCGGCGCGCGCATCGATGTCCGCGTCGTAAATCGGTAGCGGATAGTCGGCAAGCGAAATGCGGGTGACTTCGACATCGAGAAGCGTGAGCTCTTTTGCCGCCAGTGCCGCCAGCCGGACATTGTGCGAGCCCGTGCGTATCGACCCGGGAAAGACAAGAATTTTGGGGATCGGCATCAGCGGCTCCGCTTTCGCGGGCGATGACACCACACCATCAACGGCCGCGATAGACCCACACGCGCGCTGGCGGCAGATTCATCCAGATGAGTTCGGACGATTCGGCTCGAACACCGGACAATTCTTTCGGAATTGGCGGCAACATCGCGTATGTGAACTGCACGAACGGAGCACCTGTTGCGAGCAGGGTCATCGCGTCGGAAATCAGACGCACCCGTGTACGCAAAGGTTTGGTCACGAGGGGAAGCCCCGACACGACTGCGGCGGCCGGCTCATCAACATAGCTCTCCAGCAACCTCCGCAGACGATAGGCATCACCCTGCACGACCGTGGCCGCCGGATAACGGGTGCGCAGCAGCCGACAAAAATCAGGATTGAATTCGACAAGGATCAGCCGACCTGGATTAACGCCGTGCCGGACGAGGGCCTCGGTCACGGGACCGGTGCCGGGACCCAATTCGATCACAGGACCCTGTGAGCGCGGATCGACATAGCGCGCCATTGCACGCGCCAGCGCGCGGCTCGATGGCATCACTGCGCCGGTCGAGAGTGGCTTTTCAATCCAGGAGCGGATGAACTGCATCTCGTCATCGAGACGCAGACTCTTTTTTTCTACGCGGGCAACTGAATGTAAGGGCATTGCTGCGGGGTCACGCGTACGTGCGGCAGGTCTCGCCGCAACATTTACGGGTATAGGGCGCAAGGCGGGGGGTCAAGATGGGTTACCCTGATTGGCTGCCGCGGCTTCCCAAGCCATCCAAAAACTCTTTGACTCGACTGAAAAAACCGGCCGATTCCGGCTGGGTTACCTCCGAAGACAGCTTTTCGAACTCCGCCAGTAGCTCGCGCTGGCGTTTGGTAAGATTTTGCGGCGTTTCAACCGCTACCTGAACGTACATGTCTCCGGTTTGTTTCGCTCGCAGCACCGGCATTCCCTTGCCTGCAAGGCGGAACCGGCGGCCGGTCTGCGTGCCGGAGGGGACCTTGAACTTAACCTTGCTGCCATCAATCGCCGGCACTTCAAATTCGCCGCCAAGCGCGGCGCTCGCCATCGAGATCGGCACACGGCAATACAAGTCGGCGCCATCGCGCTGGAAGAATTCGTGCGAAGCGACCTCAAGAAAAATATAAAGGTCGCCCGGCGGACCGCCGCGCAAGCCCGCCTCGCCTTCACCGGCGAGCCGGATACGGGTACCGTCTTCAACACCGGCCGGAATATTCACTGAAAGCGTGCGCTCGCGGGTCACCCGGCCACCGCCGCCGCAGACTTTGCAGGGGTCGTCGATTACCTGCCCGCGACCGTGGCAGGTGGGGCAGGTTCGTTCGAGCGTAAAGAACCCCTGCGCATGGCGAATTTTGCCCGCGCCGCCGCAACTACTGCACGGCTTCGGCTTGGTGCCGACCTTGGCGCCACTGCCGGAGCAGGCTTCGCAGACTACTGAGGTGGGGATACGAATTTGCGCCGTCTTGCCCCTGAACGCCTCATCCAGCGTTATTTCCATATTGTAGCGCAGGTCGGATCCGCGCTCGCGGCCGGAGCTACGACCGCGCGCCGAGCCCATGCCGAAGATGCCTTCAAAGATGTCGGCAAAGGTCGAGCCGAAATCGGCGCCAAATCCGTGCCCGCCACCCATGCCGCCATGCTCAAATGCAGCATGACCAAATCGGTCATAGGCGGCACGCTTGTCGCCATCCTTGAGGACGTCATACGCCTCATTGATTTCCTTGAAACGGTGCTCGCAATCCTTGTCACCCGGATTCCGATCCGGGTGATGCTGCATAGCGAGCTTGCGGAACGCCGCCTTAAGCTCAACCTCGGTGGAGGTGCGGGTAACGCCGAGAACTTCGTAGTAGTCGCGTTTGGACATCCCGCTGTCGCCCTAAATTACCCCCGCCGGACTAGCCGTATGTGATTCGGCGCCCCGACGTCCCCGCAAACATGTACCCCCGGACACGTGCCCGGGGGTGACATCACATTCACGGCCGGCCTGCGCATGGGCTCAAAGCCGATGGTCAGGCGGATTTCTTCTTGTCGTCGTCGACCTCGGTGAATTCCGCGTCGACCACGTCTTCTTTCTTTTCGCCCGAAGCTGCGCCATCGCCGCCGGCACCGGATGTGTTTTGCGCTTCCTGCTGCTGCTTGTACATCGCCTCGCCAAGCTTCATCGACGCCTGCGCCAGTGCATTGGTCTTGGCCTGGATCGCCGCAGAGTCGTCGCCCTTGAGCGCTTCCTTCAGATCGGCAATCGCATTCTCGATCGCGGTGCGTTCCGCATCGCCGATCTTGGAGCCATGCTCGGACAGCGCCTTCTCCGTCGAATGTACAAGTGCCTCGGCGTGGTTCTTCGCCTCGACCGCAGCCTTACGTTTCTTGTCCTCTTCGGCGTGAGCCTCCGCATCTTTGACCATCTTTTCGATGTCTGCCTCCGACAAGCCGCCCGAAGCCTGGATGCGGATCTGCTGCTCCTTGCCGGTTGCCTTGTCCTTGGCCTGCACATTGACGATGCCGTTGGCGTCGATGTCGAAGGTAACTTCGATCTGCGGCACGCCGCGCGGCGACGGCGGAATGCCGACCAGGTCGAACTGGCCGAGCATCTTGTTGTCAGCGGCCATCTCGCGCTCGCCCTGGAACACGCGGATCGTCACTGCGTTCTGATTGTCCTCGGCGGTCGAGAAAACCTGGCTCTTTTTGGTCGGAATCGTCGTGTTGCGATCGATGATGCGCGTGAACACGCCGCCCAGCGTTTCGATGCCGAGCGAAAGCGGGGTCACGTCGAGCAACAGCACATCCTTGACGTCACCCTGTAGCACGCCGGCCTGGATGGCGGCGCCGACCGCAACGACTTCGTCTGGATTCACACCCTTGTGCGGCTCCTTGCCGAACAACTGCTTCACGACTTCCTGCACCTTTGGCATGCGGGTCATGCCACCAACCAGGACGACCTCGTTAATCTGCGCCGCTGAAATGCCGGCATCCTTAAGCGCCTGCTTGCACGGTTGCATCGTCTTCTGGACAAGGTCGTCGACCAACGCCTCAAACTTGGCGCGGGTCAGCTTCATTGTCAGGTGCTTGGGACCGGATGCGTCGGCCGTGATAAACGGCAGATTGATTTCAGTCTGCGTCGTTGACGACAGTTCGATCTTGGCCTTTTCCGCGGATTCCTTGAGCCGCTGCAGCGCGAGCTTGTCGCGGCGTAGATCGATGCCCTGCTCTTTCTGGAATTCGTCGGCGAGATAGTTGACCAGCCGCATGTCGAAGTCTTCACCGCCTAGGAACGTGTCGCCGTTCGTGGACTTCACTTCGAATACGCCGTCGCCAATTTCGAGAATCGAAATGTCGAAGGTGCCGCCGCCAAGATCGTAGACGGCAATAGTACCGGTCTTCTGCTTGTCGAGACCATAAGCGAGCGCGGCGGCGGTGGGTTCATTGATGATGCGCAGCACCTCGAGGCCGGCGATCTTGCCGGCGTCCTTGGTCGCCTGACGTTGCGCATCGTTGAAATAAGCAGGAACAGTGATGACAGCCTGCTCGACCTTCTGCCCGAGGTAGGCTTCGGCCGTCTCTTTCATCTTCTGCAGGATGAAGGCCGAGATCTGGGACGGCGAAAAGGTCTTGCCGTCGGCCTCGACCCATGCGTCGCCGTTGGAAGCCTTGCTGATCTTGTAAGGGACAAGCTTCTTATCCTTTTCGACCATCGGATCGTCGTAGCGCCGTCCGATGAGGCGCTTGACCGCGAAGATGGTCTTTTCTGGATTGGTGACCGCCTGGCGCTTCGCCGGCTGGCCGACGAGACGTTCGCCGTCATCTGTGAAGGCGACAATCGAAGGCGTCGTGCGCATGCCTTCGGCGTTCTCGATTACTTTCGGCGTCTTGCCTTCCATGACGGCGACGCACGAATTGGTGGTGCCGAGGTCGATGCCGATGACCTTGCCCATGGTTCTTCCTCTCAAATTGCGGCAGGCCGGCCGGGCCGCTTGGCGCCCGAGTGGGAATGTCAGCGGCTCATCCGCAGACCCCCTATCCAGCCCCCTGGATACGCGATTCGCCACATTTATGCGGCTTACTGGCTCATATAGGAGGGCACCCGGAGGCCGCAAGTCAGTCGGTCACGAAATCGCGAGGCCCAGCCCACCCGGTACCGGCAATGGTTATCGGGCCATTGCTGCACCGCATTGGGGCGGCTAGGGAGAACCGGCTGCTCGCGTTGGGAAAGCACATGGTTCGTCGGTTAATTGCGTGCTTGTTTGCGGTATGGGCGGGGTCGTCGACCTTTGTCTCCACCGCAGGTTCAGGACCGGTTTATCCGCCCGGCTCCCGTATCGGTCTCGAAGTGCCAGGCGATCTAAGGCCCAGCACGCGAATTCCGGGATTTGAGGACACCGAGCGCAAGGTATCGATCGCGATCCTTGATCTGCCGGCCAGCGCCTATTTTGAGCTGGAGACCGCGGCCTTCACCAAGCTTCCGCAAGACCTCCAGCAAGCAAAGCGTGAAAGCTTCCCATTCGATAGCGGCATTGGCTTTCTGATCACCGGGGTCGTGCAGAAAGACGGCGTCATACTGCACCGCTGGTCGTTCCTGGCCCAGGCTGTCGGCACCACGGTTCGCGATCTCACCGCCCTAATCAACGTGGAAGTGCCGGAAAGCGCTCTTTCGGTTTATTCCGATGCCGTCGTACGCAAGGCCCTCGCAAGCGTCACGTTCAGGCCCCCGCCAATCAAGGAGCAACTCAGCCTTTTACCATTTCGGTTTGGCGACCTGGCCGGGTTCGAAGTGGTGCAGGTCATGCCGACCGGGACGGTCGTTCTCACTGAGAGCGCCGACGAAAAATCGATAAGCCGTCCCGTCATGATCATCTCGGTCGGACGCGGCGGACCAACTGATTCAAGCGGCCGTGGCAGATTTGCGCGCGATCTCGTTGCCACGGCGCCGGTTCGCGAACTTTCGATAAAATCGGCTGAGCCGATGCGGATAAATAACGCGGCTGGCCACGAAATCAGGGCCGAGGGCAAGGATCCGGCCGGGCAACCTCTTTCAATGGTGCAATGGTTACGGTTCGGCTCGGGCGGCTATTTGCGCATTGTGGGCGCCGGGCCCAGCAGTGAATGGGATCAGATGTTCGGGCGCTTCCGGGCGGTTCGCGACGGAATCGACATGCGCTGACGCAGCCTCTGGCTACGAATTGTCGTTGGCGGACGCAGGCGTTTTTTGAATAGCCTTGCTGACGGCGACCATCGCCGGACGGAGCACACGTTCGCCGATCATGTAGCCGGCCTGGATGACTTCGGCCACCTGGCCCGGAGGCAGATCGGACGTCGGAATTTCATACATTGCCTGATGTACGTTCGGATCAAATTTCTCGCCTTGTGGCGAAAACTTCTTCACGCCATTCTTTTCCAAGGTCTTGAGAAGCTCGCGTTCCGTTAGCTCGACCCCTTCGATCAGCGCATTTACATTTGCATCCGCGCTTTGGCGCAATTCCGGTCCTATCGCTTCCAGTGCCCGATGCATGTTGTCCGCGACCGCGAGCACGTCGCGCGCAAATCCCGCGATGCCATAGAGTCGCGCGTCGAGCACCTCGCGCTCGGTGCGTTTGCGCAAGTTCTCCATTTCGGCAAGCGTGCGCAGCAACTTGTCCTTGAATTCGGCGGCCTCGCGCTTGGCCTCGGCAACCGCATCGGCCTGCTCGGGCGCGGTCGGGTTTTCCGCTTCAGCAGCCGCACTTTCAGCCTGGCGGGCGGTTGGGTCCGTCATTGTTTTCAATCCATCCTCGGCAATATCCGGATGCCCGGGATATCAGGGCTGTGGTGTCAAAAATCAAGCGTTTATGGGGCAAGTAAACGGCTTACGACTCGCGCAGTGTAATCAACCATGGGGATGACACGGGCGTAGTTGAGCCGGGTTGGCCCAATGACGCCGATGACACCGACAATCCGGCCCTTGCTGTCACGGTACGGCGCGACAATGGTCGAGGACCCGGATAACGAGAACAGCTTGTTCTCGGAACCGATGAAGATACGCACGCCCTCGGCGCGCTCGGCTCGTCCGAGCAGGTCTATCACACCCCGCTTGGTTTCGAGGGCGTCGAACAGCGACCGTACGCGCTCGAGGTCTTCAACCGCGCGTAAATCTTCCAAAAGGTTGGCGTGGCCGCGCACGATCAGTTGCCGCTCATCGTTTTCACCGCCCGACCAGCTTGCAAGGCCGGTTGCAATGACCTTCTGCGTCAACTGATCAAGTTCGGCCTGCCCTTCGGCAACTGCCTTCTCAATTTCAGCCTGAAGGTCGGCGAGCGTCTTTCCTCGGATGCGCGCATTGAGAAAGTTCGCCGCTTCAATGAGTGAAGACGTAGGCAGTCCCGGGGGGACATTGAGGACACGATTTTCGACCTGCCCGTCCTCCGCAACAAGGACGGCAAGCGCACGCTCCGGCTCGAGTCGTACGAATTCAATGTGCTTGAGCCGCGCGTTTGCTTTTGCCGTCAGCACGACGCCCGCCGAACGGGTCAGGCCCGATAGCATTTGCGACGCTTCGGTGAGCACAGCCTCCATCGATTTCGCCGTGTGAGCACCCGCCACCTGGGCTTCAATCGAGCGGCGATCCTGCTCGCTCAGATCTCCGACCTGCATCAGCGCGTCGACGAAGAACCGCAGGCCGATTTCTGTCGGTAATCGGCCGGCAGACGTATGAGGCGCAAAAATCAAGCCAAGCTGTTCCAGGTCCGACATCACGTTGCGGACCGAAGCGGGCGATAGCGTGATCGGAAGTAACCGGGATAGGTTTCTCGAGCCGACAGGCTCGCCGGTCGCCAGATAACTCTCAACAATCTGACGAAAAATCTCGCGCGAGCGCTCATTAAGCGCCGCCAGGCTCACTTGTGTCGCGCCGATCGGGATGTCGTGGGACGCCAAGGCCTCACTCCTCAAATCTCAGCCAACAATTGACCATCGAGGTGGTCTTGTTCAAGCGGGGCGTATGGTTATGGTGAGCGATCAATACTAGGGGAGCAAGCCCGATGCGGCCAAGCCGCCGACAGATTGATGAGTTGCGTGGTGTTTCGCTGGAACGCGGGGTCGTGAAATACGCTGAGGGCTCATGTTTCGTAAAGTTTGGCGACACCCATGTCCTGGTCACGGCCAGCCTAGAGGAGCGCCTGCCGCCCTGGCTCAAGGGTCAGGGCCGTGGTTGGGTAACCGCCGAATACGGCATGCTTCCGCGCGCCACCTCGGAGCGCACGCGGCGCGAGGCGAGCGCCGGAAAGCAGGGCGGCCGCACTGTCGAGATTCAACGGCTCATCGGGCGCTCGCTTCGTTCGGTGGTCGATTTGCAGGCGCTGGGCGAGCGCCAGATCACAATCGATTGCGACGTTATTCAGGCTGATGGCGGTACGCGCACGGCATCGATCACCGGCGCGTGGGTCGCGCTTGCGGACTGTCTCACCTGGATGAAATCGCGCGACATGATCAAATCCGAAGTTCTGCGTGACCATATCGCCGCCGTCTCGTGCGGCGTCTGCAAAGGGACCGCGGTGCTCGACCTCGACTATGCCGAGGACTCGGAAGCCGACACCGACGCCAATTTCGTCATGACCGGATCCGGTAGCATCGTGGAAATACAAGCCACTGCTGAGAAGATTCCGTTCAGCGAAGAGCAATTCGCCGCACTTCTCGCGCTTGCTCGAAAGGGCATTGCAAAATTGGTGTCGCTGCAGAAATTGGCAGTTGCGTAAGCGTGACGCGCAGAGGCGCGGGCGACGGAATACAAAATGGCCAGACACCTGACCGATCTAGTGGTCATTGCCACTCACAATCCGGGCAAGCTCAGGGAAATGCGCGAACTGCTCGCGCCCTATGGAATTGCCACACAGTCCGCCGGCGAGCTGGAACTTCCCGAGCCGGAAGAAACCGGATCGACATTCGCTGAGAATGCGCGCATCAAGGCGGTTACTGCCGCGCGTGCGAGCGGTAAACCAGCATTTGCCGACGACTCCGGACTGGTCGTCGATGCACTCGACGGCGAGCCCGGCATTCATTCAGCGCGCTGGGCCGGGCCCGACAAGGATTTTCGCGCGGCGATGAATCGCATCCAGACCTTGTTGATCGAGCGCGGTGCCAAGACTCCGGAACAGCGGCGTGCACATTTCATTGCCGCTCTCTGCATTGCCTGGCCGGATGGGCACGTTGAGGATTTCGAAGGTCGCGTCGATGGCGTTGCGGTGTGGCCGCCCCGCGGCGACAAGGGCTTCGGCTACGATCCGTTGTTCCGTCCCGATGGCTTCGGCACCACATTCGGCCAGATGAGCGTCGACGAAAAACATGGACTGCCTCCGCAAGGGCGCGGCCTATCTCATCGTGCGCGCGCCTTCATGAAACTCGCGGAAGCGTGCCTTTCGAGGTATTGACCGGTTCCAGATCGTTACAATTTTAATCAACTGTTGTCGCCAAGAATTGTCCATAAGCTGGCTGCCGCAAGCCGCACGGACTATGATGCTTAACATGTCGTTAACGAATCCCTTTGGCGTCTACGTGCACTGGCCCTTCTGCCTGTCGAAGTGCCCTTACTGCGATTTCAACAGCCATGTTCGGCACGGTGGCATAGATGAGGCGCGGTTCCTTCGGGCCTATGAAACCGAAATCGCCACGGTTTCAGAGCAAGTGCCGGACCGGACGGTTTCGACGATATTTTTTGGCGGCGGCACGCCGTCGCTGATGCAACCCTCATCGGTGCAGACGATCCTGGATTGCATCGCCAGACATTGGAGCGTCGCGCCGGACGTCGAGGTGACGCTTGAGGCTAATCCGACCAGTGTGGAGGCAGAGCGTTTCCGCGGCTTTCGGACAGCCGGCGTCAATCGCGTCTCACTCGGCGTGCAGTCCCTCAACGATGCGGCGCTTAAGGAACTCGGCCGGCTGCACAGCGCGCAAGAGGCGCTCGATGCAGTCGCAATCGCCCGTTCGATTTTCGGCCGTTATTCCTTCGATCTCATCTATGCGCGGCCGCAGCAAAGCCTTGATGCCTGGGCTGCGGAACTCAAGCGGGCGATCGCGGAAGCCGCTGAGCATCTGTCGCTCTACCAATTGACGATCGAGCCCGACACGCCGTTCTACGGTTTGCACAAAGCCGGAAAATTGCCTGTGCCCGACGAGGATCTCGCGCGCGATCTTTACGATCTTACGCAAGTAATCTGCGCGGACGCGAGCCTGCCTGCCTACGAAATCTCAAATCATGCGCGACCGGGCGCGGAATGCCGGCACAATCTGGTGTACTGGCGCGGACACGACTATGCGGGTATCGGTCCGGGCGCGCATGGTCGACTGACGATCGACGGGCGCCGCATAGCGACAGAGACTGAAAAGCGCCCCGAAGCCTGGCTCATGCGCGTGGAAACGAGTGGCGCTGGTTTGACAGTTTCGGAGAAACTAACGGCGGGCGAAACCGCTGACGAATATCTGTTGATGGGCCTGCGGCTTGTCGAAGGCATCGACCTTGAGCGTTACAAGGCCCTCTCCGGGCGTACGCTCGACCCCGAACGCATTTCGTTCTTGCGCGACGAAGGCGCCGTGGAAACGACCGCAGATGGACGCCTTCGCGTGACGCAGAGCGGCTTCCCGCTGCTCGACGCGGTGGTCGCGGATCTCGCCGCCTGAAGTTTAGGTCCCCGGCGCGAACGATTTCGGCGCGGGGCTGACCACCTGACCGCCCGACGGAGTTACGCGCAGAACCGCAAGTCCGCGCTCGTTCGTTCCCTCGGGGCGGAAACGGAAAACACCATCGATGCCTGCGAACCCCGACGGATTTGTGAGGACCTGCTCGCTGAAGCGTTGCATCCCTTGCGTCTTGACGAGAGCTGCCACCAACGCAACCGCGTCATACGCGAGCGTTGCCGTACGCACTGGATCCTGTCCGTAACGAGCGCGGTACCGGCCCGAGAAGTTACGGAATCCGGTCTGCTCGGGCGAAGGATACCAACCGCCATCGAGCAATTTCTCCGACGAAATCCGCGTATCGTCGCCCCACAGTCCGGTTCCGAGCAGCTGCACACGCTTGATGTCGACACCGTTGGCGGCGAGTGCTTGCGCGACCTGCGGCACCGTGTCCGGACTGTCCGGAATGAAGATGCTGTCAATCTGGCTGGCCGCTTGGGCAACGCGGCGCACAGCCTCCGCCGTCTGATTGGCGTCATGTGGGTACTTCTCCAGCACCACGACCCGTCCGCCGTGACGGGCTACTTCCTGCTGGAATGCCGCTTCCACCACGGTGCCGTAGGCATTGTCGGGCATCAGCGCGGCAAACGACCGTTTGCCACGTGAGGCCGCATACGAGACGATCCGACGGACGTCAGTCTCCGGCAGAAAGCTCAGGAGATAGACACCTCGTGCAGCGACGCTCGCATCCGTGGAGAAGGCGATGACCGGTATGTTGCGCGACCGCGCAACCTGCCCGGCCGCGCTCACCGACTGGGCGAAGAGCGGGCCCACGATGATCTCCGCCCCTTCTGAGATCGCCTGCTGGGCGGCACTTTGAGCACCCTGCGGCGAGCCACCATCGTCTTTGACGAGAAGCTGGACATTGCTCACCTTGAACTCAGCGAGCGCCATTTCCGCGGCGTTCTTCATCGACTGCGCCGCTAATCCGGCGTTCCCTTGCGCAGTCAGCGGCAGGATCAACGCGATGCGAACCTGGCCGTCAGTTGCCTGCGCGGCAGCGGCGGGCTCACCGGCAAGCGGCGCCGTGCCGCCGCCCAACTGGGTGGTGCATGCGGCAACCAATAGGCCTGTCGCGACAACGGACAGGCCCAAGCGCATGTGCCGCCACACGCGCGCGATTGCCCCCTCACGCGACATCCCCGACATGGTCGCTCCCGACGCGACAGTTCTATGTCAGTCGTAACCGGTATCGCCGGAAAAGTTAAGGCCATGAAACGGCGTACGGATTTGTTCCCGATGACGCGCCGAAGACGCCCGTCTAGAGTGCCAGTCATGGCAAGCGACACCAAACTGAGACCGCGTCGTTACGCGCCTTTCGGCGTTTCAATGGAGGCCGGCAAGGTTCCACCGGGCCTGTATCTTGTCGCGACTCCCATTGGAAATCTGGGCGACGTCACATTGCGGGCGCTCGTAACTCTTGCCGGTGCCGATGTTATTGCCTGCGAAGACACACGCGTGACGCGCAAGCTTACCGAACGCTACGGAATCACGACGCCACTCACCGCCTATCACGAGCACAATGCCGCCGAGGCACGCCCGAAGTTGCTTTCGCGTCTCGCAGAAGGTCAATCAATTGCACTCGTCTCGGATGCCGGCACGCCGCTGATCTCCGATCCCGGTTACAAGCTGGTGCGCGCCGCCCGCGAGGCCGGTTATCAGGTTACGGCCTTGCCCGGCGCGTCGGCCGTGCTCACCGCATTAACGGTTTCCGGACTGCCGACGGACCGCTTTTTCTTCGAAGGATTCCTGCCGCCAAAGCAAGCCGCACGGCAAAAGCGAATAGCCGCCCTCGCCAATACTCAGGCAACGCTGGTGCTGTTCGAAGGCGGATCACGCCTGGCTTCGACACTGGCCGACCTTGCGGCAACATTCGGACCACGCGCCGCAGCAATCTGCCGCGAGCTGACCAAATTGCACGAAGAAGTGAGATACGAGAATCTTGACGTGCTGGCGCGGCTTTACGCGAACGGCGCGGAAACACGCGGCGAGTTCGTGGTCCTGGTCGCACCACCGGCCGAGGAAAAACGCGCGGACGACATCGATGCGCTACTCAAGCGCGCGCTGTCGCGTGTGTCGGTCAAGGACGCGGTCGGCGAGGTCGCTGTCGCGACCGGGCGTCCGCGGCGCGAAATCTATCAACGCGCGCTCGCTCTGACCAAAGACGACGAGAATGGCACGCAGTGAATTGCCGACGCGTTCCGGAAGGCGTGAGCCGCGACCGGAGCGGCAGGCGGCGTTTCACGTCGGCATTTCGGCCGAAAGCCGCGCGGCCGCATTCCTCATCGCGAAAGGATTCCGCATTCTGGCACGGCGGTGGCGGAGTCCGCTCGGCGAGATCGATATCGTTGCAAGACGGCGCCGACTTCTGGTGTTCGCGGAGGTGAAAGCCCGGCCCACTATAGACAAAGCGGCGGAGTCGGTGAATGTACGGCAACGCCGGAGAATTGCCGCCGCAGCCGAGATCTGGCTTGCGGCCAACCCCGACGACTCAATCCGCGACATCCGGTTCGATGCGATTCTGGTGGCACCGGGGAAAATTCCGCAGCACATCCCGGCTGCATTTGACGTGTGACTACGCGCTCAGCCGCTCGAAGAACTGATCGACCTGGGCGCGGATGCGGCTCGCCGCACCGCCGAGGTCATCCGCCACAGCCTTGACCGCTGCGGCGCTCGAGCGCGTGTCCTGCGTGGCTGCTCCCATCAGGTTGACTTCCTTGGCCGTCTCCACCGTGCGTCTCGCCGCGATCTCGACACCGCGCGCAATTTCCTGGGTAGCAGCGCCCTGCTCCGTCACGGCAGCCGCAATCGCGCTGCTGATGTTGCCGATCTCGCGGATCGTCTGTTCGATGCCGGTGATCGCGGCAATCGAGCGCTGAGTCGCGCGTTGCATGCCCGCGATCTGGGCGCCAATTTCCTCTGTGGCACGGCTTGTCTGTCCGGAGAGCGCTTTCACCTCACCGGCAACCACAGCGAAACCGCGACCCGCCTCTCCGGCGCGGGCCGCCTCAATCGTGGCATTGAGCGCGAGCAGGTTCGTCTGCTCGGCAATGTCCGTGATCAGCTTGACGACATCGCCGATACGCGCGGCCGCTTCATCGAGTTCTTTGACTGCGAGGTTCGTCGATTCGACCTCGTTCACGGCTTTGGTTGCGATCGCATTGGACTGTGCAACCTGCCTGTCGATCTCGTTCACCGAGGCAGACAACTCGTCAGCCGCTGAGGCGATGTCCCGCACATTGCTACTGGCTTCCGACGAGGCTTCTTCGGCGCGTGCCGTCTTACTCGAGGCGTTGTCCGCGGCGGCCGCCAGCTGTGTTGATGCTGCGAGCATCTCGTCGGAAATACGGCCGAGCTCGGCGAGAGTCGCTTCGACCTCTGCTGAGAACTGAGAGATCTCGCTCGACATTTTCTCTTGCCGGCGGCTACGGAAATCAGCGTCGCTGCGCACTGTACGATTGAGTTCCTCGTTGCTGCGCATGGCATTCTGAAAGACGCCGATTGACTTCGCCAGCGCGCCGATTTCGTCGGAGCGGTTGCTGAACGGTATCGTGATCGAGCCGTCGCCGGCTGCGACGGCCTGTGTGACGTTCGTTATTTCGGTGATCGGCTTTATTACGCTGCGCGCTATCGTCAGTGTTCCCGCAATTGCAAGGATAACCGCAAAGCAGGCCAGCACACTGAGCAGCATTGCCGTGCGATCGATGCCCTCATCGATCCGGGTATAGATCTGACTCGCACGGTCGGAATAGTGCTGGCTAAGGTTCTCGAGATCCTTGCTCAACTCGGCCCGGACCTGCGTCGGTAGATTCTTTTCAGCCCATTCGCGTGCGGCCTGCGGCCCGGATTGTTTGGCGAGCGGCGCCAGTTTGTACAGTGCATCCTGATAGCCGGTAATACGGACGGCGAAATTGCTGAACGCCAAGGCGTCGTTATTGCGAACGCTGCGCTGCCAATCGCCGATGACGGAGCTGATTTGATCCGTGACCTTGACCAGCGCGTCGGCATATCTCGTGGCCTCGGCGCGGTCCGGAGACATATAGATTCCACGCGTCTCCATCGTGCTGGCATAAATCAGCCCGTTGATGCGTTCGACGTTCCAGCTGCCGGCATTGGCGGACTCAAATTCTTCCGTCAGCGCTGCATGACGATGGGCGTTCGACACCGCGACCATCGACAGCGCCACGGTAGTGGCGGCCATTAGCGCAAAGATCGTATAGAGTCGCGCCGCAATCGAAAGCTTGGGCAGATTCACCAGTCGGCCCCCCGGCCATGCAAGACGTCCCGAAGCGGCTATACTGCGGATAATTTGTTAACGTTTTGTTCGCCTAAAGGTAGTCATGAGCCTGAAAATCGCCGTTCAAATGGATCCGATCCAACGGATCAGCATCAAAGGCGACTCGACATTCGCCTTGCTCCTGGAAGCCCAAAAACGCGGCTACAAGCTGGCTTATTACACGCCTGACCGGCTTGCTTTGCTCAACGGGCGGGTTTTCGCCCAGATCGAGTCGCTCAGCGTACGCGACACTGCAGGCGACTATTTCACCTTGGCTGAGCCGCGGCGTGCCGAACTCACGGAATTCGATGTGGTGCTGCTGCGCCAAGACCCCCCATTCGACCTCGCCTATGTCACGACAACCCACGTGCTCGAACGCATCCATCCCAAGACGCTGGTGATCAATGATCCGGCGAGTGTGCGCAATGCGCCCGAAAAGATGTTCGTCACTGAGTTTCCGGACCTGATGCCCCCAACACTGGTCTCACGCGACCTCGCCGAGATCAAAGCGTTCCGCGCCGAACACGGCGACATCGTCATGAAGCCGCTCTACGGCAAAGGCGGCGAAGCCGTATTCCGGATCGCGCGCGAGGATCTCAACTTCGGCTCGCTGTTCGACCTCTTCACGGCGACCTTTCGCGAGCAATGGGTCGTGCAGAAGTTTTTGCCGAACATAAAAAATGGCGACAAACGCATCATCCTGGTCGACGGGGAATATGCCGGCGCCGTGAATCGGATACCGGCGGCGGATGATCTGCGCTCTAACATGGTTCGAGGCGGCGTGCCGGCCGCCACCGAACTGACGAAACGCGAGGCTGAGATCTGCAAGCGGATTGGCCCGGCTCTGCGTGATCGCGGGCTGCTCTTTGTCGGCATCGACGTCATCGACGGTTTTCTCACCGAGATCAACGTCACCTCGCCGACCGGAATCCGCGCAATAAAGAATCTCGGCGGTCCTGATGTGGCAGCGCTGATCTGGGACAAGATCGAGGCAAAGCGGCGCGTAAAACCATGAGCGTCGCGCTCACCATCGCAACGACCGACTATGATCACTTTCGCGATTTTCGTTTTGGCCTGGTGTGCGCCGAAGGGATTGAAGTCAATTGGCTCACGCTCGGGCACCACGAGATTTTTTCGCGCTTCACCTTTAATCGCGAATGGGACGTATCCGAGCTTTCGTTCGCCAAATTCTCGACGCAGGTGACGCGGAAGGATTCCGACATCATCGGTTTGCCGGTCTACCCTTCGCGCCTGTTCCGTTTCGCTTCCTTCTACGTTAATCGCAAGGCCGGCATTAAAGCGGCAAAGGATTTGCGCGGTAAACGCATCGGCGTTCCTGAGTGGGCGCACACGGCCGCCGTCTATATGCGCGGCTGGCTAATGCACGAGGCCGGTGTCGCGCTGTCCGACATTGACTGGATACAAGCCGGCACCAATGAAGCCGGCCGCATCGAGAAGGTTGAGTTATCACTACCGAAGGGCGTGCGGCTTACCAGCATGCCGGAGAAGACTCTCAGCGGCATGATCGCCTCCGGCGAACTCGACTGTGTCATCATTGCGCGGCCGCCGAATTCGTTCCGTGAGAAGCATCCGGACGTGGTGCGTCTTTTTCCCGATTATGAATCCGAGGAGCGGCGTTATTACGAGGAGACCCGCGTCTATCCGATCATGCATGTTATCGCGATGCGCAAGGCGATACTCGACGGAAGGCCGTGGGTCGCGCGCAATTTGTATAACGCATTCGAAGAATCAAAACGGCGCAGTCTCGAGCGTATTCTCGACCCGGCCGTCTCTCGCTATCCGGTACCGTGGCTGACAGCCTATACCGCCCGCATGCAGCAGACGTTCGGCGGCGACACGTTCCCTTATGGAATAGAACCAAACCGGCCTACCTTGGAGTTATTCTTGCGCTACGCACACGAGCAGGGCATCGCGCATCGTCTCGCTAAGCCGGAGGATATTTTCCCGGCCGGTATCATGGTCTCGGTGAAAGTCTGACTAGTTGGTGGCGCGCTTGGCTGCCTCCGCGCGGATGTCAGGTGCCGTCATCGTCGTAAGGTCAAACGGCGCTTTGAGATTGCCGGCCTTTACCAGCTCGTTCTGCATCCAGTTCAGCTTGTCGATCGGCAACGTCACCGACGGATCGATGGCATGGCGATTGATCGCGTCGTCAAAAGCATATGCAGGACGCGGATCATCCGGTTTGGCGTGAATTGCTGATTGCGTCAGTCTAATCGTCTCGTCACGGTGGCTGACAGCAAATTTGAGCGCCTCCATCTGCGCAGCAATAAAGCCGATTGCATCGGCTCGCCTTGCTGCAATTGTCTTGCCGGTCATGCTCAGGCACAGCCGTACATAGTTCGGCAGCACATCGTGGCCATATATCAGCATTTTCACGTCTTTCGGCGCGACCGCCATGAATTCGGCCGCGACGATCCCAGCGTCGGCAACACCGGCCGTGACGGCCTTGTATCGATCGAGGTCACCACCGAGATTGGCAAAATGCACTTCGGACGCGGGCATCTTGTGCTGCTCGAGAATGGCGTTGATGAGGAGGTTCGGCAGCGATCCTGGGGCTGCCACCGCAATCGTTTTTCCCTTGAGATCTTCGACCTTGGTGATCGTTGATTTTACCATCAGTCCATGCGGCACACCCGGCCAGTCGCACCCGATGATCTTGATGTCTGCGCCGCGTGCGCCCGCAAGAATTGCGGCGCCCGGGCTCGACTCGATGCTGTCGACCTCACCGGCCAGCAGCGCCTTGTGCGCGAGCGCGCCGTTCTTCATCGGGACGATCTCAAGCTTAAGGCCATGCCTCGATGCAAAGTCGCGCGCGCCAACCATGAGCATGAAGCCGGCGTCGCCCTTCGGCTCGATCACCACGTGTTTCCACGGCTTCAGGTCCGCGGCTGATGCGGAAACCCCAATTACAGCCATGGCGAAAGCCGCGAAACATCGAGCGATCATTGTCGGTCCTCCTATTTTTCTTTTGAACCATGATCATCGGCCAAACGGCCGAGATCAATCCGTGTCGCGACTGATCCGGAATTCTTGTTTCAGTATCCTGCTTCCGATACTACTTACACGAGTATCACGAAATCCGAGGTTGCATGATCCGGCGAGTGGCGACCGTTGCATTCGAGGGCATCGAGGCGCGCGCCGTCGACGTGCAGGTGCAGGTCGCACCCGGGTTGCCCGCTTTCAACCTTGCAGGGTGTCAATG
>Ga0207428_10001282_pt1 | contig 26910 bp, 17 predicted proteins | sample RhiMethybrSRZTD1_FD_187600 | JGI IMG/M metagenome (GOLD analysis project Ga0207428, IMG submission 187600) | Populus rhizosphere microbial communities from Tennessee, USA - Rhizosphere MetaG P. TD hybrid SRZTD1 (SPAdes) (version 3) | ecosystem: Host-associated > Plants > Roots > Rhizosphere >...
GGCGTCGACCAAGACCTCGAAGAGCGCCGGGCTGCGATTATTGGAAAAGTTATCCTTGCTCACGACAATGTGAGTGCGATCGAAGCGGCGCTGTCGAAACGTCGTCTTGCCGGCTGCTTGCAGGCCAATCAGAATCACCAGCTCCATCATGTGCACCATTCGCCTCGCCGAACTCTCATGTGGACCAGGGACCAAGGACCCAGGACGGACCAAGGACCCAGGACGGACCAGGAACAAAGAACCAAGTACCAAGGACCAAGCCGGCCCTAGTCCGTAACGATCACCCGCCTCGAGATAGCCGGCGATCCTGCGGTCTCGAACCACGTCATCCCCTCGGCGACCAGATCGAACTTCAATCCGTAGGTACCAGCCTGGGCGGGCAACGGGCACGCGAACGTCAGCTCGAGCGTCTCGCCCGGCGCGACGGTACGCGGCAGCGTCAGACGATGATAGTCGCGCGCAACGACCCGCATCGTCTCATCGAGCAGCTGTACGCCGACCGTCACGTGTCCGATGCCCGATCGGCGCTGCGGCCGCCAGGTGCTCGCACCGGTGTTTCGTGCGTGGAGCGTCACCGTCAGCGACGAGCCGGCGCGCCCACGATCGGTGCTCTCGACGCGGAGATCGGCGGCCCAGCGAGATTCCGTTCGGACCTTGGCCGCCGATTTGGCGGCGACGATCACCGGATGGTGGTCGACCAGCGGACGCAGCGTGCGCACGAGCGAGATGGCGAACGCCTCCTCGAACAGCGGCCCGTCCTTACCGAACCCGAAGAGCTCGGCGCACGCGCGAGCGATCTTCGCGAGCACGCGCGTCGGCCGCTTGGACGAGGCCAGCCGCGTCCACGCCTGCCAGTCGTCGATGGTGAGATCGAAGCCAGGCACGACGTACGACAACGGCTTCACTCGAACGTCCGCGAAGCCTGCATCCCGGCACGCCCGCATGAAATCGTCGACGAGGATCTCCTGTTCGAGCACGCCGAAGTCGCGCATCGCGGCAGTGGCCACCGGTGCGTCGGCATGACCGCGTCCCGGTTCCGAGAAGAGCGCGACGCCGCCGCCGTCGAGCACACGTGCGATCTCCCGCACCGCCGCGCGGATGTCGGGCACGTGATGGATCGCGCTCAGGCAGATCGCCTGCTGAAACACGCCCGATTTGAACGGCAGCGACTCCATGTCGCCCGTCACGGCACGAATCGCCGTCCCGCGCGCGCGTCCGGCGGCAAGCATGTCGTGCGAGATATCGACGGCGATCGAGGACCGGTTCAAGCGTCCCAACAGATCGGAGCACCAGCACGCGCCGGCGCCCAGGTCGAGGATCAAGTCGTCCGGTGAAGGCCGGAGCGTCAGCATTGCCGCCGCAAAGTCGTGCAGCAGATGTGCGCTGTCGTCGAGCGTGTCGGAGCCGGCGGGAGAGAACGGCTTCGTCCGTTCCCAGACGGTCGAACCGGTGCGCTTGAGATATTCCTTTTCGGCGTGTTTGGTGTCGGCCAATCGAAGGCCGAACATGTTACCCCGCAGGAATCAGGAAACAGGAATCATGATTCCTGATTCCTGATTCCTGATTCCTTCTTCAGTTGCCGAGCGGCTGGTTCCCTCGCCAGTCTGGTACCGCTCTGACGCGCAGATTGGTCGTCCCGGGCAGTCGATTGGCGAGCAGCCTCAGCGCCACACCGATCGTGCGGCTGTTGAAGTCGCGTGTGTTGTTGGCCCCGCCGAATGCGCTCAGATGCAGGTGCGGCGTAATCCGGACCTCCAGCTTCGCGTTGACGTTGTAATTCGCTCCCTTGCTGGTCGTCCCTTCGTACATCAGCGGGTCGAAGCCAGCGGGGCGCGCCGGGCCGTCTCCGAGCGGATAGAACAGCGCATCGTCAGTGGTGAAGTACTGGAAGCCCGGACTTGCCTGCATCTCCCAATACACACGCGTGTGCCTGATCGACCACGTCAAGGGCAGCGACGCTTGCCAATACCGCTGCGGGCTGAAGTAGCCGCCATGACCGAGCGAGTAGAAGCTCAGGTTCTTGTCGTAGTGGAGTGCGTTCCCGGATGCACCGACGGTGAGCGCCGTCGGGCCGCCGGTGCTGACGGTCCAATAGACGCCGGCGGTCGCTTCCGCGCTCCAGTTGTTGGCCACATTTTCGCCACGCACGATCGCGCCACCCAGCGCCAGGTACGCGCCTCGACCTGACAGGTCGAAGCCCGTAATCAGCGTCGCGGTATTCGACACGACGCCGCCCCACACCACACCGGTGCCGGGATCCTGAGCGCCCGCGTACGACAACATCGTGTCCTTCACACGATCGCGGACGACCATCAACCTGATCGCGCCATTCGGTCGTCCGAGACGCAGCCCGCCCGTCCACTGCTTGACCAGGAACTCCGACGGCGGTGTGCCGACCGAGAAACCGGCAACGTCGGTCGATATCTGCATCTCCGCCATGTAGCCGCTCGCCCGCTGCTCGGCGAATCGCACGCCCGGTCCCAGGGTGCCGAACGGCGCATCGGACAGTCCATCGGGGCTGCCGGTCGTCAAAGTGAGCGAGTGCACGTCGATCCCGAATCGAACCGTGTTCGACGCGGTCGCCGACCCGCTTGGCGTGACGTCGCGAACGATCAGACGGCTGATACCGGGGTCGCCCGCGCGCCCACCGAACGCGACGCCGACGGACCCAAACGGCGTGTTGCGGTTCCGCACCACCTCGATGTCATCCTCGATCTCGTCGGTCTGCTCGGCCTGCTCACGCTGTACTGGATCCGGCGTCGCGCGTTCCGATTCCGGCGGCGGTTGCGGAGCAGTTCGCTCTGGCGGAGCTCCAGTTGGTGCAGGCGCAGGCTGCGGCGTCGGCGCGGGGCTCTGTGGAGTAGCCGGGCTTTGAGCCGAAGGCTTCACAAGCGGAGCAAGGCGCGCGACAGCCTGCAGCGTCATGAGCATGACTGGTGAGCCGGCGAAGGCCGTGCTCGGTGCACTCTGGCGGCACGCCGGAGACGAGGACTCGTCGGTCGAGGATGGCACCGGTCTGGCCTTGGCGGCGGACGGGCCCGACGGGCCCGAACCAGGAGCCGCGGGCTTGGCCGCGAGCGCCGCGGTGAGCAGTTTCTCGGCATCGCGATAGTCGCCGCGCGCGACCGCCTGCCGTCCACGCATCCGTAACAGATCGCGATCGCCGGGGAATCGAGCGAGACCCTCGCCCATGAAACGCTCGGCCGTCGGGGTGTCGTGCTCGGCGAGCGCGGCGCCAGCGGCCGCGCGATAATCGCCAGCCTCGGCGCCGTTGAGCCCCCACTCTCGATACACCTCGAGCGCACGCCCGCGATCGCCCTTCTTCAGATACACCGCGGCCAGCGCCGATGGAATCTTCGGACTGCGCGGCGCCTCACGCCACGCTTCGGTCAGCGTCGCGATCGCGCGGTCGCTCTCGCCGCTTTTCATCGCGGCATCGACACGCGCCAACGTCGACGACAGCCACAACGCGTCGACGGCCTCGCGCTGCGGCGCGGTGAGATCGCCGCGCGCTCGCAATGCGGAGACCAAGGTCGCGGCGTCGTCCCCGCGCGACGCGGCCACGAGCGCCCAGGCGAGCTGAACCTCGAGATCCGCCGACGACACGCGGCCGGCGGCGCGATCACCCGCGCGAACCTTCTCGAGCAGCGCCGCGGCCCGATCGTGCTGGCCGGCCGAGGAATGCGCGCTGGCCAGCATCGTGAGGAACCCGCTGTCTTTCTCGAGCTCCGGACGAACCTCGGCGGGGATGCCACGCGCAGCGTCGAGCAGCGTTCGCTCGTCGCCCAGGTTGTGCAGCGCGAGGATGTAGCCGCGCCAGGCATCGATCGAGCGGGCGTCGCTGGTGATCACCGCGCGGTACTGCTGGCTCGCCTTGTCGTATCGACGCTGGCGCATCAAGATATCGGCGAGCTGCAAACCCGTGTCGGCTGACGGCGCGCGGCCGGCCGAGCGATCCAGGTCGAGCGATCGCACCAGCAGGCCCTCGGCGTCCCCGCAGCGTCCGTCGGCCGCATAGGCGGCGGCGGCCGCATTCAGAAACCCGGTGTTCTTCGTTGCGGCCTCATACGCGGGCCGCGGCATCGACTGGACCGCCGCCATCGCACGGCTGAAATCGCGGCTCGCCGCGTACACACCGACGAGCCCCTGCCACGCCATCACGCTCGTCGGGTGCAGATCGGTCGCCTGCGAATAGATCCGCAACGCCGGTTCGCGTTGACCCTGCCGCGTCAACAGGTCCGCCACCTGCAGTCGAACGCCGAGCGCTTCATCGCTGTCGCCGGCCGATGCCGCATCGAGCGCCCGCTGCAGCATCCGATCGCCGTCGGCGGCGCGATTCGTGGTGAAGTACGCGAGCGACAGCTGCGCCAGATATTCAGGACGCGCTTCGAACTTCTCGCGCAGCGGCGCGGGGACCCGTGCCGACGTCTGCAGTGCCGCATCGAGACGGTTCAGGCTGATCTGCGCGCGCATCAGTCCCAACCACGCCTGCGCGTCGTCGGGGGCCACCGCAATCAGCCGCTCGTACGCGTTCAACGCCGCCGGATAGTTGCGCAGCCGCTCCGCCGATCCGCCCAACCCCAGCAACGCCTCGGGTGACTTGGGATCGATCGCGAGCGCCTGCTCGAAGCCGTTCATCGCCGCCTGCGACTGTCCCTGCTCGAACGCCGCGGCGGCAGCGGTCACGAAGCCCCAGAATTTCGCCGTCCGGTAGCCGTCCTCGATGTCGGTGCGCTTCGGCGCTGTTTCGCGCGCGCGCTCGAGCAGGCGAACCGCATCGGCGAATCGCTTCTCCTTCAGACGCACGAACCCGAGCCCCGCCATCGCGTCGATGTTCGACGGCGATCGAGCGAGGATCTGCTCGAAGCGTGTGCTCGCCTCGGGCAAGTTCTCGCGCTGCAGCATGATCTCGGCAATCGCCAGCACGGGCGCTTCTTCCTGCGGTCGAATCGCCAGCGCGCCCTCAAAGGCGGCGATCGCGGCATCGGCATCGCGCTGCTGCATCAACTGGCCGCGTTGCATCGCCGCCCAGTACTGCGCGTTCTCCTGTCCGTCGCGAACGTCCTGGCGTCCAGGCGCCAGCGCACGCGCTTTGTCGAAGAGTGCGACGGCGTCGGTGAATCGCTGCTGTTCGAGACGAACGAACCCGAGACCGGCGATGGCGTTGACGTCTCTTGGCGAGCGGCGCAGCACGTCCTCGAATTGCCGCTCGGCGGTCGTCATGTCTTTCTGCTTGAGCGCGAGGAAGCCGCGCTGCTTGTCGGCGTCCTGGTCGGCGCGCTCGCGTGTATCTCGAATGCGGACGGCAGCCTGATTCAACTCGGGGTCGGGATACCGTTTGAGGTAAGCCTCGAGCGATGCCTGAACGGTGGGATTCTCCTTCTCCCACACCAGGGTCTGCCGCCACACCGTGCGCGCCTGCTCGGCGGTGCCGGAATCATGGATCCCCTCGAGCAGCTGCAGCGCCTCGCCGCGCGTCTTCGGCTCGTAGCTGAGAATGCGCGCCAGCCAGAGCCGATAGGTTTCATTTCCGGGCTCGCGCCCCATCATGCCGCGCAGTCGGGCGATCGCCTCGGGCCGTCCACCGGTCGCGGCCGCCTGGGTCTGGTAGTACGGCTCCGCCCACTTGCCCCACGGGCCCTCAGCGCCAAAGACGTCGTTGTAGATCTTCATCGCCTCGTCGGGTCGTTTGGCGGCCGTGAGCCGGCCGGCTTCGTCGAGTCGGGCGCGATCCTGTGGGCTCAGCACCCGCATCCGCTCGATCGCGGCGATGGCCGGGTCGCGCGGGTTGACCTTGCGCAGACGATCGAGATACGTACGCACAGCGTTGGCATCGCCGCTCTGCTTGGCCTGACGCGCCAATCCGGCCAGCGCTTCGGTTTGATTTGGATCGACCAGCAGCACCTGATTCCAGTTTTGCGCGGCCAGGTCCATCCGGCCCCGAGCCTCAAGCGATCGTGCTTTGCCCAGCAGGATGTCGACGCCTTCGCCACGTTGCGCACCGAGGAACGTCGTGGCGGTCAGCGCGAGTACGGCGGCGAGCGCAACACATCTGATCGAGGTCATGCGTTTCACTCCGAAGTCAGTATCAGGGGGGCTGCTGTCACAACGACGAGCCGCGAGGCGTCAACGTCTCATCAGGATCTGCCTGCGATCAGACGACGAGCGGCGACGCGCTCGACGCCGAGATGTACCCGTACACCGATGATGAGCGCCGCAACCAGGACGGCCAGGGGAATGAGCCAGTAGTGTTCGAGCACCAGCACGAACGCGCGTTGGTAATCGTCGGAACGGCCGGCGTGATAGGCCGTGAGGCCCAGCAGAAACGACTCGAATCGAGCCGCGCGAGCAACCGCGACGCCGCCATACACCGGCCCTGTGCGTGCAGATGTGAACGCCGATGCGGCAACCGCGCCGTCGTCGTCGCCTGGGACGATCGCGACCACGGATCGGTCCGGCCGAAACGGTGAGACGAAGTGCTCGAGCACCGCGTCGAACGTGTAGCCGGCGGAGACCAGCCGCGCCAGGCGCTCACGATCGTCCGGGCGGAACGGCCACTTCGGGTGCAGCCACAGGTCCGAGTCGGCCGCCGTGTTGATCAAAAGTCCATCCCGTGAGAACCCGAGCGGCATGCGATCGGTCCACGCCAGCAGCAACGGCTGCGTGGCGGCGGTGCCAAGTACCACCAGGTCCTTGTCACGGACCTCGTCGACGCGATCGCTCGTGACAATGGTCAGGCCGCCCGCCGGTGCACCGGTCTGTGCACCGAAGAAGCCGACCATGTTCAACACCGTCTCGTACTCGCCCGGCGTCGGCTGCGTCGACAACACGACGGCGGTGCCGGTGAGATCCGGCCAACTGGTGAATGGGTATCCGGCGTCGGCGACGAGCTCGAGCCGTGGAAGTACCACGGAGTGCGGCAAGGCGCGCAAATCGATCGTCGATTCGCGGTCGATGGCGGCGTACTGCGCAACGTTCTCGGGCACGCTGATCCGTCCGAAGTCAACGTCGATCGTCAGCGTGTTCGTATACGGTCGAAAACGGCCGGTCGGCAGGCGGACGATTTCTTCACGCTTCACCGCCGTCGGCGACGGGTCGAGCCGAATCGTGTCGACGTCCTGCGCGTTGAGGCGGACGTGGACGGCCGCCTGCGCCCGTGGCGCCACACCTGCGTAGGTGAAGCGGAGCGACAACGGCACCGACTGACGCGCCGAGAGAAACAGATCGGGCGGCAGGCGCAAGTACACGTTGATCGACCCCGATCCCACGAGACGCATCCGATCGGCCGTGGTATACAGGCCGATCGGCGCCGGTCGATCGGTCGCGAGCCAGCGTGGCGCGTCGTATTGAGCGCGACGCCGCAGCGTGACGTCGCGCGCGGGGAGCACGTCGGCGCGGACTCGAGACACATCGTCGCTGACCAACGTGTGCGCCGCCCTCAGAAGATCGGCTGCCGTGTCTCCGGCGACGACGAGCAGCTTGCCGTACGGATCGCTGGGGTTGTCGCGCATCGCGACGAGCGTGCGCGGCTGCGGCGGCAGCGAGAGCCGCGCGTCGATGTTCGGTTCGCGCCGCACCAGGACGATCGCATTGCCCGTCGGGATCTCCCCGATGCTGACCGGGAACCGAACGCCCCGCACGTCGGAGAACACACCGAACCACGACGCCACGAGCGCAGCCGCCTTCAGCGAATCGAGCTCCGGCTCCGAAGAAAACGCCACCGGCAGCGGCCAGGCTCGACGTGAGGCCGCATCGACGAATGGAATCGGCAGCAGCGACAGATCGTTGGCCAGCGGCAAGCGAGTGCCGGCGATGGCGAGCCGGCTCCGATTGTCGAGGGCCAGCCACGGCGCGCGCGCACGCACGCACGCCCGACAACGCCCCTCGAGCCGCACGGTCAGGACGTTGTCGGTCGTCAGGAGATCGGCCGGCAGCGTCACCTCGACCGGTTGATCGCGTCCGGGCATGACGGCAATCGTCTCGATCCGCGATCCGTTCAGCAGGAGCTCGAGCGTCGCTTCGCCAGGTACGACGAGAGTCGCGGTGTATCGCAGACCCAGAGTCGCCTGGCTGATTACCTTGGTCACCGGAACGCCGAAGTAGTAGTTGAGCGAGCCGCCGTCCCTGTGAAACGTCGTCACTTCCTGCCCGGCGATCTCTTTGAGGTCGTAGGCATCACGGAACATCACGGTTTCGGGGCGCGAGCCTGAGGGCTCGACGTGCCGCTGGGCGGCATCGACACCAATGGGCCACAGGGTCGCGAGCAGCACGCTCGACGCCGCTGCCGCCGCGGTTCGCTTGCGATGGCGGCCCGCTTTCCCGGCACGATGACCAGACGCGCGCGGCAGCGCGAACAGACCGACGAACACGACGACGAGACCGCGCAGGGACAGCCACACGACGCGTGAGAGGCTCAGCAGGGGCGAATCGCCGGCGCGGCCGTCGTCCCAGGCCAGCCACGCTTCGGGGCGCGAGTACATCGCGTCGACGAGCGCGCGCTCCTGTTTTGTCGTCAATCGCGGGAACACCAGATGCAGTTCGCGGCGGGTGGCGTCGGAAACAATGCGTGCGCCGATCTCCGTAGGCACACCGCGGCAGTTCAGGATCACCGTGACCGGCGAATGGCGAGGCAGACACAGGGGCCGTTCGCAGCGTGCGGTGACACCGTGGCCTGAGAGCTCGCACGAGATGGCCGCAATCGCCCGCCCATCGCCGGTCACGAGCGTGAGCGGAACACGGACGTTCAGACGAACCTCACGACGACGCTGCAGGCGTTCGCGGGCGACCGACGCCCCCACGGCCAGGATCACGATGTTGTAGACGGTCCAGATCGCGTTCATGATGACCGTGTCGTGATGCGCCGGATCGGTCACGAACCGCTGATACGCGGCGACCAGACCGGCTACGTTCAGTCCGAGCAGCACGATGAACGGCCACGCCACGCGCCGGTCGAAGTACGACCGCTCCACCACGCCGCCCTTCGCGGTGACGTTGAACTTGCCGAGACGCGGGCTGATCAACGCGAGCAGCGTCGGCAGCAGGATGTAGGGCGCCAGCACCGCCTCGTAGATCTCGTTCCAGAACGCCGACCGGAAGCCGCGCTGGATGCGGTTATTGGTGAGGTGCGCGAGCACGAGGTGCGGGATCGCGTACGTGAACACCGCAAGCGAGTAGCCGTAGATGTTGACGACACCGAACAGCAGATACGTCAACGGGACCGTCAAGAAGATCAGACGCGGCACCGCGAACAGGAAGTGCGTCGTCGCGTTGAAGTAGCAGAGGCGCTGCGCAAACGTCAGGCCTCGGCCGAACAGCGGATTCTCGAGGCGCAGGATCTGGACCATGCCGCGCGCCCAACGAATCCGTTGACCGATGTGCGCCGACAGGCTTTCGGTCGCGAGCCCGGCCGCCTGGGGCACGTTGATATACGCGGTGTTCCAGCCGCGCCGCTGCATCCGCAGCGCGGTGTGCGCGTCCTCGGTCACCGTCTCCACGGCGATGCCATCGATTTCGTCGAGCGCTTCGCGGCGGATGACCGCACACGACCCGCAGAAGAAGCTGGCGTTCCAGAGGTCGTTGCCATCCTGCACGAGCCGGTGAAACAACGCGCCCTCGTTGGGCACCTTGCGGAACTGTTCCAGATTCCGCTCGAACGGGTCGGGCGAATAGAAGTGATGCGGTGTCTGCACGAGACCGAGACGCCGGTCGCGCATGAACCACCCGAGGGTCATCTGGAGGAACGAACGCGTCGGCACGTGGTCGCAGTCGAAGATGGCGAGAAGCTCGCCGTTCGTTCGTGTCAGGGCCGCGTTGATATTGCCCGCCTTCGCGTGCGCGTTGTTGTCGCGCGTCACGTAGACCACGCCAACCTGCTCGGCGAACTCGCGGAATTCGCGCCGTCGCCCATCGTCGAGCAGGAACACCTTGAAACGGTCGGCGGGGTACTCGAGCGCGAGGGCACCGAGTACGGTGGCGCGAACGACGTCGAGCGGCTCGTTGTAGGTGGGAATGAAGACATCCACGGTCGGCCACTGTGTCGGCGGTCCCGAGAGCGCCACCGCCGGGCGCCTCAGCGGCCGCAGCGTTTGGAAGTACCCCAGCGCAAGCGTGGCAAACGCATAGAACTCGGCGCCCAGCAGCAGGAACACGAAGATCACATCCCACTGATGGAGATGGCCGGCGCTCGTCACGCCCTCCCACGTCTGCATGACGCGCCAGTAGCCGTAGCGCAGCGTCGCGAAGAGCGACATCGCCATCAGCGCCATCGTGACGGTCGGCGCGCGCGATAGGCTCGACAGCACGATCGCAGCGGTAATAGACAGCGCCCCGAGCACCGCCTGGTCTTGCCACCCCAGAGGAACGACGAGCAGAACGCCGAGGGCGCAGGCGAGCAGCAGCGCGAGTAGAGTGAGCGCGAACACCGCGAGCCTGCCGCGGCCCCGTCGACCCGAGATGGAATCCCCACGGCGCACGCCTCGACCGTAGGGTGCTATACGCGGAGGCACGAACTCATCGGTCGCGGGCCGCTTGCGCGGCCGTCCACGATCCAGGATGAGCTCACCCACATCTACACAGTCGTCAGGTGGCTGGCGCGGGATGAAGTCGTCGCTGCGGTGCATCGCGCTCACCGCGAGGCAGCGAAGCAATATCGATGCTCGCCATGCCGGCTGAGGTCGTTCGGGTAGTGCAGCGGTTTTGCATCAGGGACTCTCCGGGAGCGGGCTCCCCCGTGGCTCCGTGGGGATATTCGTGTTCAGCCCGAAGGCGCTCCTGACGTTGGTACTGGCAAGTGGACTCGTGACGAGCTGCGCGCCGCGCGAGTGGCCGTCGCTGTGGACCAGTTACATTGCGACGTTCATGGACGGCCAGATCCGCGTGATCGATCGCGATGCTGGCGATCGCACCACGTCGGAAGGTCAGGCGTACGGGATGTTCTTCGCGCTCGTCGCCAACGATCGCGACCGGTTCGCCAAGCTACTGCGGTGGACTGAGTTGAACCTCGCTGAAGGCGATCTCACGGCCCGCCTTCCGGCATGGCTCTGGGGACGGGACGCCGAGAATCGCTGGGTCGTGCTCGATGCGAACTCGGCGTCGGATGCCGACGTGTGGTTGGCGTACACGCTCTACGAGGCCGGAGACGCGTGGCGCGAGCCGCGATACACGCGGCTCGCCGAAGCGCTCGCGACGCGGATCGCCGATGAAGAAGTCGTGCATGTGGGCGCGATCGGGCCGGTGCTGCTGCCGGGCGCGCGCGGATTCGTGCACGACGACACATACCGTTTGAACGCGAGCTACTTGCCGCTGCAGCTGTTCCTCGCGCTCGGCGAGCGGCAGCCGCGCGGCCCCTGGACAGCGATCGCCGACACGATTCCACGCATCGTGCACGCCTCTGCGCCCAGTGGTGTCGCGACCGACTGGGTCGAGATCGGTCCCGGAGGCACCTTCACACCGTCGTCGCAGGGCAGCTATGACGCCATTCGCACGTACCTGTGGGCCGGTGTGCTCGATCCGGCCACGCCGTCGCGGGACGCGCTGCTGCAGACGCTCGCAGGGATGGCACACGTGGTTCGAGAAAATCGGAAGCCGCCCGCGATCGTGAGAGCGAACGGCACGGTCCGCGACGCCAACGGGCCAATCGGATTCGCCGCCGCGCTGATGCCGTATCTCGACGCGGTTGGTGAAGCGCGTCTCGCGCGCGAACAGCGGTCGCGCGTTCACGATGCGCGTGACGAGCGGACCGGACTGCTCGGCCGGCCAGCGAGGTACTACGATCAGAACCTCGCGCTGTTCGCGCTCGGCGCCACCGAGCGGCACTATTGGTTCGACGCCCGAGGTCGTCTCCGCACGAACTGGATGAGGTCGACCGATGCGGACGAGCGACGAGCGGAGGAGATCAGCAGACGATAAGGCTGTGTTTCTGCTCGATACAGCACCCCTCCGGTTCTTACTCGATGCGACGTGTCGCACCGACGAGTCACGTGCGTCGCGCGTCGCGAAGCAACGTCGAGTGTCTTCGGAAGAGAACACCCATCTCATGACCCGGAAGTGAAGCTGCGCGCCAGTGATTTGTACTTGTTCTCGCCTGCATCACCGTCGTTCGGGCGCCACAGACGCCAACCGACATCACGCACACACGAGGATTTCACCGCGATCTCAAAGCAGAGCCCTCGACTGGTACGGTGGTTGCCACGGTGCGGGCGCATAGGAGGCAACCCATGCAACGTGTCTTTGTCACTCTCGCCGCGGCAGCGTTCTTCTTCGCCGCCGGCGCTCAGGCAATCGCGCAGCAGGACGGTCCGGCGCAGGGTCCGCCCGCTGGTCAGGCGCGTCCGCCGGCCGGCCAACCCCCGTCACCATCGACACCGGCGTCACCAGGGTCACCAGGGCTTGGGCAGTCCCAGGCGGCCACGACGGCAACGGGCGAACTGACGGACGTCGACGCAAAGAGCAAGACTCTGACGGTGAAGACGGTCGCCGGGTCGGAAATGAAGTTCAAGTACGACGATTCAACCAAGATCTCCGGCTCGTCCAAAGACGCCGCCGGTCTTGCGACGTCGACTGGGCGACAGGTGACGATCCAGTACAAGCGCGATGGCCAGTCGAACATGGCCACCAGCATCGAGGTACAGGCGTCAGCATCGCCGTCGCCGGGCGCGCCGCGTTCGCCTGGTGCGGAACGTCCGGGAGCACCGGATTCGCCGTCTCCGTCGCCACGCACGCCGCCGGGATCACCCGACTCGCCGGGAGCACCGCGGTCGCCGGGCGCGCCCGACAGCCCCAGCTCACCTCGTCCCTAGTCGGACGGTTGATCACCACGAGCAGGATCTCACTGGATTTTCGCCCGGTGAGATCTTGCTTCTCACACGCGGAGGGACGGCCATGCGCATGATCACGTCCCTGGCGGCTGCCCTCGTGATCGCGGTCGTGACACCACTGGTGACGCACGCCAACCCGAGCGATCCGTTCCTCTTTCCGTACAATCAGGCGACCAGCATCACCTTCGATCCGTCGCAGCTGTCGCAGGCATGGCAGGAGTGGAAGAGCGCACAGATCACCAGCGCCAACGCCGGCGGCAACGGGCGGCTGCGCGTCATGGGCGGCGTTGACGGCGGGTCAACGGTATCCGAGGGTCAGGGCTATGGCATCCTGCTCGCGTCGATCTTCGACGACCAGACCACGCTAGACGGACTCTGGCTGTTCGCATCCGACCATCTCAACGCACGCGGCCTGATGGATTGGCACATCGGCAATCCCGGGCAGCGACTGGGCACCGGCGCCGCCACCGATGCCGACGAGGACATCGCTCTCGGCCTGCTGAACGCCTGCATCAAGGTACAGCGTGGATCGTGGCCGTCGAGCCGCGCCGGGATCAACTACTGCACGCAGGCGACGAACGTGATCGGCGCGATCTATCAGTACGAAATCGACAAGGCTGGCGGCAGTCCGCCGGCAGGGCTCCCATCCAATCCCGGGAACGAGCTCCTGCCGGGTGATTCGTGGAACCTGTCGTTCGACTATCCGCAAGGCATCATCAACCTCTCCTACTTCTCGCCCGGGTATTACACAGCGTTCGGCACGTTCACAACCGAGACCGCACCGTGGGCCGCCGTCAACACCCGCAACTATGCCATCGTGAATCTCGCGCAGGGCCGGCCCGGCAACTGCTCGAAGCTCGTGCCGAACTGGGTGCGGTACGACGGCGAGCCACAACTGGTGCCGTGGCAGCCGACCAATTTTGCGTGGTGGAGCTACGACGCCGCGCGGCTCGCCTGGCGCATCGCTGTCGACAAGGCGTGGTACGGCACGAGCGAGGCACGCTCGACCATGAACGAAATCGGCAGCTTCTTCAGCAGCGTCGGCTTGAGCGAGATCGGCGAGCACGACATGGGTGGGCGGCGCACCGGCGGCGGCCCGTGGCCGTTCTTCGTCGCCAACGCGGCGGCCGCGATCTGGGCCGCTGACACGCGCACGCCCGTCTCGTGCGGCGCGGCCACCGGCTCACTCAAGGAGACGCCGCAATCGGCATACGACCGTGTGGTCGCGACCAAGGACACGCCAAACAGCTACTACGGAAACGCGTGGCGCCTGCTCGCCATGCTGCTGATGACGGGCAACTTTCCGAACTTCGTCGAGATGGCCGCCGGAACGACGCCGCCTGCGCCCTCTCCAACTCCCACACCATCTCCAACGCCCACGCCGTCTCCCACTCCCGCGCCATCACCGCCCCCTTCGGTTTCCAGCGCCTGCCAGGTCGACTATCGAATCGTGACGCAGTGGAACAGCGGCTTCCACGCCGATCTGAAGGTCGCGAATCCCTCGTCCTCGGCGATCTCCGGTTACACGTTGACATGGACGTTCACGGGCGGCGAGCGATTCAGCAGTGGATGGAACGCCACCTACTCGCAGAACGACAGCACCGTGACCGCCAGCAATCCAGCCGGCCATTGGAACGGCACCATCCCCGCGAACGGCGGCAGCATCACGTTCGGGTTCATCGGTACGGGAACGCCGGCGACGCCGCGGGATTTCAGGTTGAATGGCGTTGCATGCACCTGATCCTCGGGGGGCGCGAGTTCCAGAGTTCCTCAGTTCCAGAGTTCCTCAGTTCCGGAGTGCCTGAGTTCCAGAGTTCCTAAGTTCGGAGTCCTCAATTCAACTCCGAACGTCGGAACTCAGGAACTACGGAACTCAGGAACTACGGAACTTGGGAACTCGCAAGGATCAGCGTGCGCGAGCAATCCGTCTGAGCTCGCCGGAATCCAGCCAGTTCACCTGACACGTCTCACACGTGTCGATCACCACATTGCCGGCGCCGCCGTACATGTGGTTGAGCATCGCGCCGCCACATTGCGGGCACGCGAGCGAGCGGTGGCCCGGGTTCTGTTCTCGCGGCAGCACCACGCCGCGCAGGTGCTCGCGCAGCCGCGCGGCATCGACGACCGACACGAAAAACGGCATCTCGATCAACATGCCCTCGCAGCGTTGACAGACCTGCAGCGGGTAGCTGCCGAGACGCGCCGTGGCGAGCGTCGCCGCGCACGTGGGGCACTTCGTCTCACTCGTGCCGGTAATGTCGAGGATGTCGACCAGCGAAGGCTGCGCGTCGATGGAACCGCAGTGCGGGCAGAGAAGCGTGCCCGCGGGCTTGTCAAGCTGCATCGGCGCGCCGCAATTCACACAGTTGGCCATGCGCAACCCAGGAATCAGGAGTCAGGAATCAGGAATCAGCCTCAGTCCCGGAAGCAGGGCGACAGGCTGGGTTCTTCTATCTATCGGATTCTCATGCCGCTCCGCGTAGACTTCGTTGTGCGCTCACGATGGCGAAGCGGACGGCCAGAAACGTGACGAGGCCCCAGGCCGCCAAGCCGACAACTGCGATGACGAGCAGCAGCAGCGGTCGGTTCAGCAGTGAAGTCACTGCCGACAACGGCGCGGTCAGCGTGCCGACTTGTTCGAGCGGGGCTCGCAGCGCGCTGACCTGCTGCAGCGGTGCGCCGAGCTCGGCTACCGCGCGAAGGCGTGGCTCGAGCTGCGAGACCTGATCGAGCGATCCGCGGAGCGAGGCCACCGACTCGAGGCTGCTTCTCATGTCGGCCACTCGCGTCAGCGGACCGCCCAGCGCCGCCGCGCGATCGAGCCCCGGACCGATCGCGACGAGCCGGTCGATCGGATCGCGCAGGTTCGCCGTCGCGCGCAGGCTCGGCTCGAGACCGGCCACACGCACCAGCGGCTCACCCAACGAGGCGACGCTTTTCAGCGTGGGATCGAGCCCCGAGACCGCCTGCAGCGGTGCCGTCAATCGTTCGGTGCCCTGCAACGCCGGGATGAGCGTTGCCGTGCTCTTGGTTGACGCCTCGATCGCCTGCGTGTTGCCGTCGATTGCGGCCGTGCTCTTCCCGATCGCATCGGTGTTCTGACGAATGCCGGTGGTGAGCGCGCATCCAGTACTGGTGACGAACGCGGACAATACGGCCACTCGAACGATCCTCGTCATGCGTTCCTCCCTCCAACTCCCGACACCCAACTCCCAATTCCCAAAACAACCGGCATCATGTGGAAGTTGGGAGTTGGTGGTTGGGAGTTGACGCGCGCGTTCCTGCTCAAAATGTCGCGATGGGATTGAGCGGCGATCCCGTCCCGCCGCGTATTGGAAGTGGTGCCGCCGTCAGCAGGAACTCCCATCGCTTCCGCGCCGCGGCCGCATCGGCCAGCGCCTCGAGATCGCAGTTGTCGAACAGATGCACGCCGAGGTAGACGAGCGCGAAGTCGTGCACGGCGCCGCGCGGCGCACCGGGTGTGCCTGGTGACACGTATTGCGGGTGATCGCTGCCGAGCAGCGCGATGTCGCGAGCCTTCAGCCAGGGCAGCACTGACGGGTGGAGTCCGGCCGACTGCCCGCCCTCGGCCCGTCCGCGCAGCCACGGACCAACCGCCTTTCGCCGCGCCCAGACACCCGTGCGCACGAACAGCGCATCGCCCGACGACACTTTGACGCCCGCCCGCTTCTCCCAGGCCTCGAGGTCCTCGACGTAGATCGGCGTCCCCGGCTCCAGGTACGGCACGCCCTTCAGCCTCGGAATATCGATCAGGATGCCCCGCGTGAACACGCCGTTCTTCACGTTGTGAATCGAGTTCTTCTCGTGACCCTGCTTGACGACGGTGTCGGCCTGCGGCGTGTAGCCGTTGTAGAACACGCCGCGCTCGTTGATGTGCGCCAGCGAGTCGAGATGCGTGTGCGCGATGCCGTGATACTCCACGGTGATCCGATCGGATTGGATGCCCAGCCATGTCACGTCGTACGGGTTCGGGTTGTCGACCGCCTTCACACGATCGGCATCCGAGGCGAGCGACACCGACACGCCTTCCCGCACCAGCCCCGCTGCCTGCTTGCGCTTTGCCGGCGTGATCAGGTTCAGCGCACCGATCTCGTCGGCCTTGCCCCATCGACCCCAGTTCGACAGCTCCTTCTTCCACCGCTCGTACTGTTCCGCACTCACCGCGTGCGGATCGCCTTGCGCGCTGGCGCCCACACCCGCAGCGAACGCGAGCGCGACGATCACGATAGTGATGCGAATGGAATAAACGTTTCTCATGACACAGCCTCTCGCCAGCACGGGTCTGTGGCGCTAATTCGTGTATACATATCGGATGCAACGGAACGGGCCGGCTGGCCCGTGCATCATCACAGTCGCCATCACCGGATCAGTACCGCGCAAGGAGAATAACCCGGCGGTCCCGATTACCGTGACCGAACAAGTCGAATCCACGCACCAGGCGTACGAAGCTGGTGCCGCGATGGTGCACGTGCACGTCCGCAACGACGACCAATCGACGACGTCGGACCCGGGCAAGTTCGCGGAGTTCAAGGAACGAATCCGGCGACACTGCCCCGACATCATCCTGCAGTTCTCGACCGGCGGACGGTCGGGCGTCGGCTCCGAGCGCGGCGGCATGTTGCACCTCGAGCCCGAAATGGCGTCGCTCTCGACCGGCTCGGTCAATTTCCCAACGCGTGTGTACGAGAACCCGCCAGACCTGATCGTCGAGCTGGCTGACAAGATGAACCTCTACGGCGTCAAGCCGGAGATCGAGGTGTTCGATCTCGCGATGCTCTACAACGCCATCGATTACGCGAGGCAGGGACTACTGAAGGCCCCGCTGCACGTGCAGTTCGTGCTCGGCGTGAAGCACGCCCTGCCGGCGGAACGGGACATCCTCGAGTTCGAGGTCGGCAAGCTCAAGACGATGATGCCGGAGGCGACGTGGGTCGCCGCCGGCATCGGACGGTATCAGCTCGAGGTGAATCGATGGTGCCTCGAAATGGGCGGACACTGCCGCACCGGTCTCGAGGACAACGTCCGCTGGGACAAGACGAGGCTGGCCCGATCCAATGGCGAGCTCGTCGCACGCGTGCGGGATCTGTGCGCCGAGTACGACCGGGAGGTGGCCACGCCTTCTGTCGCGCGCCAAATCCTCGGTCTTTCCTAGGTCCGGCTGAAGCCGGACACTACGCCGGCGTCCGGCTAGAAGCCGGACACTACAAACTACTTCTTCGCCGCTTTCAGCTCGTCGTATGCAATCTGGAGATTGCTCTCGGCTCCGAACATCGGGCTGATGCTCGCGACGTAGCCCTTGTACTTCGGGTCGACCTGGTATTCCTTGCCGGCCTGGGCCGCCGACTTGCCGGCTTTCAGCGACGCTTGGGCGTAGGTGACGAAGTCCGCGGTGAACTGAGCGTACTCCTTCAGGTCGTTCCAGGTCCCGACGGGGATGTGCCCGTTGATGATCGTGTCGACGTTCTTCACCGTCGCGACCGCCTTGGCGAGCGTCTTCGGCTGCTCGACCACGCTGCCGCCGTTCATGGTGTCGACATAGGGCAGCGCCTTCCACGCGAAGATGTCGCCCACGTGCATCGTCCGCAGCCCGCGGAACACGACGAAGCTGTCGCCGTCGGTGTGACCGCGGCCAAAGAAGTAGAGGTCGATCGCGTCGTTGCCCGAACCGACCGTCAGCTTGTCCTTGTAGGTCTTGTTCGGCAGGAACTTGGCGTTCTCCCCCATGAACTCGGTCATGCGAGCCATGTTCGTCTTGGTGTTCTCCTGCACGACGCTCTCGACCTTTGAGCCCATGAAGGCTGAGTTGCTGCCGGTGTGGTCGCCGTGGGTGTGTGTGTTGATGATGCGCACCACCGGCTTGTTGGTCACGCTCTTGACCCGTTCGAGAATGGTCGGCCCCCAATTGGGCAGCTTCGTATCGACGAGGGTCACGCCCTCGGCGCCGATGAAGACGGCGGTGTTGCCGCCGCTGAATGCCTCCTGATTGGCGGCACCGGAACCGGTGATGACATAGAGGTTGTCCTTGACCTTTTCGATCTTGGTCGCTTCGAGCGCGGCCTTGGTTGGCGCTGCGGGTGGTGCTTGCCCCGAGACGACGAGCGACAACACTCCGATTCCAATCAGCGTCCCAAGTACAAGTGTTCGCTTCATGCGGTTCCCTCCGGACCCTTCGCGCTAAGACTATCAAATCGAGCAAGATCAGATTGAGAGCCGTGTCGAAGGTTGTGCTCGTCGTCGTCGCACTGGCCGTCGTCGCGCCGGCAATCTGGGCGGCCCAGCCGTCGGTGGCGCCGCTCGCGTGCCTCGAGCCCGTCCAGGGCGTGCGATGGGAGCGGTGGATGGGAACTGGTGATGCGACGCTGGATGCCTGGTGCAGCAGCGTCGGAAAACCCGTTCTCCGATCGCCAATCGCCGTCACGGGACAGGATGTCGCCGAGCTGCAGATCCTGAGCTGGAACACCAAGGTCGGCGGCGGCCGCGCCGAGGAGCTCGTGTCGGAGTTGAAGCAGGATGGCGCCACACGCGGAGCTGGCATGCTGGTGCTGCTGCAGGAGACATTCCGCGGCGGCTGGGATGTGCCCGACGCCTACCCCCGAAATCTCCACGTGCCACACGCGATTCGTCCGAGACGGCCCGCGCCAGACATCGTGGCACTCGCGACCGCGCTGGATCTGTGGGTCGCCTACGTGCCGTCGATGCGCAACGGCGACAGCGTCGACTTGTCGACGCGCGAGGACCGCGGCAACGCGATCCTCTCGACCGAGCCGCTCAGCGACGTCGTCGCGATCGAGCTGCCCTTCGGTGAACAGCGGCGCGTCGCGCTGGCGGCAACCGTCAGCCCTCGCGGCTCACGCGCCAGGCCGCTCCGTGTGATCGTGTTTCACTTCGATGCGGACCATCGCCGGTCGCTCCAGGCGGACGCACTCGCCGATTACATTCGCTCGTCACCTGACAGGACCCGGATGCCGATCGTCGCGGCCGGCGATCTGAACTCACGCAACGGCGTCGACGATGGGACCGTTCGGGCGTTGAGTGCGTCGATCCGCCGCGAAGACTGTGGCAGCGGACGCACGTTCCGACTGCCACTGCGGATTGATGCGTTCTTTCTCGGGCGCCTGGACTTCATGTTCAGCACGCTCGATGAGGTCGGTCTGATGCGCACGTGCGAGACGCTTCGCGATGGGCTGGGATCCGATCACGTGCCGCTGTTGATGACGATCCGCTTCTGACCATGGCCGCACTCATCGGCCTCGCTGCTCCCTCTGCCGTTCCGCCTCCTCCAGCCACTTGGCCATCTTCTCGTCCTTCACCGCGTAGAGCGCCCAACCCTGTGCAGTGCTGTTCCAGCGGTAGTCCTTGATGGTCATGTCGATGCCGCGGTCGATGAGGAATTGCATCGACTCGTAGTCGCCCAGAAAGTGGACGAGATGGTGAAGGATGCTCGCTGGCTCATGAGAGTTCCAGGTGGTGTTGATGTCAGCACCGTGCTCGAGGAGGAAGTCCGCCACGTCGAAGTGACGGTTGATAACGGACCAGGCGAACGCCGTATCCAAAACACGCTGCTCGCGTGGAGTGCTCCACTGGCGTGCATATTCCTCGACCCGTTCCTTCGGCATGTATGGGCTGGATGGGTAGTGATTCTCGACATCGCCCAGCGCCGGCGCGCCGGACTCGTCGAACCAGTGCTTCACCCGTGACAGGTCGCCCATGGCTGCCGCATGCGGCAGATCATCCGGTAGCGGCCAGATGCGGGTCAGATCAGGAATCAGATCAGTGTGCCCGTAAGTGACGGCGAACTCGATCGCTTGCGATTGGGGCGGCGGCTGGCGCCGCAGCAGCGCGGGATCGAGGTCGAGAAGAGCGGAGATGAACGGCCCGCGGCCGTTCAGCGTTGCAACCTCGATGAGCCGTTTCTGAAAGTCCACCCAGGCGTCACCAAGCAGCCATGGCTCACGCTGCAACCCCCCGACGAACGCCGTCAGATCGCGGTCATGGATCGCGCGCGTGAGCTGCTCCATGACGAACCCCTTCCACGGTCCAACCGCCGTCGCGTGCGGGGCTCCCTTTTCGATGAAGTACTTGATAAACGCGGGGCGGCCCGGACTTTCATCGACGTGTGTGCCGAGTTCGGCATCGAGCGCGATGGATCGTTCCAACAGGAGTGACGCAACCGCCACGTGTTTGAAGCGGCACGCACACACGAACGCTTCATTGACGGCCGCCAGATCGTGCCCATTCTCATCAAGAGACGTGCGAACAGCGTCGAGATCACCAAGCGCCGAATGGAACTCGAGCGTGCGCGGAAGCAGCCCTTTCCGCTGAAACAGCTCGAGCAGCCCTCTGGCGCGCGATTGGAGAATGCCTTCGCACACCGATGGCGTCACGACCGCGCCCGCGTCGACCAGCAGCTCTGCGCACACGGCGCGGGTGAACCACTGTTCTCGCTGTGCGTCGAAGGCGTCGCCATAGGCGCCTGTGGCCATTCCCAGCAGGCCGGCGTCATCGTCGTCGTCATGCCAGGAGAGCAACGCCGGGTATTCAGCCAACAGTTGCTTCAGGCGTTCGGGTTCATTGTCGTGAATGATCCGCTGAGCCTGCGCTACCGCCCACTCCAAACCGCGGCCGAGGCGTTTGCCGACTTCAGCGGTGAGGTCTTGCCAGCCTGGGAAGCCGTACTCACGCGCGAGTATGAGTTGGGCATTGCGCTGCGACAACGGCACGTCGACGTGTGGCAGTTGCACCCGGACACGGGCGATCGCATCGCCGTCACCGGCAGCGACGTCGCGCGCGAGCTTCTTTGCTTGTTTGCGGAGCGACTCGAGAGACGGGCGAGCCGGGAGGGATTTGGAAGTGGTCATTGCGACCTCCTTTCATGAATCGCCTGTACCCCGCTGAAACCAGGCTGTCCGCCTCCGCAGCTTTCGCTGCTACGGCGAGACATCGCGCCGGAGCTCGCATTCAACGCTTGCGAGCGAAGGCGGATGAAAGAAGGTGCAAACGGCACACGACTTCGGACCAAACAGGTGGGAGTCTTCCCTTGCCGCGGGTTGGTGTCGCCCTGTCAGCGCGCTCCCGGCAGTATCAAAGGACTCCCACCTCGATGTCAAACGCGCGACGCGCTACTTGAGCTCGTCGTACACGATCTGGACGTTGTTCTTCAGACGGGCTCTCGTGGCATCGGTCGCCGATGGGCCTCCCACTGGATCGGTGTAGCCCTTGTACTTCGCCGGCAGCATCCACGCCGCAGCGATCTCGTCAACGCTCTTGCCGGCCTTCTTGCCTGCGGTCACTGTCGCCACGAAGTCGTCGTTGAACTGCGCATACTCGCGCAGATCGGCCGGCGTCATCACCGTGCTGTGACCGGTGATGATCGAGTCGACGTTCTTCACCGAGTTCGCCGCTTTCGCCAGCGTCTTGCCGATCAGCACGCCGCTGCCACCGTTGTTGGTGTCGAGCAGCGGAATGTTCTTGCCCGAGAAGATGTCGCCGGCGTGCATGAAGCGAAGCGCCGGAAACACCACGAAGGCATCGCCGTTGGTGTGACCGCGACCGAAGTAGTACAGCTCGATCTCGTCGCTTCCCTTGCCGATCTTCATCGTGTCCTTGAACGTCTTCTTCGGCATCCCGCGCCGGCCGTTCTCCGCGAAGATGTTCTTCGGCGCGTCAGGGGCGGGCGTCACGCCGAAGGCCGGTCGCATCGCTTCCATGTTCTTCGCCGTGTTCTCCTGCGTGACGACCTCGACCGTCGCCGGGAACTCGACGTTCCCGCTCACATGATCGCCATGCGTGTGCGTGTTGATGATCATCGTGATCGGTTTGTCGGTCACCGACTTGATCTTTTCGAGCAGCGGTTGGCCCCAGCCCGGATTCTTTGTGTCGACCACGACCACTCCGGTCGTCGTGATGAACACCGCGCTGTTCCCGCCGCCACCGCGCATCATGTAGAGGTTGTCCTTCAGCTTGTCGACCTCGACGACGCGTGCTGCCGGCTGCGTCGGCGCGCCGCGGCCGGGCGCCTGCTGTAGCGCGGCGACGGAGATCGATAGGGCTCCAGTCGCGATCAGGGTGCCGAGTACGAGTTGTCGATTCATTGGTGCTCCCCTCGTGGGAAACGGAGCTTACGGAGGGAACGGAGTATAGGTCACACGGAGGAACGGAGTTAACGGGGGATCGGATCGCCACGCCGGTGGCCGCCCCGTGCTGTCGGTGATGGGGCGGCCGCCGGTGTGGCGTTTTTGATCTCCGCTATCCCCGTTGCTCCGTGTGACCAAAACCCCGTTATCTCCGTAACCTCCGTTATCCGAACGGTTATCGCGATCCGAACGTTAACGTTGCGCGAACGGCCCGACCTCTGGCTTCCCCTGCGTGTTCGCGAGCGGTCCGAGCTCGGCGGCGACGCCGCGTGCGATCGCAGCGGTTTCGCTGCCGGCCTGGAAGCAGGTGAAGTCGGGACGATCGCGCCAGGCGATCGGGCCGCACAGGCGAATGCCGGCCTTCAGCGTCGCGTCATGGACGATGTTGATGGCGCGCTCGTAGTCGGGCGTACCCTGTCTGAAGCCGGAGAAGTTGCCGAGGTCGCCGCTGGCGGCAAAGAGCGCCGAGACGCCCGGCACCTTGGCGATCGCCTCGGCGTTCTTCAGGCCTTCGAGCGTCTCGATCATCAGCACGAGCACGATGTTGTCGTTGATCGTGTTGCGATAACCACCCGGCACCCCGCCCCACATGCTGGCGTCGAAGGCCTGGCCGCCGCCGTTGCTGCGCCGGCCGAGAGGTGGGAAGTAGGTCCAGTTGCGCGCTTCAATGGCTTCCTCCACTGTGTCGACCGTCGGCACCACCACCACGAGCGCGCCGGCGTCCACGGCGTGCTGGATCTCGCGTTCGTCCGCGTAGGCGACACGCACGCCCGGCACGGCCTTGGCCTGGGGACAGGTGCGCCACATCTTGGAAGCGGTTTCCCAATCGCGCTGGTCGTGCTGCATCTCGGTCCAGATAAAGTCGTAGCCGGCGTTGGCCATCGCGCAGTAGGTCGCCGGGTCGGTCGCGCTGAAAAGCGTGCCGCCGGTGACCTTGCCCCCGGCCATCAGCTTGAGCTTCACCGGATTCCAGATCTTCGAGCCAGCCGGTGCATCGAACGCCGGCCCGTACTTCCATGACGACGGATCGAACGCGCCTTGATTGATCGCGCCCATCGGCGCGACATTCTTCGCGTTGCTGTCCTTGCCGGCTGGCGCCGCCAGGGGGAAGGTCGTGACCGTGGCGCTGTTCGCGTATGGATCGGCGCCGCCGCGGCCCTGCGGGTTGGCACCGCGGCCCTGGCCGTCGGCCTGGCCACGTCCCGCCGACGGCCCCTGCGGCTGCGGTGCAGTGTTTTGTTGTGTGGTAGGCGCCTGCGCGGCAAACACCGCAAGGGCCACGAGCACTGTAAACAACATCGCCAAGGGCAGTTTCGTCATCGGTCGATCTCCATGACGGCGGGGCTCAAGACCCGCCTCTACTGCGTCGGGCCCTGGGCCCTGAGGCCTTTCGTGGTGCAGACTATGCCACGGAAAACGTGGAGGTCACAAACGCCATGTCTCGCCTCATCGGTGCCGCAGTCGTCATCGGTCTCGCTCAGTTGGCCGCCGCACAAGGTCCTCCCCAGGGTCCGCAGGTCGTGTCGCCGGAGGTCGGCAACGATCATCGGATTACGATGCGCATCCTCGCCCCGCAGGCGCAGTCCGTTCGCCTGAACGCCACCGACATCCCCGGCAATGGCCAGGCGGCGCCGCTGACCAAGGGCGCCAACGGCGTCTGGGAGATCACAACGCCTTCAGTGCCGGCGGGCGCCTACCGCTACAGCTTCATGATCGATGGCGTGGCAACGATGGATCCGCGCAATCCAGCGACCAGCGAGTCGTACAACAACTCGTGGAGCCTGGTCTACGTGCCCGGCTCTGACGTCGCGGACACGAAAAACGTGGTGCATGGCAGCATCGCGGAAGTGACCTACTACTCCACCGCGCTCAGCGCATTCCGCCGGATGCACGTCTACACACCGCCTGGGTACGAGACCAGTTCGAAGAAGTACCCCGTGTTCTACCTGCTGCATGGCGCGGGCGACAGCGACGATTCATGGAGCACGGTCGGGCGCGCTGGCTTCATCCTCGATAACCTGATCGCCGCCAAAACTGCCAAGCCGATGATCCTCGTGATGCCCGCGGGTCATGTGCGCGCGATATCGGGCACCGCGCTCCAAGCCAGCGGGTCCGATCCGTTCATCAACGATTTCGTCGCCGCGGTGATGCCGTACGTGCAGAGCCACTATCGTGTCGTCGCCGATCGCGCCAACACCGCGATCGCCGGACTGTCGATGGGCGGTGGGCAGGCGCTCAATGTGGCGATGGCGAATCTGGATCGTTTCGGTTACATCGGCGTGTACAGCTCGGGTGTGCCAGACACGCTCCCTTCTTTGGGACGAGCGACATCAGGGGCGCCGGTATCGGTCCGGGCCGAATGGGAATCGCGGAACACCGCCACGCTGGACAATGCGGGCGTGAAGCGCGGCCTCCGGCTTCTCTGGTTCGCAACCGGCAAGGACGACTTCGTGCTCGAGACCACGACTGGCACCGTCGCGCTCTTCAAGAAACACGGGTTCTCACCGGTGTTCAAGCAGAGCGCCGGCGGCCACACGTGGCTCAACTGGCGCGATTATCTGAGTGAGTTTGCGCCAATGCTCTTTCAGTAGGAATCAGGAAGCAGGAATCAGGAATCAGCTCTGGGCAAGGAATCAGGCTGAAACCTAGCCCATGCCTGAATCCTGATTCCCGATTCCTGATTCCTGCTGTTAGGCCGGCCTCGCGATCGACCACGTGATCCCCTGCGAGTCCTTCACGGCGCCCGAGCGATCGCCGTACCACATGTCGGTGGGCGGATAGAGCGATGTCGCCCCTGCGGCGACGGCCTGTTGATAGAGCGCGTCGCAATCGGCGACGTACAAGTAGAAGCCTGAGGGCATCGGCTCCGACTGTCCCTGCGTGTCGCCCATCTCGATCGCGGCGTTGCCGATGCGAAGTCGGGCGTGCATGATCACGCCGTTGACTTCGTGACGGAATTCCTCGACGGCACTGAACGCCCGCTGCAGGAATTCGATATAGGCCGGCACGCCACGCGGATGGATGAAGGGCGTCACCGTTCGCAGGCCGGGCTGGATGTGCGAGGCACCCAGATGCGTGCCAATGTACCAGTGATTGCCCCACGCGTCCTGAACGAATCCGGCGCGTTCGCCATACGGCCGATCGGCCGGCTCGCCGAGCGACGTCGCCCCCGCCGCAATCGCGCGCGCGAACGTGGCGTCGACGTCCGTGACGTAGATGTGGAACGCGCCAGGCGAATGGGCCGACCCGGTCGATTCGGCCTCGCCGATCATCAGCATCGAGTCGCCGATCCGGACCTCGCGGTGCAATCCGCGTGGTGTGACGGTCCGTCCGGTTTCGACGGCCCCGAAAACGGTCGTCAGGAAGTCGAACAACCCTGAATCCGTCACCTGCAGATAGGGGGTGACCGTGGTGAATCCTTCGCGCACGTCAACGTTCTCGAGCAGCATCGTCATCGTCTTCTTCCTTTCCAGTTGCGTCCGCAGCCGCGCCTTGAACGCCGCGCTCGGGCACGACCGCAGTTCGTAGGCCGTGCGGGCCAGGGGCGCGAGCTCCGCGTCGGCGAGCGCTGCGGAGGCGTCGCCACGCGTCAGAATCAGATCGATCGTCCGGTCCAGCCGTTCGGTGAGAGCCTCAGCCATCGCGGCCCTCCATGCTTCGGCGCAGGTTGTCGAGCGCCCGCAGCTGCAACTGCTTGACGGCCCCCTCGGATCGATCGAGCGCCGACGCGATCTCGCGGATGCTCTTCTGATCGACGAACCGCATCTCGATCACCTGGCGCTGCATCTCAGGCAGTCGCTCGACCAGTTGGAAGAGTATCGCGCGCCGTTCGATTTCCTCCGACTCGCGGGTGTCGGGCACATCCGGCGGCGGGTCAGCCGAGTCGCGCTCGATCTGGCGACGCCGATCCGCCATCGCATTCGCGGCGATGCGATACAGCC
>Ga0207428_10001283_pt1 | contig 26894 bp, 23 predicted proteins | sample RhiMethybrSRZTD1_FD_187600 | JGI IMG/M metagenome (GOLD analysis project Ga0207428, IMG submission 187600) | Populus rhizosphere microbial communities from Tennessee, USA - Rhizosphere MetaG P. TD hybrid SRZTD1 (SPAdes) (version 3) | ecosystem: Host-associated > Plants > Roots > Rhizosphere >...
CCGCGCCGCCCCCTTGCAGGATATTATTGGCAAAAACTGTGTTGGTGGCGCCGAGGCCGTTAGTACGACCGGTCATGAAGTAGTTGCGCGTGTTGTCGACGAGGGTGTTGAAAGTGATCACACAGTCATCGGGGCGATCGTGGCTCGTCAGCGGAGCTCCGTCGGCGACCTCGCCGTCGCCGTTGCCGATATTGATTCCAACGCAGGTCTCGAGATAGTTACTGAATATTTGGTGACGATCGCCGAAGATTCGCATGCCGGCGCTGTTGCGGAAGTAGTTGCCATAGACGAGGCAGTCGTTGCCGTGGCGGAGGGTAAGCTCGCCGCCAGGCGAGTCGGAGATCGTGTTGTATCTGTAGGTGTTCGAACTCGACTTGTTGGAAATGAGCTCGTTTTCGCCGGTGCAGCGCTCGAAGAGATTGTGCTCGATCAGGCCGAAACCGTTCGAGAGACTCAGGCCGCTAAGGCCAAAGCGGATCGTCTCGGCGCCGTTCCCGCCCGGGCTGGTGAAGTCATGGAAGTAGTTGTGATGAATCCACACTCGCTGCGCGATCTGGCTGCCCGATCCTCGCACATCGATCATATTGCCGAGGGTGAGCTTGTTGCGGAACTCGTTGCGGTCCACTTGGGCGTCATGGCCGGCGATCGTCAAGTAAGCGCCATCGCCCACGCATTCGAAGAAGTTGCGTGTAAAGCGGATGTGGGTCGCGCCGGACCGGATCTGATTCCGGCCGGAGGTGTGGGTGAACAGGAATCCTTCGATCTCGACGTAGGCGGCGGGGCTGGTCACGTTGAAGCCCTGCGCGCCGGTGATCTCCACACCGCCTACGGTTTGCGCGACGATCCTGATTGGATCGGTCGCGGTCCCCTGGCGGTTGACTGTGATCGAAGCGCTGGTGGCGTAGACGCCGTTATGGACGATGATGACGTCACCGGCCACGGCGCTGTTGATGCGCGCTTGCAGGTCCGGGATGGAGCTAACCTCGTAGACGCCGGCGAAGGCCGTAGCGGCGCACATCATACTGACGATCGCAAAGCATAAGCGGAGAATGACATGAGTTCTCTTCATTGGATTTTCTCCTGGATTCAGTTGTATGGACTTACTTTTAAGTGGCGACGGAGATTCCCGCACGCTCCAGCCAAGCGCATCGTAAATATGTTCCGTCCCAAGCTGGAACCGAGAAAACCATCCGCGATTTATTGATTCGATTTCAATAGAGGAGCGGTCGACGGCGGTATTATATTTAATTCCGTTACCGATAACAATCAGTTTGTTATCGGTAATGAGTCCGCGCGCGGGCTTAGAACCCGGGCTCGACTTTCAAGTTGCGCTGAAGGTGAGGATAGAGTGAGGCTTGTGAACGATTCATTCGCCATCCATTCGGAGCCGCGCAAACTCTTCGCGAAATCGTCGCTCCATCTCCACGCGCGACGCTTCGGGCAGCAGGCTGGCGCGCACGGCGTTGATCGCCAACTGTTCAATGGTCTCTGCGCCGCAGCCCAGAATTTGCGCTGCGCGCAGGTATTCATCGGTCAGCGTCGTGTTGAACATCGGCGGGTCGTCTGAATTGATCGTGACGTAGAGGCCTTCGTCGAGCAGGCGTGGCAAAGGGTGTTCGGATAGAGAGGGCGCGACGCCCAGGCAGACGTTGCTGGTCGGGCAGACTTCGAGGGGAATTTGGTGTTCGCGAAGTTCGGCCACCAGCCCCGGGTCTTCCAGGCTGCGCACGCCGTGGCCGATTCGCTGAGCTTTCAATGTTCGCAGCGCCTCCCGGACGCTCTCGGCCCCGGCGGTCTCGCCCGCATGCGGGACTGCGGGAAGCCCGGCGGCGCGCGCGCGGTCGAAAGCCTCTTGGAAGAGTTCCGATGGATGTCCAGCTTCTATCCCGCCCAAACCGAGCGCCACGACGCCGTTCCCAATCCCGCTGATCGCCCAATCGGCCACGGTCAGTCCGTGTTCGACCGGGCGCACGTTGCGGACGATGTCGAGAACCCAGCCTACGCTTATTTCCAACTCTCGCGCCGCCCACTCTCGCGCTCTTCCGAGCGCGGCGATCTGGTCTTCGAACGGGATACGCCTGTTTGAGCTGTAATGCGTATAAGGCGTGAAGGTGACCTCGCTATGCAATATATGCTGCGCCGCCTGCCCGCGCAGGAATTCGCGCGCGATAAATTCGATGTCTTCCGGCGAGCGAATACATGCCGAGATCGTCAAATAGATTTCGACGAAGTGTGGGAAGTCTGTAAACTTGTACCATTGCCGCAAGCCGTCCGCCGTTGTCGCGGGCAGGGACACGCCACCGCGTTCGGCGAGCAGAAGCAGGGTCTCGGGCTGGATTGAGCCTTCCAGGTGAACGTGCAGTTCGACCTTCGGCATGCGGCGGATGAATGTGTCGAGAGGCATAGGCTCACAAATATTTGACGAACATCACCTCGTTGCGCCGTTCATTGTAGACCAACTCGTCAACCAGTTGGTCGGCCATCAGGATGCCGAAGCCGCCTGCGCGTAAACCCTTTTCGTCGCGCACCGAGACGTGACGAAATGGGTCACCCGCCGGATTGTTGACCGCCGCGTGTTCGAGCGAACTGGGGTCGAAGCCTTCGCCCGGATCTTTGATCCAGTAGATGATCGCGCGTTTGAGCAGTACGCAGAGGACTTCGACGTATTTCGTCGGATCGAGTTTGCCGCCGTGTTCGATGGCGTTGTTGAGCATCTCGCGGAAGGCGTAAGCGATGGCTTCGCGCGTGTCTTCGGGCAGATCGGCTTTGAGCTGTGTGAGCAATTTTTGCAGGATCGGGACGGCGGCCAGGTCGCAGGGCACGCGCAACTGTACCCAATGCGGCTCCGCCGAAATAACTTCGATTTTAAGCGTCGAATGTTCGTCGATCGCGGATCTGACAGCCGCGCGGATGTCGGCGACGCTGAACGGCTTGACCAGGAAATCGCAAACTTTTTGACGCAGCGCGCCGAGCACTGCTTCGGGCGTCCCGACGGCGGTGATCATTATTGCTTTAAGTTCGGGCCGCCCGTCGCGCGCCTGTTCGAGAAATTCGAGCCCGTCCATTCCAGGCATCAGGTAATCAATGATCGCGAGGTCGATCGTTTCCCGCGCCAGCAACTCCATTCCCATCCCGCCGTCGGTCGCGTGCACCAACGCATGACCTTCCCTTGCAAGCGCGCCTTCGATCACCTGGTGTAAAGCCGGATCATCGTCAACTACGAGGACCTTGCCCATTGGCCACCTCTTGAATTCAAGCGTTTCATAAACCTGAATCAAACCGCTACAATCGTGATTATTATGCATTTAGCCTCTCCGTTTGGCCAGCGAGGGGAATCTGGCGATAATGGGGGCCTCGCCGCCCGCATTACATATTACGATGCGATCACGAAATCCGTTCTCGCCGCAACGGCGTCACGGTGTAAAGACCGGGAGACGGGAATGGGGAATAGGAAGTGGGGACTAAGGAAATTATTTCTTCCTATTCTCCACTCTCCACTCTCCACTCCCCATTCTTAATTGAATTATGACAGATAAACGAAAAACATTTCTGATCGAACCACCTGCAGCGTCGCTGCCGGCGTCGCTGATGTTTCTTCGCCACGCGCGTTTCCGGTTGCTCGAAGACTATTTCGTCAAAATCGCCGCGGCGATTGACGCCTTGGACGACGAACAGGTCTGGCGTCGTCCGAACGAATCGAGCAACGGCGTCGGCAACCTGCTCCTGCATATGTCTGGGAACGTCCGCCAGTGGATCGTCTCGGGCGTCGGCGGCGCCGAGGACAGGCGCGAACGGGCGAGCGAATTCGCCGCGCGCGATTCAGTGAGCAAGGCTGAATTGATAGATCTGTTAAAGACGACGCTCGACGAGGCGGATGCGGTTCTGGCCGAAATCGAAGGCGAATGCGCCGCGGCGAATTCAGACGAGCCTTTACAGCGGGTATGTACGGCGCAAGCCTACGGAGTGACGGTCTTCGACGCGATCTTCCATGTCGTAGAGCATTTCAGTTATCACACGGGGCAGATAATTTTCGCCGCCAAATGGCTGGCTGAAGGGCGAGTGAGCTTTTACGACGACAGGCGTTTGAATCTTGAAAAATAGTATTTACTCAGCCGCCGCCGCTCGCGCGGCGAGGAGGAACGGAGCGGTTACGTCGGCGCCGAAGGCTATGCGACAGCCCTCATCGAGAGACGGCTTGCCTTAGTCAGATCGATCGCTTACAGTTACCGACTTGCTCCCGTAGCTCAGGTGGATAGAGCACCTGCCTTCAAACATAGGAGCCTGCGTGGAGAATAGTAATCTGCGCAGTGGAGGGCGCTGTATCGGTGGAACTCTAAAGGAGCTTTCCCGCTCCCATGACAACACCGAGGAAACACTGATCGCATCAGTGGATCCGTAGAGGCCATACGCGCCCAGGCTGAAACGCCTAAGATATGGTCCAGACCACAACTCATCACGGGGCCAGGGAAACCTGGAGTGGTAGGCTAAGCAGGGGGTCGCAGGTTCGAGTCCTGCCGGGAGTATCGTAGAAAGGAGCGGCGCCGGGCATCACAACGATGCCCGTTCTGCTTTAACACCTCATCAATACGCAATCACAGAAAACACGGTTAACGAACTGAAGATATTTGATGCGATTCATCATTCACGGAGCGGGATCTATCGGCAGCCTCATAGGCGGACGTTTGGCTGAAAGCGGCTCGGAGGCGGTTCTGGTCGCCAGACACGCTCACGCCGCCGCCGTCAATCGCTGCGGGCTTCTTATCAAATCTCGCGCCGGCGATCGCGTGGTCAAAGCCTTGAGCGCGGTCACTCATCCGCGCGAGATCACGCCGAGCATCGGCGACGTCGTCATCCTCACAGTCAAATCTTCGCAGACCGCCGCCTCGGTTCAAGCGCTGCGCGAAACCTTCCCCGAAGAAACTCCGGTCGTTTGCATGCAGAACGGCGTGCGCAATGAAGAGGTAGCCGCAGGGAGATTTCTGCGCGTTTACGGCGGAATGCTTGGGATCAGCGCAACCTTTCTGGCCCCCGGCATGGTCGCCCACACTCGCGGCGAATTGCTTTCAATCGGCAATTACCCGCTCGGCTGCGACGACACTGCGGCGCAAATCGCCGCGCGGCTTGAAAGCGCGGGATTCAGGACGACGACGCACGAATCGATCATGGCAGTCAAGTGGAGCAAGCTGATTCTGAATCTGAACAACGCCACCCTCGCCGTTATTGATAAACATCTACAACTCGGCCTGATCACGCCCGCGGTCAGCAATTTCATGGCCGACGTTGAGGAAGAGGGGCTGCGCGCGCTCGGCGTGGCGGGTATTTCGCTCGAAGACCCGAACAATCCATTCGATCCGAAGAGAAATCTTGCCGAATTGCGGGACGTTGTTGAAGACCACGATAAGATTTGCGCTGAGGCCAATTCGCCGGTGGAATTCCGCACCTACCCTTCCACATGGGTGGACCTGAAATCGAAGCGCGGCGAGACCGAGTCGGGATATTTCAACGGAGAGATCATTCTGCTGGGCGAAAAATACGGCTTCCCCACCCCTTATAATTCCACTCTGTATATCATTGTCGAAACGATGGCGGCCAAGCGCGCTCAGCCGGGACTTTACACCATCGAAGAGCTTGCCAATCTGGTCGAAAAGAGACGGCAGGAATTCGGCTAGCGTTGATAGCCAATGGTCATTCGGTGAACAGATTCCGAAACGCCTCCATCAAATCCTTTTCCTCGTCCGGCGCGACGGTTCGTAAATCCAGAACGACTTGACCTTCGGCTATGCGAACGATGACTGGCGGGTGGTTGTTACGCAACCTCTTTTCGATCTCGTCGGCGCCCATGCGTTCGCTGGCGACGCCGATCAAGGTCGTCGGTAGTTGCGTTTCGGGGGCCGAGCCGCCCCCCACTACCGAGGCGCCGTCTATAAGTGTGAAATGCATTGGCAGTATGAAACGCATTTGCGGTTTCAGCTCTGGAGCGCTTATTGAGCGGGCGCGGCGGACGAAGGCGCGGGCGCGGCGCGTGATAGCCTCTTTGGTCGCGTTGAGCGCGGCGAGGGCCGGTATCTCTTCGATCGCGCGCCCGCTCAGATAAGAGTCCACCGTAGCTTCGAGCGCCGCGTAGGTCAGCTTGTCGACGCGCAGCGCCCGCATCAGTGGATTAGACTTGACGCGTTTGATCGCCTCGGCTTTGCCAAGAATAATACCGGCCTGCGGGCCTCCCAACAATTTGTCGCCGCTGAAACTCACCACCGAACATCCGACATTGCGTAGGGCGCTGATCGAATGCGCGACCGTCGGCTCGTCGTGAATGCCGATCCGATTCAGATCGACAAGGCAGCCGCTACCCAGGTCTTCAAACATCGGCAGTTCGCGTTCGCGCGCGAGGTTGGCGAGGTCTTCGAGCGCCGGCTTCTCGGTGAAGCCGACGATGCGGTAATTCGACGGGTGCGCGCGCAGGATGACGCGAGTGTTTTCGTTGATGGCTTTCTCGTAATCGCTCAGACGGGTGCGATTGGTCGTCCCGACTTCGCGGATGCGCGCGCCGGATTTCGCTATCACGTCGGGGATGCGGAACGAGCCGCCGATCTCGATCAGTTCGCCGCGCGAGACCAAAACCTCGCCGCCTTCGGCCAACGTGTTGAGCGTGATCAACACCGCCGCCGCGCAGTTGTTGACCACGGCGGCGGCTTCGCAGCCTGTCAATTCGCGCAACATCGCCTCAAGTCCTGACCCGCGCTTTCCACGCCGCCCGGTCTCCAAATCGTATTCGAGGTTGCAGTAGCCTGCGGCTTCGTTGACGGCCTCGATGGCGCGACGGCTCAGTGGCGCGCGGCCCAGGTTCGTGTGCAGCGTGACCCCGGTCGCATTGATCACGCGTTGCGTACGCGATTGCCGCCGCATGTCGAACTTCATGTTCAAACGTCGCTCGATGTCTCCGGCGAGCTTCTCGGAATCGGCGTGGACCGCCGCCGCGCCGTTTGCGTTGACAACCTCCTGTCTGATCTCGGCGAGGACTTCGCGCAAACGGTCGCGCACTGCGTCACGACCGGCTGTCAGAATCAAATCTCGCAACCGGTCGCGGCGCAGCAACTGGTCAATCGAAGGCAGATGACGTAAGGCGTTTTCCGGCATATCGGGAATATCATTTAAATAAACGAAGTGTGCGCATATATCAGAGTTGACCTTCATTTAAACCCGGCCAACACCTCCGAAGTCGCTTCGAGCGCCCAGTCATGAATCGTCCCGTTCGTGGCCACGATGCCATGCAGATTGCGAACTTCGGGTATGTTATATCCCAGAGACTCGCCGTTCCAATCGGTGACCACGCCGCCCGCCTCGCGCAGGATGGCTTCGGGGGCGCAGGTGTCCCATTGGCTGGTGCGCGAGCTGGTGTTGATGTAGAGGTGCGCGAGGCCTTCGGCGATCAGGCCGAATTTCAACCCCACGCTGCCGTGTTGAATGTATTTATGCACGCCCAGCTTTTCGCGGATGCTATAAACTTTCCGGCTGGGGTGCGAACGGCTCATCGCCATGACAATCTGCGAAGGGTCGCTGACTGGCGCGACGCGCAATCGCTTTGTCGACCATTTCTCTTCGACGAAGGCTCCCGCGCCGGGCGCGGCGTAATACATCCGGTCCGCCGACGGGTTATAAACCACGCCGAGCATCGCTTCGCCTTCGATCGCCAATCCGATCATCACGGCGAATTCGCCTATGCGTTCGATGAACTGTTTGGTGCCGTCCATCGGGTCGACCATCCAGACGCGGTCTTTCTCCAATCGCGCCAGGTCGTCAGGGATTTCTTCGGACAGGACGGCGTCGCCGGGGAAGCGGCGGCTCAACTCATTCGCCAGCATTTCATTCGCGGCGTGATCCGCCGCCGTCACCGGATCGTCGCGCCCTTTCCATTGCACCTTCGTCTCCCCCGCGTAAAACTCGAGCAGGATCCGACCCGCCTCCCGCGCCAGCTCCCTGGCGACTTCCAATTCTTTTTCCATAGCCTGTCTCTCTTTCGTTCGACTCGAGAACTAGCTTACACCAAAATTGACAAGCATGCCGCCGGTTTCTATACTCGCCCAGTCCTTAAAATGGCGCGTCAACCAATAATCAGAAGGCGAGCGATGAAAATTTACGACGTCACGGTTACGATCTCGAACGACCTTCCTGTCTATCCCGGCGATCCACCGATTCATATCGAACGAACGCAGTCGCTCGAAAAGGGCGATGTCGCGCGAGTCTCGCATCTGAGCTTCAGCACGCACATCGGCACGCACGTCGATCCGCCCTATCATTTTATGATGGACGGCGTCTCGCTCGACCGAGCGCCGCTTGAAGTCTTCATCGGCCCGGCCCGCGTCATTGACGTCGGCGACGTCTCTTCGATTGACGCCGCCCTGCTTTCGACCTTCGATCTCGACGGCGCGTCGCGCGTGCTTTTCAAGACGCGCAACTCGCGGCTCTGGCGCGAGGCGAAGGAGTTTCAAAAAGATTTCGTCTACCTCGAAACCGACGCGGCCGAGGCGCTGGTCGCGCGCGGCGTGAAGCTGGTCGGCATCGATTATCTTTCCGTCGAAAAGTTCGGATTCGACAAGCCGACCACGCACTGGGCGCTGCTAGGCAATGACGTTTACATCGTTGAGGGGCTGGACCTGAGCGCAGTCGCGCCCGGCGATTACGAGCTGATCTGCCTGCCACTGAAGATCAAGGACGGCGACGGCGGCCCGGCGCGCGTCGTCTTGCGGGAGTTGAATTGAATCCCGCTGTCCACAGTTTTCGTCACACAAACTCACGAAGGAGTCCCATATGCCCGCTCATCTCGACTTGCTCGTCAAGACTTGGAATCGCATTCACGAACAGACGAAAAGGATCATAGCCGCTGCGCCGAACGAGAAATATGGCTGGAAGCCATGTGAAACGGCGATGTCGCTCGGCGAGTTGGTGAACCACCCTTGGATTTCCGAATGGGGGTTGACCGAAGCCGCGATGACCGGTTCATTCCCGAAAGAGTGGCCGGCGCCGCTCAGCGATACGGCCTCGGTGCTCGCCGCATTTGACAAAACGCATGAAGAGGCGGTGGCGAAAGTCATGGCGTTGACGCCGGAACAACTCACAGAAGACATCGCGCCGTTCAGCCCCGAGCGCCCTCTGGCGCGGAAGGCCGTGCTGAACACGATCCTTGAACACGAAATCCACCACCGCGGCCAGCTATACACCTATTTGCGCATTGCCGGCTGCGAAATCCCCCCGCTGTTTTCGGTGGAGACCATTCAAGAATTCGATGTCGGCCGTTAGATTAAAACAAGAGCGCGCCGCAATTATCAATCGAGGTTCAAAAAGCGATGGCGCAACGGGAAAAACCTATCGCGAACGTCATCAAAGGCCGGCCGCAGGATGAGCCGAGTTTCCGCGAGCGTGTCTACGAACTCGTACTGCGAATTCCGGCCGGGCGGGTGATGAGCTACGGGCAAGTCGCGCGCGTCCTGGGCGCGGGCTATGACGCGCGAGCCATAGGCAACGTCATGCACGCGACGCCCGACGACGGACGCGGCATCCCCTGGCATCGCGTGATCAACGCCCAGGGCGGATGTTCGACCGCCGGGGTGACCACGCCGCCCGACCTGCAACAGCGGCTGCTCGAAGCCGAAGGCGTCGTCTTCAATGAAAAAGGCCGCTGCGAGATCGGGAAATATTTGTGGGCGCCGCCGGAATACGAAGAAGAGGCGAAGAAGGGGAATGAAAATCAGGGCGACCTGTTTTCATAGCCCTCACGGAGCGCCGGTCAAACACCGGATGACAATTCGTATGAATCGCATTTCGGTCATCGGGACAAGCGGATCGGGCAAGTCGAGATTCGCCGACAAACTTGCCCGGATTCTACACATTCCGCACGTTGAACTTGACGCGTTGCATTGGGAGGCCGATTGGATACCGGCGCACAGAGACGTTTTCCGCTCGCGGGTGCGCGAGGCCGTCGGGGCTGAGCGCTGGGTCGTTGACGGCAATTACAGCAAAAGCGCGCGCGACCTGGTCTGGGAGCGGGCCGACACCATCGTCTGGCTTGATTTCTCATTCACTGTGACTCTCGGTCGCGTGCTGCGTCGGACTATTTACCGGCTGGTGACAGGCGAAGAGTGCTGCAACGGGAATCATGAAAGATTGGGCGCGGCGCTTTCCCGAGATTCGGTCATAATGTGGACTTTGCAGTCTTATAAGCGCCACCGTATGGAGTACCCGCTTCTCCTTGCGACTCAGGAACAACGAGGCGCGCGGACCGTCAGATTGCATTCGCCGAAGGAGGCGGATCGATGGCTCAGGCGACTGGCGCCCGCCAGCGACTAAAGTATGGATAATGAGATTAACGTACAAAGACCCTATCCCGTCGCGCCGCCGCGTTATTCGGTCGCGCATCACATGGTCACGACAGCGTTCGAATTGCCGGGCTTCCGAATCCTGCGCAATCTCGGCGTCGTGCGGGGCATCACGGTGCGTTCGCGCTCTCTCTTCGGCACGATCGGCGGAAGCCTGCAAACGTTGGTGGGCGGCAATATCACGCTCTTCACGCAGCTTTGCGAGAAGGCGCGCGGCGAGGCTTTTGAAATCATGATCCAGCACGCTTCCGAGATCGGGGCGAACGCCATCATCGGCGCCCGTTACGACGCCAACGAGCTGATGAGCGGCGTCACCGAAGTGCTGGCTTATGGAACGGCGGTGGTCGTCGAGCCGCTTGAGGGGGCGAGCTACCGAGGTTAATAGGCGTTTCCAGGAGGCGCAGCCATGAAAAAACAGATATTGGCGATCCCGCGTCGCGCCGCGCCCGTCGCCTGCTTCGTCATCCTCCTGCTCGCGCAAAATCAGGACCTGTCAGCGCAGCGCGCGAAGCGGAAAGACAAAACGCGAATATACACAATCGACCTTTCACAGAGCCGCGTCACTGCGACCCTCACGCAGGAGGGATTCATCGCCAGGCGATACCCGACTCACCGCGTCGAAGTCAAAAACTTCACTGGCAAGATCGAAGTGCCGGAGAGGGACGAGACTCGGATCGCCGTCGAAGTAGAGGCGGAGACGAAATCGCTCACCAACGCCGACGAGAGCATGACCGAGTTCGAGCGCAGAGAGTTTCATAATGTTTTGAATAACTCGGTTCTCGAATCTGACAAATTCCCCATGATTAAATTCGTCTCCGTTTCGGTGAGTGACGCGCGCAAATCGGGCGAGACTCGCTCTTTCACACTCAACGGCGACCTCACCATGCGCGACTCGACGAAGCGGGTATCATTTCCCGTCACGGTCACGATCTCGAAAGACCAGCTCCGCGCGACCGGCGACGCCGAATTGAAGCAGACCGATTTCGGAATAAAGCCTTATTCAGGCAAACTGGGGATGATCAGGATCGGCGACGAGGTGAAGATCAACTTTGCAATCGTGGCGAAGTCGCCATAGCAGTAAGGAGGAAATGATGAAGGCGCGACGTGTATTTCCGTTATTGTTATTAGCCGTCTTCGCGTTCGGACAATCCAGAACGCGAACTTACACAATCGTCCCGTCGGAGAGCAGCTTCTGGATTTTCGTGGGAAAGACAGGTCTTTTCAGCGCGCTCGCGCACGACCACGAGATCGGCGTGAAATCGTTCAGCGGGCGAGTCGTCGTTCCCGCAGCCGGGGCCAGTGGCGGATCGCTGGAAATGGAAGTTGACGCGCCGTCCCTGGTTGTGTTGGATAAGAAGCCGAGCGAGGAAGATAAAAAGAAGATTTTCAATTCAATGCACAACGAGGTGCTGGAATCGGCGAAGTATCAGAAGATTACATTCAAATCGGTTTCGGTCAGCGACGTGAAGCAGACGGGCAATGACGCGTACAGCTTCGTCGTGAACGGCGACCTGACACTGCGCGGCGTGACGAAGCGAATCGCGGTTCCGGTCGCGGCGACCGTCACGCCCCAACAGCTCCGCGCTACCGGCAAGTACACGCTCAAACAGACCGACTACGGCATCAAGCCCTATTCGGCGGCCGGCGGTACGATAAAGGTGAAGGACGAGGTCGTGATCAACTTCAATATCGTAGCGAAAGCTTAATAGACAGGATTTACAGGATTAACAAGATGAGGAGGAAGTATGAGTGATGATGAATTGACTGCAATCATCATCGGATGCGCATATGATGTGCATAATACTTTGGGGTCCGGTTTTCTTGAGAAGGTTTACGAGAATGCCTTACGGATAGAGTTGATTAGGCGAGGGCTATCGGTTAAACAACAAGAACCGATCAAGGTTTATTATCTGGGAGAATTGATCGGAGATTATTACGCAGACCTACTGGTTGAAAACCGAATCGTTGTTGAGCTGAAAGCCGTGCTTGCGCTCACAAAGGAACACGAGGTTCAATTGGTCAACTACCTAACGGCAACTGGAACTGAAACGGGATTATTAATCAACTTCGGTTCATCTGTACAGGTCAAGCGCAAATTCCGCAGGTATCAACAGATAGAGCGCTCTCTGAAAATCAATCCCGTAAATCTTGTAAATCCTGTCTAAATTCTCTTGATTCTTTAGGAGAGCAAATGGCTCAACGACTAAGCATTGAACCGCGGCAGATCATCGAAGTCCACAGTCCCGCGACTCTCGAAAAAATAGGCGAGGTCGAGGTCGATTCGCCGCTCGACGTGCGCGCCGCCGCGCATCGCGCGCGCGAGGCCTATCGAGTGTGGGGCGCGACGGATTTCAAGAGTCGCGCCAAGGTTCTGCTCTCGGCCCGCGACCGCCTTATCGCTCACAGCGAAGAGTTGATCGAATTGATCTGCCGGGAGAACGGCAAACCTCGGCTCGAAGCCCTGGTCGAGATCACTTACGTCTGCGACGCGCTGACATTTTATGCAAAACGGGCGCGACGCTTTCTGCAATCCCATCGAGTGACTCCGCACCTGCTGCGTAACAAAAAGGTTACCGTGCATTACCAGCCGCGCGGCGTCATCGGGATGATCACGCCGTGGAATTTCCCGTTGATCCTGACCATCGGCGAAGCGGTTCCTGCGCTGGCGGCGGGCAACGCCGTCGTGATCAAACCGTCGGAATGGACCCCGCTGATCGCGATGCGCGGCGCCGACATCCTGCGCGAAGCGTTCACGATGGCCGGCGCGCCGCCGGACATTCTGCAAGTCGTCAACGGCTACGGCGAGACGGGGGGCGCGCTGGTTGACGAGGCCGATATGATCGCGTTCACCGGCAGCGCGCGCACTGGCAAGGCGGTCGCCGAGCGCGCGGCGAAGCGCCTGGTCCCGGTGAGTCTCGAACTCGGCGGCAAGGACCCGATGATCGTTCTGCGCGACGCCGACATCGAGCGCGCGGCCAACGCGGCGGTATGGGGGGCGTTCACCAATTCGGGTCAGGTCTGCATCTCGGTCGAACGCGTTTACGTCGAAGACGCCGTCGCCGATGAGTTCACTCGCCGCGTCGTCGAAAAGACCCGCGCGCTGCGTCAGGGCGCCGACACGGGAGATGTCGAGGCGCGCGTAGACGTCGGCGCGATGACTTTCCCGAAGCAGGTCGAGATCGTCGAGGACCACATCAACGACGCGAAGGCGCGCGGCGCGCAGATCCTCACCGGAGGCCGCCGCAACCCGAACCTCCCGGGACGCTACTTCGAGCCGACGGTACTCTCGAACGTCGACCACTCGATGAAGATCATGACCGAAGAAACCTTCGGCCCCGCGCTGCCGATTATGCGGGTGAGGGACGAAGAGGAGGCGCTGCGCCTGGCTAACGATTCGCGATACGGGTTGAACGCCAGCGTCTTCACGCGCGACAGGGCCAGGGGAGAAAAGATCGCCGCTCAGGTCGAGGCGGGCGTCACCTGCGTCAACGACGTGATCGCGGGGTTCGCGGTAACCGACGCGCCTTCGGGCGGGTTGAAAGAGAGCGGCATCGGCAAGCGTCATGGCGCTGAAGGCATCCGTCGCTTCTGCCATCAACAGGTCATCGTCACCGACCGCTTCGGCATGAAGCGCGACCCATTCTGGTATCCATATAATGCAAAGACCGAGCGATTGATGCTACGATTGCTCGGCGCGATGTTTTCGACTCGACTCGGCGCAAAGCTGAAAGCGCTCCTCGGAAAATAGACAGGATTTACAAGATTTACAGGATTGATTTTCACCCTCCTGATCTTGTTCATCTTGTAAATCCTGTCTATTTTTATTGTTCCTGGATGTCGCTCATTGCGATATGAACGACTCCTTCGGAAAAAGTCAGGATTTGACGGATGTTCACTCAAATTTCTCGATCAGTCCTCTTTATTTCTCTGGCGCTGGCAGTGATCGCAGCGCTCGCCATCGTCCGCGCGAGACAGGGGCAATCGTCCCGCGACGTTTTGACTCGTCCCGCTCCGCCAGCCGACCATCGCATCGCTTACGGGCAGAACGAATTCCAATTCGGCGACCTGCGGCTGCCCAAAGGCGAGGGGCGTCGCCCCGTCGCCATCGTGATTCATGGCGGGTGTTGGATGGCGGAGTACGGCCTTTCGTATATGGGCCATCTGAGCGGGGCGCTGGCCGAAGCCGGCGTCGCGACCTGGAGCGTCGAATACCGCCGGGTCGGCAATCAGGGCGGGGGCTGGCCGGGCACTTTTGAAGACGTGGCGCGGGCCGCCGATCATCTGCGGACGATTGCGAAGACGTATCCGCTCGACCTCAATCAGGTGGTCGCCGTGGGCCATTCGGCGGGTGGCCATCTCGCGCTGTGGCTCGCGGCGCGAAAGCTTTTGCCGAAAGACAGCCCCGTCTATTCGCCAGATCCTTTGCCTATGCGCGGCGTGGTGTCGCTCGCGGGCATAACCGATCTGCGGCGCTCCGGCACTGCCTGTGACGCGAACGTCACTCAGTTGATGGGCGGATCGGCGAATGATAAGGCCGCGATCTACGGCCAGGCGTCACCGATCGAACTGCTGCCGCTGGGAATCCCCTCCGCGATTGTCCAAGGCTCGATAGACTCCATCATCCCCCTCGCGATGGCGGAAGATTACGCCGACGCCGCAAAAAAGAAGGGCGATGGCGCGAAGCTGGTCGTGATCGAAAAAGCCGGACATTTTGAAGTCGTCGACCCCAAATCTTTCGCCTGGGAGGCTGTGAGAGATGAAGTGTTGGCAATGTTGAAAACGGGCGTTCCGGCAAAAAGCAAGTAATACTTAAACATTTCCGCCAAAGGATTCTCCACCCCTAGCGAGTCTTCGAGCTTGGGTGGAGAGGAATTTGGCATCGTCGAGTCTTCGAGACGATAATTTCTTTGCCGTAGAGCCTATTTGTCTATATGCTGCGCCCTCATGAAACTGACTTTGCAAATTCAGCTTCTGCCGGATAAAAAACAGGCCGATCAACTCAAATCCACAATGGAGCGGTTCAACCAGGCCTGTTCCTGGCTCGCCGAACAAGCCTTTGAAATCAATACAGCTCGATCATGCGGATATAGTCGGCGCAACTAATATTGCCACTGCCGCCAAAGTCGCCTGGCGGGGAAGTCGCGGAACAACGGCTGCCGTCAGCCGCATAGTACAGCGACAAGCTCCACCTACAACGCGTTAGCCTTTAGATGGAGTGGGTGATTCCCAAGTCCCAATCTCAAACCTCAAATCCGAATTGCTTAAGGAGAGACATCAATGTCCCTGCAACCCGACACAACCCCCTCGCAAACGACGGGCGGCAAACATGCGACGCATGGCGAATTAGACGGCCGGTCGCAACCACTACACGCCACAGGGCCGGCCGACGGCGGCAAATTGATCGTGTTGACGGCCCCACTCACCGAGACGATTGACCATGCCGGTTATTTCATCCAGATGGGAATGGCCTCGATGCCGATCTGGATGGAGGGATGGATGACCAAAAAATATCCGCACTGGCGCGAGGTCGAATACAACCCGGACGGCTCGGCGCGCTACATGCCGGCGGGCGCGCGCCTGGTCGAGGCCGCGCTGCTGCGGGAATTCCGGCCGGATGACATCGTCTGCTGCTACCCCGACGACCTGGACAAATTCATAGGCCCCGAAACGCGCGTCGTGGCCGTCTCGACGCACAACCCGCTGGGCGTGACCTTCGCCGCCGGCGTCTACACTTCGATCTTCGGCACGTCGAAGATGCCGATCAATTCGCATTACGCCCGGCTGATGTTCGCCAAAATCAAGGACAGTCCTTACCGCCGGAACTTCAAAGTCATCGTCGGCGGCTCCGGCGGGTGGCAGATCACGCAGACCAATTCATTCGACGAACTCGGCGTCGATTGCGTGGTCGAGGGCCGCAGCGAATCGGCGGACACGATGGCGATCTTCCGCAAGGCGATCGGCGGCGAAGAACTGCCGCGCGAGATCGAGGTCGGCCACCCGAAAGAGCGCGAGGCGCTGCTCGTGCCCGACAAGCGCACCACCTTCGGCGTTGTAGAGATGACCACGGGCTGCGGACGCCGCTGCAAATTCTGCGTCCCCGACCTGAACCCGCAGATAGACTTTCCGAAAGAAAAGATAATGGCCGCCGTGCGCGCCAACGTGCGCGAGAGCAACAAACAGATCAGCCTGGCCACCGAAGACATGTTCATCTGGGGGCAGGTGCATACAGACGTGCCGTTTTACTTCCCGAACCGTGACGCCCTGCTCGACCTTTATTCGTCGGTGATCAACACGCCAGGCGTCGAACAGCACGTCCTGAGCCACGCGACCATCGCGCCCGCCGTCGTAGACCCGGTGATGATCCAAAAACTGTCGGAGATGCTGCTGCCGAAAAGCCCGATTCATTTGCCGTATCTGAGCTCGCATCCGCAGAAGAAGGCCCTCTCTCCGTTGATCGGTTTGGAGACTGGCTCGGTCCGCATGGCGAAGAAGATCATGCCTAGCAAAGGCATTCCGTTCTCTATCGAGGATTGGCCCAGCGTCGTGCTCGAAGGGCTGCGAGTATTGAACGATAATAACTGGTTCCCGGTGATGACGTTGATCATCGGCAGCCCCGAAGAGACCGACGAGGATGTGATGGCCACGCTCGACCTGATTTACGAGTTGGAGCGGCGCGGACTATTCGCCTTCCTCGTACCCTCGATCTTCACGCCGCTGCACGACACGCGGATGGAGAAGGAGAAAGGAGTCGCCGAGACTCACCAGCTCACCTCGCTGCAATGGCAGTTGATGATGAAATGCTGGAAGCTGAATTTGCGCCCAGGCCTGTACAGTTGGTGGGGGCCGATCGCCTGGCGCACGGGCGCGCTGGCGCTCTGGGCCTGGAAGCTGCGCAAGATTAATGGCCCGAACTTCACCTGGCCGCTATTTATGTTCGCCTCGGCTTTGCCGGAAGAAACGATGGCCAGTATGGGCAAGATTTATCTAGGCAAACGGCTCAAGACGAAGACCCGCAAGGAGTTGATCGCGACTATCCGCCCAAACCAGTGGCAGTACCTGCGCGAAGATTGCGGTGATCTGCCGGACGGGTGGAGGCCGCATAAGCCGCTGAGCGAGTTGAAGGCGGGCTTGATTGCAGCTGATTAACGCTCCGTCTTTGTGGTAAGCTAGGCGGTCCAACATTAAACGACCATTTAGGATAGGAGACGGATATAAGAATGCTCAATGCGATTGCCATTCAGGAATTGCGGGAAATGTACGAAGGCCTGAAGCCGCGGGTGGCCGAATTGCGGAGGTTTCTTTGACGTAGAGGCCAAGCGCGCGGACTTGCAGAGACTGGAGGCGCAGGCCGCCGCGCCCGATTTCTGGAACGACCAGGAGAAGGCTCAGAAAATCTTACAGCAGCGCGCGCGCGTGGAGCGCGCGATCAACACCGCCGAGGGGCAGCGACGCCTCGTTGATGACATCGCCGTGCTGTTCGAATTCGCCGCCGAAGACGACGCTTCGGACCGCGAGTTGCGCGAATCGCTCAACCGCCTCGCCGAAGAGGTCGATGAGAGCGAAACGCGAATGTTGCTCGGCGGCGAAAACGATTCGCTCAACGCCATCGTAGCGATCAACGCGGGGGCCGGCGGGACCGACGCGCAGGACTGGGCCGAGATGCTGCTGCGAATGTACCTGCGCTGGTGCGAGCGCAACGATTTCAAGACCGAGATGTTCGACTATCAGGCCGGCGAAGAGGCCGGGATCAAATCGGCCAGCTTCCGCGTCGAGGGCGATTACGCTTACGGGCTGCTCGCGGGCGAGGTCGGCGTGCACCGGCTGGTCCGCATCTCGCCGTTCAACGCCGGGCAGAGCCGTGAAACCAGCTTCGCCTCGGTCTTCGTCACGCCGGAATTCGACGACAACATCGAGGTCGAAATCCTGGACAAGGATCTGCGCGTCGACACTTACCGCTCGACCGGCGCCGGCGGCCAACACATCAACACTACAGATTCGGCGGTGCGGATCACCCACCTCCCGACCGGGATCGTGGTGACATGCCAGAACCAGCGGTCGCAGCACCAGAACCGCGACGTGGCGATGAAAGTCCTTAGGTCGCGCCTTTACGAGATGGAGTTGGCGAAGAAGCGCGCCGAGACCGATAAGCTCGCCGAAGCGAAGCGCGACATCTCGTTCGGGTCGCAGATTCGCAATTACGTGCTGCACCCTTATAAGCTGGTCAAGGACGTCCGCACGAAGCGCGAGACAGGCAACGTCGACGCTGTGCTCGACGGCGAAATTGACGATTTTATCAAGGAGTTTTTGTTGTCGAAGAGAATCATTCAATAGGACTTATAGGACTTATGGAACCATGAGTCCTGTAAGTCCTCTAAGTCCTATAAATCTTCTAAGTCCTATGGCTCGACGCAAGATCATAAACAAGCAAAACTCCACTGGCCCGTGGAATGAGATAATCGGGTTGATCCTGATCGGGATTGGGATCGTGATTTTGCTTGCATTGATAAGTTACGACTCCGGCGATCCGTCATGGAATTCGGTGAGCGAGAGGGCTCGCGTGCGCAACTGGGTCGGGCCGATGGGCGCCCATGTGTCCAACGTGCTCTTTCAGGCTTTCGGGGCCGCCTCGTGGATATTGCCCTTGATGTTGTTTATCATCGGGGGCTGGCAATGGGACGACGACGAATCGGAAGTTTCAAAGCCGAAGATTCTGGGATTCTTTCTGATAATCGTCGCCATAACGGGATGGGTCACCATGTTCGGCCCTGAAAAACCCGGCTCGTATTACTGGGGCGGGTTCGTCGGTCAGTTCTTGATGTATGGGGAGATATCCAAGATTCCGATCGGGATGGCGCGGCTCCTGGGAACTCTGGGGGCCTTCGTCGGGTTAACCATTCTCTTCACCGCGGGGCTGCTCCTCGGGACTAATTATACGCTGATCGGTATGGTGGAGAAGTGGTCCCGGTCTCGTCCTGACGGGGCGGTGGCGGGATTGACCAACCGATTGCGCGGGTTGAAGCAAGAGCGCAATCCGCAGCCTGTAGACGCCGTGCAGCCCAGACAGGTTTATGCGAAGTTCGATCAACGCAAGCGGGCGAACCGGCAAGGCTCCCCGCTCGGCGGGATGAAGGTGACGGTGCGTCCGGGAGTCCCCGCAGGGCGAAATACGGCGGCGCCTGCAATCCAATCGATGCAGGAAGTCAACGGCGAGGTTAGCGATCAGCTGGAAGAGGCTGGAGTGATCGCGACTAACGAGGATGCCTTGCAGGTCGCCGAATCGGCTCAGGCCAACCCCGACGCCGGCCAGCGGGCGGCGCGCATCCCGCCTTCTACGGTTACTGGGCCGCGCCGTTCCAAGACCGGCAAAGAGGACGAATCGAGCAAGGTTGACGAACCGGTCGATCTCGGCAATGGCGCCTTCGACCTGGATGAATTATCCCCTCAGCGGAGTGTGGATGAGATGATGGCGACTGCTTCGGTCAAACGCGTTGAAGCCACCGAAGCGTCCGTTGAGAAGGAGAAAGGCGGCAAGTCGAAGATCGGCCAGCTGGTCAAAAACATTTCCCGCGTCCTATCCAATTACAAATTGCCTTCGACGGAAATGTTGACCCCGCCCGCGCCGCGTTCCGAGATGGCCGAGGCGGAGTTGATGGAGCGGGCAAGGCAGTTGGCCGAGAAATGCGCCGAGTTCAACGTGTCGGGACAGGTCAAACAGATCAGCCCGGGACCCGTCGTCACGACCTTCGAATTCAAACCGGACCCCGGCGTGAAATACAGCCGCATAACCAACCTCGTCGACGACCTGTGTCTGGCGTTGAAAGCCGAGTCGGTCCGCATCGACCGCATCCCTGGCAAATCAACGGTCGGCATCGAAGTCCCGAACTCCCACCGCGAGATGATCCGGTTGCGCGAGGTCTTGGAGTCGAAGAGGTTTCACGAGTCGAAATCCAAACTGACGCTCGCGCTGGGGAAGACTATAGACGGGGCGAATTACGTAGCTGATCTGGCGAAGATGCCGCACCTGCTGATAGCCGGCGCGACGGGCGCGGGCAAATCCGTGGCCCTCAACACGATTCTCACCTCGATGCTGTATAAGGCGACGCCCGAAGAGGTCAAATTCATTCTGATCGACCCGAAGCGGCTCGAACTCGGCTTGTACGCAGACATCCCCCACCTGCTCTCGCCGATCGTCACCGACCCGAAGCGCGCCAGCTACGCGCTGAAGTGGGCCGTCTCCGAGATGGAGAACCGCTATAAGCGCCTCGCCTCCTTCGGCGTCCGCAACATCGAACAGTACAACGCCGAGGTCGAATCGAATTCGAAGCGCGCCTCGGAATCGATTGACGAGGAGGAGACCAAGCCGCTGCCGTACATCGTCGTGATCATCGACGAACTGGCCGACCTGATGATGGTCTCGGCGCGCGACGTCGAAGAGAGCATCACGCGTCTGGCCCAGATGGCCCGCGCCGTCGGGATACACCTGGTGCTGGCCACCCAGCGGCCCTCCGTAGACGTGATCACCGGGTTGATCAAGGCCAATTTCCCGTCGCGCATATCGTTCCGCGTCTCGTCGAAAGTGGATTCGCGCACGATCATCGACACGAACGGCGCCGAGCAGTTGCTCGGGCAGGGCGACATGCTCTTCCTGCCGCCAGGGACTTCCAGGCTGGTTCGGGTGCATGGCGCTTACATCGACGAGAAAGAGGTCAAACGCATAGCCGATTTCGTCCGCTCGCAGGCGGCGCCCGCTTACGACGGGCAGATCGGGTTGAGCGAGAAGGAACTTCAAGGCGATGAGTTCAGCGAGATGAAAAAAGACGAGAAGTATGACGAAGCCGTGCGCATAGTCATCGAGATGGGCCGCGCTTCAACTTCGGTCTTGCAGCGAAGATTACGAATCGGTTATGGCCGCGCCGCTTCGATCATTGATATGATGGAGCGCGAGGGGATCGTCGGCCCTGAAGACGGCAGCAAACCACGTCAGGTCCTGGTCAAAGCCGACTTTTTAGAGCGGCTCGATCAAATTCGGGAAGAAGACGACCTGTGATCTGCTCCCAGTCTGTGGAAAATCGAAAAGATATTAAAATTCCTAGCATTTTCGAGGATTTCATTAAGGCCCGATGGGTAAATACTGAAATAATGAGGCTTACAAAGTTGTCGAAAATGTGTGCAATCTGCTATAAGTCGCGATTTTAGATAGATTTAAAGCGCAAATTCACAGTTTTTCCACAGAGTTTTCCACAGGAAGTGTGGAAAACTCTGGACCTGTGCGAATGACCTCTGAGCCAGTACCGCGAGCGGTGGCGAGCGAGGTTTTCGCATAAGGATCTATAACAGGACCTCGCTCGCCACCGCTCGCGGTACTGAATCGAGATAAGCGAACCTCGCTCGCTATTGCTCGCGGTACTGACCCTTTAGAACTTTTGAGTAAGAATCAGAAGGCGATGAAACTGCAACTGGCATTGGACACCCCCGATCTTACGCATGAGCTGGAGCTGGCTGGCAGAGTGGCGGCTTATGTCGATCTGATCGAGGCGGGGACGCCGCTGCTCATCCGCGAGGGCATCCGAGCCGTGCGGGAGTTGCGACGCCGTCATCGCGGGCGTCCGATTGTCGCCGACATCAAAGTGATTGACGCGGGTGAACCTATCGCCGAATTGGCCTTCGCAGCCGGCGCCACGGTGGTCACGGTTCTCGGAAACGCCTCCGACGAGTTGATCGAGAGGGTCGTGCGTTCCGCGCATCGCTATGACGGGCAGGTGATGGCAGACAGCTTGACGGTTTCGGACATCGCCGAGCGCGCGCGCCGGCTGCGGGACCTGGGCGTTACCTCGCTATGCGTCAACCGCCGCGGATTCAAACGGGCGAAAGGACTCGGCCGCGAAGAGCGAATCGATCAGGTCGCGGAATTGATCGAAGATATCGAACTGCCGGTCTATCTCGCGGGCGGAATAGACGCGGCCGAACTCGCGCTTCTGCGTGAACTGCCGCTGGCCGGAGTGATCGTCGGCGCCGCCATCGCCAACGCCAATTCTCCCGTCGAGGCGGCGAAAAAAATGCGGGCCATCCTCGATGGGAAATAGCCAAAACTCTCTGTCTTTGCCTCAGGCCGTTTTGGGGGAACTGTTCGATTCTTATGCATCGGCGAGGTGCGTTTAGCCAAAACAAGTAGCGTTGAGCCACGAACGACTCGGTCCGATGTTATATACGTCTTAAATCTTCCATTTAGAGCTTGAATAGATCGGGGCGAATTTTTCTATCTCTTCAGGGAGAAGGTATACTTGCGGCCTTCTTCCGCAACTCTGGCAAGCAGTTTGAATACAATTACAAGGAGCAGTGAATCTATGTTTCGCTTACTGCCAAGGGAAGACAAATATTTCGACATGTTCAATCACATGGCGTCGCACATGACGGAGTGCGCGCTGTTGTTGCAAAAGCTTTTTTCGGATTTTGATAACCGCGTCGCTTATGCCGACAAGATTAAAGATATCGAGCACAACTGCGACCTGCTCACTCACGAGATTGTCAAGAAGCTGAATCAGACATTTATCACGCCGATTGACCGCGAAGACATTCACGCACTGGCCAGCGGTCTGGACGACATTGTTGACGCCATCGAATACACAGCCAAGCGCGTCATTCTTTACCGCGTCGAGGGGCCGACAGAACATGCGCGCAGGATGATCGACGTGTTGGTGCGGATAGTGGCCAGTCTGGAGACCGCCGTCAGGTCGCTCGAAAATGACAGCGATCAGGTGTTGAAAGAATGCGTCACCATTCACGGTCTGGAGAACGAGGGTGACACTTACCACCACGAAGCCATCGACGAACTATTTGCCCAGGAGACCAATCCGATTACACTCCTGAAAATGAAAGAACTGTACGCGAAGATGGAGCGCACGATCGACAAGTGCGAGGACGTCTCGAACATCCTTGAATCGATAGTTCTCAAGAACGCTTAGACAAAACTCTAAATATAGAGAAGAAGAATTTTCAGTCACGAATGAACACGAATGAACACGAATCTTTTTCTTGGCCTCGTGATCCATTTGTTCCCCACCATTCTTGCCGCTATTCGTGATTATTGATGTTCAGTAGGGGCTGATGTCCCTTTATCGAATTCTACAGAACCGGAGTGCCTCGAACATAGAGGTCTTTATGAATTCAACGTTTGCGATTGTCGCGGTAATCGTGGCCATCGCTTTGATTTTTGACTTCACCAACGGATTTCACGACGCGGCCAATTCCATAGCCACGGTCGTATCAACCCGCGTACTCTCCCCGGGGCGCGCCGTTTTGCTGGCGGCCTTCTTCAATTTCATCGCATTCTTTCTGGGCACACATGCCGTCGCCAAGACCGTCTACAGCGGCCTGGTCGACCCGAAGCAGGTGAACGAATGGGTGGTGCTCGCCGGGTTGATCGGCGCCGTGACCTGGAACCTGATCACGTGGTATCTGGGGCTGCCGACCAGTTCGTCTCACGCGCTGATCGGCGGATACGCCGGGGCCGCAATATCAAACGTCGGGTTTCAGGCGCTGGTCTTCGACGCCAAATGGCCCAGGGGATGGTTCGGCACAGTCTCATTCATCATCATTTCGCCGACCGTCGGACTGTTAGCAGGTCTGGCGCTGATGACCGCGGTCTTCTGGATTTTCCGCCGGGTCGCGCCGTCGCGGGTGGACAAATATTTCCGCTTCATGCAATTGGTTTCGTCGTCGCTCTTCAGCCTTTCTCACGGCAGTAACGATGCTCAGAAAACGATGGGCATCATCATGGCGGCGCTGGTCACCGGCAAATATATCGACCCCAAGGCCGACATACCTTATTGGGTCGGGCTGGCGGCCTTTACTTCCATCGGGCTGGGGACGATGTCTGGCGGTTGGCGGATCGTGAAGACAATGGGGTCGAAGATAACCAAGCTCAAACCCGTCGGCGGATTTTGCGCGGAGACTGGCGGCGCGGGGGCCGTATTCCTGGCCACTCATTTCGGCATCCCTGTCTCGACAACTCACACGATCACCGGCGCCATAGTCGGGGTCGGCACGACGCGCCGGCTATCCGCCGTCCGATGGGGAGTCGCCGGGCGCATCGTCTGGGCCTGGGTGATCACTCTCCCAGCCGCCGGATTAATCGCCTCTGTCGCCTATTTCATATCCAAGCTCGTTCATTGATCTAGTTCCTGCGCGTCGTTTTCGTCTTCATCAGGCGTCTCATCCGACGACCCTTTGCCGCGGCCCGGTCGCTTGATGCCGAACTTATCCAACCGGTATTGCATCGTGCGGAACGACAGCCCCAGCAGCCTCGCTGCCCGCGTGATGTTCCACCCGGTCTGTTCCATCGCCTGGATCAGCAGCGAGCGTTCGAGTTCCTCGAACGAGATGCCTTCGGGCGGAAGTTTGAATCCGCCCGCGCCTTCCGATTGCGCGCTGGCGCGGATTTCGACGGGCAGGTCTTCGGCGGTGATCTCATCGCCTTCGGCAAGCAGCAGCGCGCGTTCGATGGCCGATTCCAGTTGGCGCACATTGCCAGGCCAAGCGTAATTCATGATCAGGCTCTTCGCGTCGGCCGAAATTTTCATCGGGCGCGATGGCGTCCCGTGTTTGGCCAGGAAATAACCCATCAACACCTGGATGTCGTCGCGGCGGCTGCGCAGCGGGGGCACGCTGATCGGGATCACGTTCAGGCGGTAATAGAGGTCTTCACGGAAGCGCCCGTCCTTGACCATCGCTTCGAGGTCGCGATTGGTGGCGCCCAGCACGCGCACGTCGACCTTGATCGGTCGCGTGCCGCCGACGCGCGTGACCTCTCTCTCCTGCAAGGCGCGCAGGAGTTTGGCCTGCATGCTCGGGCTGACTTCGCCTATCTCGTCCAGGAAGAGAGTGCCTTTGTCGGCTATCTCGAACAGCCCTTTCTTCTCGGCGTGCGCCCCGGTGAACGAGCCTTTCTCATGTCCGAAGAGTTCCGATTCGAGAAGGTTTTCGTTGATCGCCGCGCAGTTGACGGCCTGGAATCTTTCGCCGGCGCGCGGGCTGGCCTTGTGTATGGCGCGGGCGATGCGCTCTTTGCCGGTGCCCGATTCGCCGCGGATTAGCACCGTCGAATTGGACGGCGCGACTTTGACGATCATCTTCTTGACCCGTTCCATCGCCTCCGAAACGCCGATGATCTCTTCGTCCACGGCGCGCATCTGCGCCATCGCTTTCGAGACCGCCTCGAGCAGTTTCGTGCGGTCGACGGGTTTTTCGAGGTAATCGAACGCGCCCCCGCGCAGCGCCTCTTTCACGGTGTTGATCGAGCCGTGAGCGGTCATCAGGATCACAGGTGTGGAGCTGTCAAGCTGCGACAGCTCGTTGAGCAGTTGAATCCCGTCCATCCCGGCCATCTTCAGGTCGGTCAATACCAGGTCGAAATTTTCGTTTTTGAACGCGCGCAGCGCCTCCTGACCGGAACTCGCTGACTTTACTTCGTAAAGCGGGTCGCCCTGCTCGTCGCGTTCACCCGAAAGGATCAATTGGAGAATGTCGCGTTGATTTTTTTCATCATCAACGACGAGAATTTGTTTTGCAGACATAGTTTCCTCATCTGACGCGCCGGTAGGTAGCGGGGAGCGTTAGCGACCTGGCGCCTCGTAAGTCGTACACTCCAAGGGCGTCAAGTCGCTACCGCTCCCCGCTATCTACCGGCGCGCATTCTTCTTGCGGCAAGTACTACGGCTCGCGTAATAGTGTAACTGTAAACGTCGTGCCCCGGCCAAGGCCACTTTCGACGTTGATCTTGCCGCCGTGTTCTTCGATGATCTTTTTGGTCAGCGGCAGGCCCAGCCCGATGCCGGTATCTTTGGTCGAATAGTAAGGCTCGAAAATCTGGCCCAGGTCTTCCGGCATGATGCCGACGCCGGTGTCGGCGAATTTGATTTCGAGGAATCCGTTGTCGGGCCGCAGCGAGACGTTCAGCGCGCCCCCGCTCGGCATCGCCTGAATCGCGTTGATCATCAGGTTCGAGAAACAAGTTTTGATCAACTCGGGGTCCCCGTGAAGTTTCGCGTCGCCGTGGCCGTTCTGTTCTATGTTTACCGTCACTCCCTGCTGTTCAGCCTGGGTGTTGACCAGGTCGCGGACCTCTTCGATCAGTGAGCGCGCGTCGATTTCGCGTATTTTGAGTTTCGCCGGGCGCCCGTAGCCCAAAAAATCGGTGACCAGGCGGTTGAGCCTTGCCAGCTCGTCCTTGATCGTAGTCAGCATGTGAATGTATTGGGCGCGCGACGGCTCTTCCTTCGGCGCGAACGACGCGCGCAGGTGATCGATCGAAAGGTTGATGAAGTTGAGCGGATTGCGGATCTCGTGCGCGATGCCGGAAGCCAGCCGCCCGACGACGGCGGAACGTTCAGCCCTCTGCAACAGTTCTTCCAGATTGCGTTTGCTGCGCAGCCCTGAAAGCATTTCGTTGAATGTTTGCGACAGCGTCCTCATCTCCTTCGGCCCCGAAACCGGAGCGCCGAAGTCCAGATTGCCCTCCGCCACTTT
>Ga0207428_10001284_pt1 | contig 26882 bp, 27 predicted proteins | sample RhiMethybrSRZTD1_FD_187600 | JGI IMG/M metagenome (GOLD analysis project Ga0207428, IMG submission 187600) | Populus rhizosphere microbial communities from Tennessee, USA - Rhizosphere MetaG P. TD hybrid SRZTD1 (SPAdes) (version 3) | ecosystem: Host-associated > Plants > Roots > Rhizosphere >...
ATCTGGGGTCAGGCCTGGAGCGTCGGCGAGTGCCAGGTGCACGGCGCGGCGGCGATCGAAGGGAGTGCCCTGGTACACCGCCGCGCGCATCAAGGGGTGATCGAACATGACTCGCCCATCACCGACTCGGAGCAACCCCACATCCTCGGCCGCCGACAGAGCCTGGTCACCGACGTCGAACCGGCCCAACACCGAAGCACGGCGGCCAATTCTCCGGTGTCATCGGCGGCCACAACCTCAAGCAGGGTCTGAGTAGGGCGGGGAAGCTGACGCACCCGCGTGACGAATGCGCGCAGCATGACCACACTCAGCGGAAGGGTGTCAGGGAGCGGTTCCGCACCGGCCCGACGGGCCGACCCAAGCAATGGAGAGACCTCCACCAAGGCCAGCGGATTACCGCCCAAACGAACGATCAGCTCCTGAACGACATCCGGAGCCAACGGCTCAGCCGAGATATCCGCGAGCAAGGCTGCGGCCGCGTGGGGGTTCAGTCCACTCAGGCGGTGCCCAGGCACGCCGGGCGGGAAGAATAGATTCCCTTCCGTTTCTCGGGCCGCGAAAAGCATCGCCACCCCCTCGGCTTGCAGCCGCCGAGCCACAAACAGCAGCGCGTCGGCCGATGAGCCGTCGAGCCAGTGGGCATCATCCACCAGACACAACACCGGCCGCTCCTCGGCCGCTTCGGCGAGCAGGCTCAGCGTTGCCAAGGCCACAAGGAACGGATTCGGACCATCCGCCGGTGCCGCCGCCAGGCCGAACGCAACGCGCAGCGCGTCCGCCTGAGGCGACGGCAGCCGCTCGATGTCATCATGCAGGGGCCAAAGCAACTGGTGCAGTCCGGCGAACGCCAACTCAGCCTCGGACTCCACACCGACAACCCGAAGCACCTGCATGCCGTTCGCATGTTGGGCGGCGTGAGCTAGCAAGGCCGTTTTGCCGATTCCGGCCTCACCTGTGAAAATCAGGGCGCCGCTTTGCTGATGGGAAGCCGATACGAGCAGGCGCTCGATCGCCGCGAACTCGGCTGCGCGACCGTGCAGCACGCTGAAAGGCTATCGTCGCCCTCCCTGCGCAGCAATGAGGCAAATCAACACCACAGATGGCGCTGGGCTGACGAACTGCAAACGAGCGCCGGCACGGACCCTGTCGTCGCGTTTTGCCCACTGCAGCTGCATAGCCGAACGGCGACGCTAGTTCCGGTAGCGGGCATCGCATTTGGGATATGACATCGGTGCAGTATGGGTACCGCTGAGGGTTGCTCCGGAAAACGTGTACCCCGCGCACGGTTGTAGTGTCGGGCGAAGCCGCCGGGACAAATGCTGGCGATCGACCGCAGCGGCGAAGCCTCGAGTACGTAGGTGTGCACCGGCCGGGGCCGGACGTCGCACACCGTCAGGTCCCTGTGCACCCGCTGCATCACCGCCTGGCCGTACCGGCGCGGCCGAAATGCGCCGTCGGTGGGAACGACGACCTGCCGGGCGACGTAGGCGATCGCGATGTTCTCAGCGGCCGCCTGGCCGCAATAATCGACAACCTGCCGCCGGAGGCGAGGTCAGCAAGTCTCTCGAGTCGGCGTCAGTGCTGGGCGGAAGTTGTCAGGACCGGGGTCAGCTGATCGTCCCCGTCGAGTGAGGATGAGACGAGTCGCCGGACCGAGGCGGCGTCGTCGAGGTCGATGGCGGCGTCAGCAAGAGAGGCGCAGCGGGCCAAGTCGCGTGCGCGTACCTGTGCTTTGACTGAGGGCACACTTTTGGGTGACACGCTGAGTTCGCGGACTCCCAGTCCGATTAGCACAGGAATCGCTGTGTGGTCGGCGGCAGCTTCTCCGCAGACTGCGACCGGGATCCTGCCGTACGCGGCGTGACAGACGTGCCGAATGAGTATGAGGACGCCGGGGTCCAGGGGGTCTGAGAGGGCTGCTACGGCAGCATTTCCTCGCTCTGCGGCGAGCGTGTATTGGGTCAGGTCGTTTGTTCCGATGCTGATGAAATCTAGGTAGGGCACGAAGGTCGCAATCTTCAGCGCGGCTGCCGGTACTTCGACCATCATGCCGACGCGTAGTCCCTGGGGCAGGCCGGCAGGACCGGCTGCTTCCTCCAGCACGCTACGGGCGTTCCGGATTTCAGCGATCGTTGTCACCATCGGGAACATCACACTGGTTGGCACATTCCTGGCCACTTGGCATATGGCCAAGAGCTGCTCGAGCAGCAGATCCCGACGGTCGAGGGAGAGCCGAATTCCGCGGTGGCCGAGGAACGGGTTCTCCTCGACTGGCATGGGCACGTAGGTCAGCGGCTTGTCCCCACCTACGTCCAAGGTGCGGAATGTGACACGGCGGCCATCCAGGGTGTCAGCGATCGCGAGGTATTGGGCGACCTGCTCTTCGAGGTCGGGGGGCCGATCGCGGTTGAGGAACAGGAATTCGGTACGGACTAGGCCGGCGCTGTCTGCTCCTTCAGCAGCCGCCGCTGCGGCGTCCGCGCGCGAGCCGAGGTTGGCGGCAACCTCGATCCGCGTACCGTCGACGGTGACGGCGGGTTCGACCGCCGCGGCGCGATGTCGGCTCTGCTCGGCAGCCATTTCGGCTGCCCGCTGGCTGAAGCGGCTCAGCGTGGCGGTCGGGGGGTCGATGACGAGCTCGCCGGAGGCGCCGTCGATGGCGACGGTGGTGCCTTCGGCCAAGCCGAGTACGCCCGGTCCCGCTGCAACGAGGGCCGGGATGCCGCGTGCGCGAGCGAGAATCGCGGCATGTGAGCTTGGGCTGCCGGAGGCGAGGACGATTCCTTGCACCACGTCAAGATCGAGTTGGGCAGCTTGCGCGGGGGTAAGTTCCTTGGCTATCAAGATGCCGGGTCCGGACATGGCCACCGCCGGCGCGCCGGTGAGCGCAGCGAGCATCTGAGTCCCCACTGCCCGTACGTCTTCGGCGCGGGCACGCAGGTACGGGTCTGGCAGTTCAGACCACTGTTTCTCGACAATAGCGAGCGAGTCGACCCAGGCCGTGACCGCATCAGCTCCGGAATTGACTCGGTCCTTGACGTCGGCGAGCACTTCGGCGTCGCCGAGGAGCATGATGTGTGCGTCGAAGATCTCCGCGTTCTGGGGCCCGGCCTCACGAGCGGCAACGGCTCTAACGCTCTCGATCTCCCGACGCACAGCGGCTACCGCCTCGATGACACGACGCCACTCGGCCGTTGGGGTGCCTGTGGGGCCCCGGTTGGCGGGAGCCGCAGGGTGACACAGTAGCCGGACCGGCCCGATACCCACGCCGGGTGAGGCCGGCAACGGTCCGGAGTTCTGCACCTGGACCGGAGCTGGTGCCTCATCCACCGGCTCGTCGAAGTTTCGTGCGGCGAGGGCGAGCAGGTGATCGACTGCCTCGGGCGCTTGTGGACCCGATGCCGAGATCTCGACCTGATGGCCGCACAAAGCAGCGAGCGTTGCGACGCGACTCAAGCTCGCCGCCGGGACTGGGCCGGTCGCAGTGGTGAGATTACGCAACCGTACTGAGGCGTCCAGACCGCGCACCTCACTGACGAGGCGCGCGGCTGGCCGGGCGTGCAGGCCGTGCTGGTTGGGGACTGTGAATACCGCCACTACATCCACCTGTTGACCAGCGACAGGCGTAGGCAGCGATGCGTCCTCCGGCCTGCTGAGCTGAGCGTCTTTACCCATAAGTGCGCTGTGGGCCTCAGCGGCGACTTCCTTGCGGCTAGCTCCACCAGCGGCAGCTACGGCCGCGGCAACCAATCCTTCGACAAGTGGTGCGGGCGACAGAACGACTCGCTCCCGAACGGCTGGGTCATCGATGAGATCGAGGGCAAGTTCAGCACTGAGAACCGCGCTGCCGAGATCCATGAGCACGACGACACCGGCAGGGCTGTCAACCTCCTGAATAGCTTCCTTGATGCGGACGGCGTCCGTGCCGAGGGTTACCTCGTCCAAGCCCGCGGCGACCGCGATAGGAACCGGGCGGCCGTGCAGCATCTCGGCTGCGAGAGTCACGGCGGCCCGGGCCAAAGTGCGGCTGTGCGAGACAACGACGATGCCGACGAGGTATGTGGACGATTCGTGTTCAGGTGTTGCCATTATCATTCCCTCGCAATCCTTCGCTGAACCGTTGCCAGGAGTCGTAAGTCGGGTTAGAGCGATGCTCGTGTCGCGGCAGCCATTAGCAGCGCAACGGTGGTCGCGCCCGGATCCTGGTGCCCGACGCTTCGCTCGCCCAGGTAACTGGCCCGACCCTTCCTTGCGAGCATGGGTGTGGTCGCGTCGCGTCCGCTCTCTGCTGCATCCACGGCCAGCTTTAGCGCGTCGGCCTTGTCCCTACCCTCTGAGATCGCACTGTCTAGTGCGTCCACCGCTGGAGCAAGCGCGTCGTACATCGTCTTGTCACCGGCTTCGGCCTTGCCCCGAGTGACGATCCCTTCAAGGCCGGCGCGCAATGCCGCCGCAAGCTGAGCCAGTGAGATCTCTGTAGTTTCACCGAGGGATGCCCCGGCCCGGAGGAAGAATGTGCCGAATAACGGCCCACTGGCACCGCCAACGGTGGAGACGAGAGTGATGCCGACTTTGTTGAACAACGCCGACGGCACTCCGGGTTGAGTGTCGTCGAGTGCGGCGACAACGGCCCGCATCCCGCGGTCCATGTTCGTGCCGTGGTCGCCATCGCCGATCGCGGCGTCAAGATCGGTCAGCAGATCTTTGTTCTCGGCGACAAGAAGGGCGAAACTTCGGATCCACCGGTCCAGAGCTTCCGTCGCCACCGTTTCGTCCATGTTCAGGCGCCCCATCTCAGTGCCGGAGTCTTCACAGGAGCATCCCAGAGGGAGAGAAGTTCGTCGTCGACCTTGAGCAGGGTTACCGAGGTGCCGGCCATCTCAAGTGAGGTGATGTAAGAGCCGACAAGCGAGCGCGCCACCTGTATGCCGTGATGGTTCAGAATTCGATTCACCTCGTTGTACATGACGTACAGCTCGATCAGCGGTGTGCCGCCGAGGCCGTTGACGAATGCGATGACGTTGTCACTGTGGGTGAATGGCAGGTCGGCAAGCACGGGCTCGACGAGCATTTCAGCGATCTCCCGTGCGGTGGCCAATGGCACGCGCTGACGACCGGGCTCGCCGTGGATGCCGACTCCCAACTCCATCTCGTTGTCTCCGAGGTCGAAGGTGGGCTTGCCGGCTGCCGGAATGGTGCACGAAGAAAGCGCCAGACCCATACTGCGACCGTTCGCGTTGACCTGGCGGGCGACGTCGGCCACCTGCTCCAGGGTCCGGCCCTGTTCGGCCGCCGCACCAGCGATTTTTTCCAGTAGCACGGTGACCCCGACGCCTCGCCGACCAGCGGTCCAGGTGCTGTCCTGGACGGCAACGTCGTCGTCGGTGATCACGGAGAGGACCTCGGCGCCAGTTGCCGCGGCCATCTCGGCCGCCATGTCGAAGTTCAAGACATCGCCGGTGTAGTTCTTGACCACATGCAGGACACCAGCGCCGCCGTCTACCAGCTTCGTCGCAGCGAGCATCTGGTCGGGTACCGGAGACGTGAAGACCTCGCCCGCACAGGCCGCGTCCAGCATGCCCAGCCCCACAAATCCGCCGTGCAGCGGCTCATGACCCGATCCTCCGCCTGAGATGATCCCCACCTTTTGGGGGCGCGGCGCATCCCCACGGTAGATGATCTTGTGCTGGTGGTCGACGCGAAGATCTGGATGGGCCGCCTCGATCCCCTGCAGCGCTTCGGCGACGACGTCTTGCGGGTCGTTGATGAGCTTCTTCATGGTGTTGATCTCCTTAGTCGGGTCGGTGATGGTCTCAGGCCGAGAGGCGCTGCGTGCTAGCGGGTTCAGCGTGCCGGTCGGGCTGGGCTGCTAGTTCGGGGTCGGCGAGGTCAATTCCTTCTGAAGAGGTTGCCCGGTCGGCCGGGGTGCGGGCCAGCACGCCGTACAGCAGCGCGGCGGCGACCCCGGCGAGGAGTTCGGCGACGACGTAAACCGGAAGCTGCGGCCACTCCACCTGACCGCCCGCGATCTGCTGGACGAGCATCGGCCCGAAGGTGCGAGCCGGGTTGATGGAAGCCCCGGTTGCGGGAGCCACGGGAATGATGGCCGCGAAAACGACCAGGCCGATTGCGACGCCAGCGAAACCAGCAGCTGCTTTGCGGTGGATCACACCAAAAATAACGAACACGAGGATGAAGGTGCCGACGAACTCAGCCGTGAACGCCTGGGTCCAGCTGATACCGCTGTACTTGGCGACACCGAGGCCAACGTCGCTGGCCTTCTTACCCAGAACGCCGATGATCGCCGCCGCGCCGAGGATCGCACCCGCCACCTGTGCGACGACATATCCGGGCACCTGCCGCCAGGGGAACTTGCCGGACACAGCGAGCCCGAGGGTCACCGCAGGGTTGATGTGATTGCCGCCGATGTGGCCCAAGGCGTACACCGTCGCCACCACGACGGTGCCGAATGCCAACGAAATCATGCCCAGATCAGCCATCGTGAACGGCGCATCGCCGTTCACTATTAGCGTGGCCGGGACCGATCCGACCCCGATGAACACCAGAAACGCGGTTCCGATGAACTCAGCTGCCAACCGCTGCGTCAAGGAACTCTCATCCAGCATGGCCCTACCTCCTTGATTTCTGAAGACAATTCGATAATGTCGAATTCTGTTCGGAGCTTACACACATGGTTCACTATGATGCAACACACATCCGGAAACTCTTTCGCAGAACCGACCCGAGCAAGGAGGACTCGTGATCCAGTCGATCGACCGGGCAATCCGGGTGCTTTTCGCGCTGCAGGGCGCCCGGCAGATGACCCTCTCCGAGCTCGCCGGCCGGCTCGAACTCCCAGCCTCAACTGTCCACGGCATCGTCCGCACCCTGGTGGCCCAGGGCATGGTCGTGCAAGAACACCGTTCCGGCCGCTACCAGCTCGGCCCGGCCGTGCTGCGGCTCGGGAATGTCTACCTCGACACGCTCGAGCTGCGATCCAAGGCCATTCCCTGGGCCGAAGACCTCGCCCGGCGCACCGGCTACTCGGTGCGCACCGGCGTGCTGCTCCTCGATGACGTGGTGATCATCCACCATGAACCCAGACCCGACGGCAGCCGCCAGATGCCCGAGGTCGGCATCGTTATCCCAGCCCACGCGAGCGCCCTGGGCAAAGCCATCCTGGCCTTTGACGACGAGGCCGCATCCCGCATGCTGGCGGCGTCAACCTTGCGGAGCATGACCGGCGAGACCATTACCTCCCCCAGCGACCTCAAAGAACAGCTCGCTGACATCGGCTCCACCGGTCTTGCTCGAGAGCAAGAAGAGGCGGTCCTTGGTGAATGCGCGATCGCCGCACCGGTATTCGATGTATCCGGCGCGCCAGTGGGAGCCATCGAGTTAGTGGTGCCCTCCGCGAACTGGCCCGTCGACCCAGCAGCCAGCGACGCTGTCCGCGATGCCGCACGCGCCATCTCGCGAGAACTCGGCGCGATGTTCTGGCCGCCAGCCCGCAACTAAGCCATCAAGGATCTCGACCCGCCCCCATGCCGCACTACGTATCCCCGGCAATGGCAAGGCCGTGCACGTAAGCCCGTGCACCTAACAAGCCTTTTGAGCCTCGCAAGCGGTAGTCTGTGACAACTCCTGTGTTTGGCACGTAATCCTGTGTTTGGCACCATCATGTGCCTCGAGAGGACTCTGTCATGACCGAAGCAGGACGCCCGAGGAAGTCACGAGCAAGATCAAGTCCGAGCTCGAGGGCACTGGCGTCAACCACGTGATCGCCGCAATCACGGACGCCTCGCTGCTGAAGGCGTTTACCGGGCAAACAGTCGAGGGTGTCGCCACTGTCGACGCGCTCCGAGAGTCGATCAGCTCACCAGCGATCTCCCTCCGCCTCATTCGACCTATTGAGGATCCCGACATGATCAAGACGCACACCCTCGAGTTGCCCGACGTCGACCTCGTGTACGACGTACGCGGGCCGATCCCAACCGCTGACAGTCGTCCGGTGCTGTTAATGGTCGGCCAGCCCATGTGCGCGGACGGGTTCGAGACGCTCGCCTCGCACTTCACCGACCGTACCGTCGTGACCTACGATCCGCGTGGTCTCGGTCGCAGCGGCACACGTCGCGACGGCCGCACCGACCAAACCCCGGCCGACCAGTCTGCCGACCTTCATGCGCTGGTCGCCGCGCTCGACGCCGGCCCGGTCGACATCTTTGCCAGCAGCGGCGGCGCAGTGAGCTGCCTCGCCCTAGTCGCGGCGTACCCCGACGACGTCGCGACGCTGGTCGCCCATGAGCCACCACTCAACTCCGTGCTCCCCGACTCCTCGGCCGCCACCCGGGTTCGCCAGCAGGTGCATGACGCGTACCAATCGGGCGGATCCAACGCCGGGATGGCACAGTTCATTGCCTCGACGATGTGGCAGGGCGAGTACACCGACGACTACTTCGCCCAGCCGCCGACCGACCCGGCGATGTTCGGGATGCCAACCTCGGACGATGGCAGTCGCGACGATCCCCTGCTGTCCCAGCGGGCCTGGGCGATCACCGACTACAAACCCGACTTGGACGCGCTGAAGGCTGCACCGACACGGATCGTCATCGCGGTCGGGGAAGAAACCGGCGATACCTACACCGGGCGTACGGCTCGTGCCGTCGCGGAGCGCCTCAGTCAAGAGGCGGTCGTTTTTCCGAGCCACCACGGCGGCTTCGTAGGGGGCGAGCATGGGTACGCCGGGAAGCCGACCGAGTTCGCGGCAAGGCTGCATGAGGTGCTGGACGGCGCCTGAGCGGCCTAGCTCGGCTTGGCCGGGACGTAGCGCTTGACGAAATCGAGCGCGGTCTGCGCGACCTCCTGCCAGCCGTGGTCGATCGTGAGTGCGTGGCCGCGGCTCGGTATCTTCACGATCTCGGTCACCCCTGGGTTGCGCCTCTGCCGCTTGTATGCGGCGTTCGCGATCGCCCACGGCGCCGTATGGTCCTGCTCGCCTTCGATGATCAGCAAAGGACCGCGGTCGGGGTTCTTGGTGTTCACCTTCGCCTCCGTCCACGGGTTGAGGTTCGCGTTGCCCATCTGCATCAGAGAGATCCCCGAGCCGGCGACATGGAACCTGTCATAGAGCTCCTTCGCCTCCTTCTCGCCCAGCGCGTTCGCCCACGCGTATTTGAACTGGTCGTACGTGAGAGTGATCGCCCGGCCGCGGGTGAGCGGATTGATCAGGAACGGGCCCGCCGCCCTGAGCGCCGAGACAGGCAGAGGCAGAACGCCGCGGAAAACCCCGGGGTCGATCGCGACCGTAGCGGCCGAGAGACCACGGCCCGCGAGCATCTGCGCCAGCAAGCCGCCGGTCGAGTGCCCCATTACAGCTGGTTTCTTGTGCAAGGCATTGATGACTTCGGTAGTGTCGTCGGCGACCTGCTTCAGCGTCTTCTTGGCAAAAACCTCAGGGGTCGCGCGGGCTTCCTCGACGGTCTCGGGATCGTCCGGCCAGTCCGGGGTAAGCGGCGCGTACCCGGCCTCGCTGAAAAACTGCACCCAAGGGTCCCAGCTGCTCGGCAATAGCCAAAGGCCGTGGACGAAGACGACAGGCGGGCTTCCGGAGGCGTTTGCCGCCTCGATCTCTCGATTCTCCCGCTCAGAAATTGACGCCATGCCGAACTCCTCTCTGTCGTCGTGACCTCGGTTTGCGATCCCGTTGACGGACTATTTCATCGCCGGACCCCGGGTGCTCGCTGGTCGCTACTGCATCGGCGCGTAGTCGCTTCTGGCCAGAAGCTTGTCTATAACTGCTGCGAGAGCCACCTTCTCCTCCTCGCTGAGAACCTCGAACATCAGCCGCCTCACCGCCATGACGTGGCCGGGAGCGGCCTCCTCTATCGCAGCACGGCCCTGCGGGGTGATCACGATGAAGGCCCCGCGGCCGTCCTCGGAGCACTGCGCACGCTCCACCAGGCCACGGCGTTCCATGCGCTTGATGTGATGGGAGACCCTGCTGCGCTCCCACTGCAGCAGCCCTGCGAGCTCAGTGACCCGCACCCGGCCCTCGGGATTGTCGGTGAGGTGGACCAGGACCTCGTAGTCCGGCATCGACAAGCCGGCGTCTTGTTGCAGTTCGCGCTGCAGCGTGGAGGCCAGCTCTGCATTCAGCTTCAGCCAGCCGCGCCATAGGTGCTGCTCGCGCGCAGTCAACCATCGAACTTCGGACTCCATTTCCACCATCGTACCGGGAATAGTTGACACGTCACATAGGTTCAAGCCTTATGTACGTGACACGTCATCGATCTGGCGGCGTGACCCCTACTGCTTCAGGAGTTCTCATGACCACCCCCACATCCGTCCTAACCACCCTCTCCGACCTTTCCGGCACCTATGTCCTCGACCCCGCCCACACCCGCATCGGGTTTGTGGCCCGGCACGCGATGGTGACCAAGGTCCGCGGCCAGTTCAATGAATTCGAGGGCAGCGGCGTGGTCGATGCAAGCGACTTCACCAAGTCAACCGTCACCGTGACCATTCAGGCGGCCAGCATCGACACCCGCAATGAGCAGCGCGACGCCCACCTGCGCAGCAACGACTTCCTTGCCATGGAGGAGTACCCGCTGATCACCTTCACCTCCACCGGCATCGAGCAGACTGGGCCGACCAGCGTCGAGCTAACCGGCGACCTGACCGTCAGGGGCGTTACGAACACCGTGACCATCCCGTTCGAGTTCGAGGGCGCCGCCACGGACCCGTTTGGGAACCTGCGCGTCGGATTCGAGGGCTCCGTGGTGATCAACCGCAAGGACTACGGCGTCACCTGGAACGTCGCGCTCGAGACCGGCGGTGTTCTAGTCAGTGACAAGGTCACCCTCGAGTTCGAAGTCTCCGCCATCAAGACCGCCTGATCCGGCACACGTCGCTTAGGCAGGTGGGCCCTGGCTCGTTACGCGCTACGCCACGCCAGGGCCCAAACCTAACCGCTCGGGGGTGCCGGCTCATGACTAGCGGTCAGTACTCGGCTGATAAGTGGGACCCGTTCTGCTGCCTCTGCCTTCACAGCCTTGCCTCAGCCCGTCACCCTTTTGACTCGAGGCCAACCGCGACCACGAAATCGGCCGAGAACACGAAGGAGTGAAGCATTGTCCTTCATCGATGGTTTTCGACGTGCCGTTGACGCCGATGCCAAGTGAATATGACAGCGAGTGCTCGCTCGCGAGGTCGCGGTGTTGCCATCGTCCTGGCGGTTTCCTACTCGCAGTGACGGCGTGCGCCAACCACGCATCGAAGACGATTCCGACCTCAGCCCCCAGCTCGTCAAAGGCTGGCTCGCATTTTGGGCCGCCGCCCACGGGAGTCGACAAGGTTCTTGTCATTGTCATGAGAACCGGAGCAAGGGGGAAGTTTCGGCGCACATGCCCTTCCTGATGTCTCAGGCCAGGTCTTATGGCATCGCGATGAACTATTTCGCCATTAGCCATCCATCCCTGCCGAATTACTTGGTGTTGGCCGGCGGTACCACATTTGGCATCGCCGATGACGGCGGCCCAGCCGTACACCGCCTCCGAGGTCCCTCGGTGTTCGGCCGACTGCTAGCAGCTGGCCGAACGGCCACAACGTACGCCGAAGCAATGCCCGACAACTGTTCGCGGCGCAATCACGCTATTTACGCTGTGCGGCACAATCCCTGGACCTACTTCGACGATCCGGCCGAGCGAGCCGCCTGCGAAAAGTTCGATGTTCCTCTGGGCTCGCCTACCACCGGAGCCTTGATCGACGATCTCACCGCCGGAAAACTTCCGACGTTCGGTCTCGTGGTCCCCAATCTCTGCAACTAACGGGCACGATTGCTCCGCAGCCACGGCCGACGACTCGCTCCGATCATGGCTCCCGGTCATCGAAAAGGGCCGTGATTTTACGTCGCGTCGGCTGGCAATCGTCGTTACCTGGGATGAGGACGACGATCATTCCAGTAATCAGATCCTGTTGGCGGTGATCCATCCCTCTTTGCAAGGCAAGGAGGTGGCGACCCGACTAGACCACTACGGGCTCTCAGCCAGTGTCGCACGCGTAAGTTGCGTTGCATCTCTTCGCAATGCGGACAAGGGAACCGACGTCCTCGCCGCCTTCGGCCTGCCACGAGACTAGGTCTGCTCGGAGGGTCCGAAGCCTCGGTGTCCCTGCAATGATCATGGTGTGATCGCCATTCGCTGCGCACGCCTCTTCACGGGTGAACGGTTCGGCGCGGAACCCGCGACCCTACTTGTCGATGGACAAAAGATCATCGGCGTGGAGCCCCGGATCCTTGAGCTGGACGAGTCGTGGGATGCCTACGACTACCCGACCGGGACTGTGCTCCCTGGACTGATCGACACGCATGTGCATCTCGTCGCCGACAACGTGGCAGGCGCATTGGATCGCGTTCCCGAACTCGGAGAGCAAGCGCTCAACGGCATCATCACCGAGAGTCTGCGGCGCCAGCTGGCCGCCGGCGTTACCACGGTTCGTGATCTTGGTGATTATCAGTACGCCGCTGTGGCGCGCCGCGACCAGCAACGCGACGGCAGGATGCAAAGGCCCGAGCCGACCATCGTGGCGTCGGGTCCGCCTCTCACGTCGGTCGCAGGACACTGCCACTACCTCGGCGGTGAGGTCGCGAACCCGAGCCAGATTTCGGCGGCGATACGCGAACGGATCGATCGGAGTGTCGATGTCGTCAAGGTGATGACGAGCGGCGGCATGCTTACGCCCGGAAGCGATGTCATGCGGACTCAGTTCACTTCAGACGATCTCCGCTCTATCGTTCAGCAGGCCCACGACGGCGGCCTGCCCGTCGCGGCCCATGCGCACGGAGTGCCTTCGATCGAGCAGTCGATCGAGGCAGAGGTTGACTGTATAGAGCATTTCAGCTGCTTGACCGACCAGGGGATCGCGTTTTCTGATGAGCTTGCGGATCGCGTCGCGGAAAGAGACATCGCCATTAGTTGTGTGATCCCGCCGCCATTAGACATCGATCCCACGGAACTACCGCCAGCGATACAGAAGCTCGCTGCGACCACCGGCCTGACGCCGCGCCAAGCGCACGAGCAACGCGCTGACATGATCAGTCGCCTGCATGCGCGAGGCGTCCGTGTCGTCGTGGGAATCGATGCCGGACTCAATCCCTGGATGGCTCACGGAAATATTCACATTGGGACGGCGCTGCTTGACGACGCAGGCCTCCCGGTTGCGCAGACTCTGGTCGCAGCCACTTCCGGGGCGGCTCGTGTCGTAGGACTCGGGCACCGGAAGGGTCTGCTACGCGAGGGGTATGACGCCGATCTGATTGTCGTCGAGGGCGACCTGCAGAGCGACCTCAACGCATTGCAACGCGTTGACTTGGTCGTGGTCGCTGGTCAGCCAGTCGGCTTCGCCAAATGACTTCTCAGCTGTCTTGCGCTGCCGTCGCAAGATCGGCGGCGAACCTGACAAGCTCACGCTGGATGCCAGGGACAGCCGCCATTGCGCCGTTCGACTCCAGAGTCAGCGGGGCGCCGGCGTAGTCAGTGCAGATCGCTCCCGCCGCGCGCGCGATAGCATGCCCCGCGACAACGTCGTACGGGTTGTTGTGGGCTAGCAGCATGCCTTGGATTTGGCCGCCTGCGAGCCATGCCCAGAGCACCGATGCAGCGCCAACGCACCGGAAGCGCAGCGCGCTACGGTGCATGGTCGCGGTCAGTTGGAGGTAGGCATCCATGCGCGCGCCACCCCGATGGAAGGCGTCGCCCATGCCGATAATTGCTTCCTCCAACGCGTCGACGTCGGCGACCGCGCCTGAGTCCACCCGTACGCCGAGGAACGGCAAGTCGATAACACCGAGCGTCGGCACGCCGTCTTCCAGCAGACCGAGCATCACCCCGCATAGCGGCGACCCGGTCGCGTAGTTGATCGTCCCGTCAAGTGGATCGGCGACCCACACTCGGCCCGACTCAAGAGCCGCCCCGCCACCCTCCTCGCCGTAGAAGCCGATCTCCGGAGTCGACCCCGCGAGAGAGCGCTTCATCGCCGACTCGCTGGCCAGGTCCACCTCCGTGAGGAAGTCCTTGGCCGCCTTACCGATCCGCTTGTGTGGCCGAGTACGCCCGTCCCGCAGGATCTTGACCGCTTCGTCCACCGCGGCATGCGCCGCCGCCAGCTCCGGCCTCACGCGGGCATCCTAATTCCGAAGTCGTTCCTGCTCGCTTGACAGCCGAAGCACGATCAGAACAGTCCGCGATCGAGCCCACCATCGACTGCAAGTGTCACCCCGGTGATGTAGCTGGCCGCGTCACTCGCCAGGAACACGACCGCGCTGGCGAGCTCCTGGGGCGTCCCATACCGGCCCAATGGCACGGTCAACGCCATGCGCCGAACAGTGTCGTCCACTGATTCGTCTCCCTGGCGCCAAATGCGCTGCGCGATGTCCCGGATTCGGTCAGTGAGAATGTGCTCTGTCGCGATGTTGTTGACCCGCACTTCGGGGGCAGCCTCTCGCGACAGGGTCTTCGCCATTCCGACGAGCGCAGGTCGCAGCGCATTGGATAGCGCGATGCCATCAATCGGTTGCTTCGCGGTGAGCGACGCCAGGTTCACGATCGATCCTCCGCCGTCCTCCCGCATGACCGGGATCGCGGCCCGACTCAGCCTAAGAGCGCTCATAAAGATCAAGTCGAAGGACTCCCGCCACTGATCGTCGGACACCTCGAGCACGCCGCCCGTGGGCGGCCCGACGGTGTTGTTGATCAGGATGTCGAGCCCACCGAGGGTCGATGTCGCCCAAGCAAAAAGCCGGTCACATTCGTGGTACCGACCGAGATCGGCAGCGAGCGCGTGCACCTCACCGCCAGCCTTCGCCATCTCGCGTGCCGCCGCCGCGATGCTCGGCTCCGAGCTCGACGTGACACAGACCCGACACTCCTCGGCCAGCAGCGACTCGGCAACAGCCCGGCCTAGCCCTCGGCTGGCGGCGGTAACCAATGCGCGTTTGCCCCGGAGGCCCAGCTCCATGACCCGATGCTAGAGCCGAGGCCGCGGCCACGGGGCCCGGTGACATGGTGTGGATGAGCACATAGAGCCTAGGGAGGACACATGTCGCAGCCGATCGTGTACGTCGATACGTCCGAAGTTCGGCCGGGACGACTCGAGGAGCTCAAGGCCGCCATGAATGACTTGGCTCAGTTCGTGCAGGCGAACGAGCCGCAGCTGTTGGCCTACAACGTGTACTTCAGTGACGACGGGACGCGGATGAGCGTCCTACATATCAATCCGAACTCCGCCTCGCTTGAACGGCACATGAAGATTGCGGGGCCCAAGTTCCCGCCCATCGGCGAGTTCATCCGGCTTCTCGCCATCGACGTGTACGGCCGACCGGATGACGGGCTGGTAGAAGAACTCCGGCAGAAGGCAAAGATGCTCGGCAGCGGGACAGTGCGCGTACACGACTTTCATGCCGGATTTGCCCGCCTGCCTCAGGCTCAAATTCAGTAGCAGCATCCTCCTACCGCCTGTCGACAGAGTTATCAGCCGACGACCGTCGGACCGGCTTTCGTCGGCGTGATCCGGATCAAGCAGCGACCCTGTTTGATCATGGCCGTGCGGTAGTCCGCCCAGTCCGGATGCTCCCCGGAGATACCGCGGTAATACTCGACCAGCGGCTCCATCGCCTCGGGCAGGCTGACGACCTCGACGTCGCCACTGAGCTGCACCCAGTCGCCGAAGAATCTGTCATTGAGTACACACAACCACGCTCGCGGGTCGCGGCGGACGTTCAATGTCTTCATTGCGGATTCGCGAGTACTCACGACCAGACGATCCTGCGAGTCGACGCCGACGAGTACCGGTACCAACTGCGGGGTGCCGTCACGTTTCATGATTCCAAGAACGGCATGTGGGTTCTTGCGGGCGAACGCGAGTGCTTCTGCGACATCCATTTCAGCGGCAAGTCAATCAGAACTTCCGGTCATTAGGCGCGTACGACGATCAGCCAGGCGAGGTAGGCACAGTAGGCGACGACGAACAGGCCGCCTTCGATGCGGTTGATGCGGCGGCCGGAGAGGAATACCGGAACGCAGGCGATGGCCCCGGCTGCCATGAGCACAAGATCTCCTTCGAGCACCTCGGCAGGCACTTCAACCACGGTCGGAGCGAGCAGAACGGTGAGTCCGAGAATGAGCGCGAGGTTGTACACGCTCGACCCGAGCAGGTTGCCAAGAGCAATGTCGCGATCGCCACGCAGCGTGGAGAGCAGCGTGGTCACTAGTTGAGGCGCTGACGTGCCGATCGCCACGATGGTGAGGCCGACAATGGCATCGCTAACTCCAAGGGAGCGCGCCGCGCCGGCCGCACCACCGACAAGGAGGTCCGCTCCCACCACGATGACCACGATCCCTCCAACGAGGAAAATCAGGTCGAGAACGAGCCGGCTGGCCTTATCGGCGGGCTCGGGCACCGCATACTTTGTCGAGAACTCCGCACGCAGCTGTGCCGACTCCTTCCGGCTGGTGCGAAGTATCACGAGCGTGTAGCCGACACTGGCTAGAAACAGGACGACGCCTTCGACGCGATCAAGAAAACCGTCCCGCGCCATGATGAAGACAAGCACGGAAGCGGCCGCCATGGCGGGTAGGTCGAACCGCAGAATGCGGGAGTCCAATGGGATCGGACGGATCAGTGCACTGATTCCGAGGATCAGGAGCAGATTGACCAGGTTGGTGCCGACGATATTTCCCACGGCCAATCCCGGGCTGCCCTGACGCGCGGCGTCGATGCCGACCGCCAGCTCAGGCATGCTCGTGCCTATCGATACCACGGTCAGGCCAATCACGATGGGGGTGACCCCCAGCCGGCTGGCCAGGTTCGACCCGCCGCGAACAAGTAGTTCAGCTCCGGTCAGGAGCCCGGCCAAGCCGGCTATCAGTAGCAGAACACTCGACACGAGCCCACCTTGTTGGCATCAACGCCAGCACACTAGCCACGATCGCGGTAGCGACGGATGCCACCGAAAGATCTACACCCAAATGTCTCTTGCAGGGACCCAGCCTGTGGCTCAGTCGCGGAGCCTGACCATAAACCGATCCAGGTCATAGCCCTGGGAGACCGGGTTCCAGCGCACTCGGGGCGGGGCGGCCGCCACGACATCATGGGACAGGAGCCGGTGCAGAAAAATGTCACTCTCCAAGATCGCGAGTGGTCCGCCAGGGCACCGGTGGTGGCCGTCGCCGAAGCTCAGTAGCACCGGAGGCACCGAAGGCGGCAGCTCCCGACCAGGGCAAAGCGCGTCCGGATTCTCACCCACCATGGCAGGGTCGGCATTGGCCCGCCGCAGCTGCAGCTCGATCCTTTCGTCTGGAGCGATGGTCACCGGTCGGGATTCCGTCTCCACGGTGATCGGCTCCCGGGCCGTGCGCCGGAGCTCACCGACCACGGGTTCCAGCCGGAGGATCTCGTGCAAGATGGCCTCCCGTTCGGCCCGCTCAGCGATCAGATAGCGGGTCCGGAGGTCCGAGTCGTCTAGCAGGTGCCAGGCCGCCACGGTGATGAACTCCCGCGTGGTAGCCATGCCAGCGGCCGCGTACGTCATGGCCTCGGTGAGGATCTCGAGATCGCTGAAGCCCTGCTGCAACAGCTGGCTGATCACATCAGCAGATGGGCGACGACGGCGCGCCCGGATCGCCGGCTTCACGTCAAGGTAGTAGAACCGCAGCAGCGCACTCCTCGCTCGCACCATGTGCAGTAGCCCGGCAGGGCCGCGGTCGCGCGCCAGCGGGTCACCCTCGAAGAAGGTGCCGAGGCGAGCACTCATGCCGCGTACCGACGAGTTGGTCAGACCGACGATCCGGCCAGCCACCTGCACCGCCAACCGCATCGACAGCCGGCTCAAGTCGACCTCCCTGTCAACGCGCAGCCGGTTGAGCATCGCGTCGCACAGGCCAGCGATCCACGGCTGATAGCCCTCGATCACGGCCGGAGCGAAGAAGCGCGCCGAGGCGCGACGTTGAGCCCGGTGCTGGCTTCCTTCCTGGTAAAGGATCGGCGGGCGCATCTTGTACCGGTTGATCCCTCCGGCGCCAAACCCGGCCTGACGGGTAGCGTCAGGAGCTCGCAGGATCTGCCGGGCGACCGAGAAGGATCGGACCACCCAATGCCCGTCTGGCGCGTCCGGGACCCACTCCACGTCCGGTCCCCGCCGTACCCCATCAGGCTCGAGCTTGCGGGTCGAGCAACCAGTGATCACGAACTCAAGTCTGCCCGGCCGACTGCTCTACCTCAGTAATGGGGCTGCCGGCAAAGACCTTCTTGGCCTGCGGATATCCCCGGCTCATTCTTGATCGGCATTCCGAACCAGAGCTAGCCACCTGGATTGACCGTATCTCTTGATCGCTGCCAGAGTCGTTTCATGACCGCCACCGTTGAGTCGTTCATCCAGGAGTACGCCCGCAGGTATAGCGATCATGATCCGGACGCAGTCACCGAACTCTGCCTCTATCCCTTCTTGGCGATCCGCGGCGGCGAACCTATTCACCTGCCTGATCGTGACGCGGTCCATGATTTCGCGACGATCATGGAGACATATCGAGGAGGCGGAGCAGCCACCTGGACGCCCGTAGCGATCGACACTCGTCGGCTTGGTGAGCACGCGGCATTCGCGACTGTGCGGTGGAATGCGTTGGATGCCGATGGGACTGTGGTTTGTGATACGGAGACGACGTATCACTTGCTCACCAATTCAAATGGCTGGCGCTTTCTCTCGTACACAAATCATTTTTGAGGACCTGCTCGTGGAGCTGTACGTCTTCGCGCTTCTGCAAGCTGCAGGCCCAAGGACCGATCTCCGCGTTGCTCAGCTGCTCAGCCTGGATTCCTGATGGGCTTGCTCACTACGACGACTTCGTCGTAGTCACCGCCGACAAACTCATCACAGAGCGCCTGTGACGCCGTGAAACCCTCTTGGAACCCGGGGCTGGCCTTCCAGGCATCACGGGAGGCAGCGTTGTCCCATTCAGATATCGAAGTGAACAGGTTCGGATCACTGAGCGAGCGAAGCAGTTTCGCGTGATGAAAGCCAGGGACAGGAGCACTGCTTTGAGTGAGCCACTCGTCCCACTGCTGGATGAACTCCTCGGTCTTGCCATCCTTGACCCGCCAATGACCCGATGCCCACGAGCGTTCGCCCATCGTGCGCTCCTCTCCCTTTCCATTCCAGTTCCATTCCAGCGGCTGCTCTCTTTCTACACAGCGCTCAGGCGGCAGGCTAGATCTCACGTTCCCGTTGCGGCCAGGCAGTGACATCGGCCGCCAAATCCATGCCTCCATGTAGGGGTAGGCGGTAGGTCGGCCAAGTCTGCAACCTACGTGAACGTAGATTGCTGACGGTCTGCATGGGTTGCAATCTGTGCAGACGGTGAGGAACCTACGTGTACGTAGGTTCCGACCAGGCCAACTGCGCCGCTGACCATCACGACCGTGGTCTTGCCCGCGCCGTTCGTGCCGAGCAGGGCGAAGATGCTGCCCCGCGCCACGTCGAAGGCGACACGACGCTACACATTCAGTTCCTTGTACGCTTCTCCAGGCCCTGCACCTGGATCGGTGTCTCCGGAATCATTCCTGTGTCCTCGCTCCGCATCCTCGATGGCCTTGGTCAGACGTGCGCGTTCCTTGTCGATCCACTGTGTGCCGGTGTACGCCTGAGCGAAGGTCTCGGCGAACTCGACCGGGTCGTCGCCGACGATCTCGCGCACCGGCGTCCCATCGGCGGCAGCCCGCTCCCAGAGGTCGGCGAAGTCGCCGAGCATCGTGAGTGCGGTCTCACCATCCGTGACGCCCCCGTAGTACAGGAAGTACCGCTGGAGCGCTTTCGCGACGCTGCCGTACGGTTCGGGAAGGGCCCCGATACGGGCCTTGTACTGCTTATACTGCTTCTTCTGCTCGAGTGAACCGGTGAGGGTCTCGACCCACTTTGCGGCCATAATCACTTCTCTCCTTCGTGGAGCTTTTCGATACGTTCAGCGAGGAAGCTCCACGACCTCCAGAACTCTTCGAGGTAGTCCTGCCCTTGCGCGTTGAGGGAGTACACCTTGCGCGGCGGCCCCTTCTCGGACGGGATCTTCTCCACGTCGACGAAGCCGCGCTGCTCGATCCGGACTAGCAGCGCGTAGACGGTGCCCTCTGCGATATCGGCGAAGCCCTGCTCCCGCAAGCTCGCGGTGATCTCGTAGCCGTACGCGGGCCGCACAGACAAGATCGCGAGGACGATGCCCTCCAGCGTGCCCTTGAGCATCTCCGTCATCTGCTTGACCACGGAACGCCTCCTCGAACTACTCAGTGTTACTGACTACCGGTAGATAGTATCACTGAATAGTGGCGGCACAAGCTCCGCGCCGTCGGGGATCTTGGTGGACTTCGACGAACGCCTAGTGGCCCGCGCCGGCCATGTCATTCCGGATGAAGCATGGTCCCGGTTGCCGCCAATATGCTCCTACCCGTCGGGTCGACCAGCTTCCGTGCAGCGATTGCCCGGGACTCATCCGAGGACTGATAGCGCAGCGCGGGGGACGGGTCAGCCGCAATTTCGCGGATCACGTCGCCGACTGATTCGGCGGACTGGCCAGCGGCGCCGAGCGCAGCCATTCGTCGGTTGTATCGGTTGATGAGTTCTCCGTACGGATCGTCGTCGCTGATGTTGTCGACATGTCCGCCGACATTGGCGAAGAAGGCAGTTCGCACCGGACCCGGTTCCAGCACTGAGATGTACACGCCGAACTCGCGCATCACCGTGGCCAGGCTTTCCATGAGGCCCTCGACGGCGAACTTAGCGGCGTTGTAGGCGTCGCTGAACGGCAGAGCCACAACGCCGTTCATACTCGTCACGGTGATGACCCGGCCGGCCCCGGCAGCGCGCATGGCAGGCAACACGGCTTTGGTGACGCGCGCGACTCCGAAAAAATTGAGCTCCATTGCCTGCGACAGCTCACCCATCGTGAGCTGTTCCAACGTTCCGCGATGTCCGGCGCCGGCGTTGTTGATACCTCCCAGATCGGTGAGGATGGAACCGATACACGAGTTGACCGACTCATCGCTGGTGACGTCGAGGGCCCTGAGCTCCACCCCGGACAATTCGTTGGCGATTCCCCGCAACGATTCCGCCTTTTCCGGACGGCGAGCGGTCGCCATGACGTTCCAGCCGGCTGCCGCCAGTTCCCGAGTGGTTGCCAGCCCGATACCGCTGCTTGCGCCGGTGATCACTGCTACCGAAGGCATGACTCTCTCCCATTCCCATGACAAGTGACGCCGCGGTTCGTCGAACGTCTCGCCTTTAGTCCACGCTCAGCCCCAGGACAGCAGCGCGCCGCGGGCGTCGAAGGTAGCCCGCGGTGACCAGGTGATCTCCCAGCGATTGCCCTCGGGATCGGCGATGAACGCGGAGCGCCCGCCCCAGGGCCGGTCAGTGGCCTCGGCCACTGGCGTCGCGCCCGCCGCCACGGCGGCCGCAAAGGTGCTGTCGACCTCCTCTTGAGTACCCACCGTGCAGGCCAGCGTGACGCCCGACCATCCCGTCGGATGCTGGCTGCCGGGCGCGGCCTCGGCGGTCAGATCGGACATCGGGAACAACCCCAACAAGACGCCGCCGAGCAGAAACCCGGTCCAGGAGTCGTCACCGATCGGCAGCTCCTGCCAGCCCAAGTTCCGGTAGAACGAGCGGAGAACGCCCATGTTCCGCACGCCCAGCGTGACGATGGACAATCGGGCGGGAACATCGGTCATAGTGCGGATCCTGCCAGTACCGCAGAAGACTTCGGCCGGAAGGCTCGGTCATTCATAGTCGAACGCATGACGTGATCATCATCGGCGCCGGCCAAGCAGGCCTCGCAATGAGCTGGCAATTGCGCGAGCGGGGCCTAGTCATGTAGTGCTCAAACGCGGGCGGGGTGGAGAGCGGTGGCGTACTGAGCGGTGGGACTCCCTGGCATTTCAATTCCCGAACTGGGCTTTGACCTGCCCGGATTCAATTACGACGGCCCCGGACCCGGACGGGTTTACCCACTACACAGACGTTCTTGCCCGGATCGAGCAGTATGCGCAACTCCAGTCAGCGCCGGTTCGGGAGCACACCGAGGTTCTGTCCCTTGCTCCCGCCACCACAACAGACTCAACGACACCGAAATGATCATGACTGCAGCAGACGCGACATACCGCGACTTCATCGGTATGGCTGACGCCTATGCCGTACGCCATGGCCTCGAGTTGCCGCCACCTGAGCTCGAACGCATTCCCACAGAGCGGGTCCAAGTTGGCATCGGCCCCCTCCCATGGCGAGATTGCTTGGCGCCAGAATGTCGACGTGACGAACCTGCAGCTGAAACCTGGATGCTCGTGGGCAGAGATCTACGCGCGATGCGTGTCGGTGGCACCGGAGGCATTCGAGTCCGACCGCATCCGCAACCTGTTGCATGGCGAGTGGCAGCGCGTGGGAGTGCCCGGCCACCATGTCACCCCGGTCGACTTGTCGCCGATCCAGGGGCCGCCCCGTGTCGAGCGCGGCATCGCTGCTAACGCCATCGAGCATGCCCGCGATCAGCATGCTGCGTGGTCGAAGGTCGGCTTAGCTGAACGCCGGGAACGGGTGACCGCCGCAATCGACACGATGGTCCTCCACCGCGATCTGCTCGCCCTCTTGTTGGTCTGGGAAATCGGCAAGCCATGGCGGCTGGCCGCAGCCGACGTCGATCGTTGCCTGGACGGGGTTCGCTGGTACGTCGACGAGATCGAGCGCCAGCTGGCGATCGGCACTGATGCCGAGCGGCGGCCACTGCCTGGCCCGGTGTCGAACATTGCGAGTTGGAACTACCCGATGAGCGTGCAGGTGCACGCCGAGCTGGTTCAGGTGCTGGCCGGCAACGCCGTGGTGGCAAAAACGCCGAGCCAGGGCGGCTTCCACTGCCTGACACTGGCCCACGCCTTCATGGTCCGCGCCGGTCTGCCGGTCACACTGCTCAGCGGGATCGGCGGCAAGCTCGGCGACATATTGATCAGCAATCCGGGGATAGGGGCACTTGCGTTCGTCGGCGGCCGATCCAACGGACGGGCCGCCGCTACTTCCCTGGCAGACCGCGGCCGCCGCCACTTTCTCGAGCAGGAAGGGCTGAACGCGTGGGGGATATGGGACTTCACCGAATGGGAGCTGCTTGCCCAGCACCTGCGCAAGGGGTTCGAATACGCCAAGCAGCGGTGCACCGCGTACCCCAGGTATGTCGTCCAGCGACGTTTATTGCCCGCGTTCCTCGATACTTACCTGCCGGTCCTCGAAGACCTGCGCTTCGGTCACCCGCTGGCTGTCGAACGTCCGGATGATCCCCTCCCGGAACTGGACTTCGGGCCGGTGATCGGTGCCCGGAAGGCCGCGGAACTCGGTGAGCAGTTCGAGGAGGCGATGCAGGGTCGGGGGCTTCCCCTGCACCGCGGCTCGGTCGGTCAGGGGCGCTTCCTTGATGGGCAAGACACCTCGGCATACGTCGCACCGGCCTGTGTCCTCGAGCCACCGGCGCATTGGTCGCTGCACCACGCCGAACCGTTCGGCCCCCTCGACTCCGTGGTCTGCGTGGACACCGAGGCCGAGCTGCTCGCGGCCATGAATGCCAGCAACGGGTGCCTGGTGGCAAGCCTGGCAACCGACGACACGGACTTCGCATCGCGCGTCGCTGAGCAGCTGCAGGCCTTCAAGGTAGGCATCAATCGACCGCGCAGCAGGGGTGACCGCGAAGAGGTGTTCGGCGGAATGGGTGAGTCATGGAAGGGTGCCTTTGTCGGCGGAGACTTGCTCGTGCAGGCGGTCACCCACGGACCGGATGGGGAGCGTGAGCGGCTGTTCGGCAACTTCCCGGACTACTCCCAATTCCCCAGCCGGTGACGACACCTTCTGCGCTGGCGCTGGCGACGACGCCGGATCCCCGCCTCGACAGCGTTGACTCAGCCAGGACGAACATCGTCCCGGTCGCCGCCAATATGCTCTTCGGTCGTCTCGACCAGCTTCCTCGCAGCGATCGCCCTCGACTCTTCCGACGATTGGTAACGCAGCGTGTTCTCCTGCTCGCGCTTCCGGGGCCATGAAATCGGCGCCAGAACCAGGCGACCGCAATCATCACCCGCGTCGCCCTGCGTGATAAGAGAGGAATATGACCGTCATCGCCGACACCCCAGCCCCTGTTCCCGGCGGGTCTAGCAACGCCGCCGATCACCTGTGGATGCACTTCACTCGAATGGGCAGTTTCGCAACCAATCCGGTGCCGATCGTCGAGCGTGGCGAGGGCGTCTATATATACGACAACACTGGTCGCCAGTATCTCGATGCCCTTTCCGGGCTGTTCGTCGTGCAAGCTGGCTACGGCCGCGACGAGATCGCAGACGCCGCGGACAAGCAGACTCGCAAGCTGGCGTACTTCCCGATCTGGTCGTACGCCACGCCGCCGGCTATCGAGCTTGCCGACCGGCTCGCGGCTCTGGCTCCCGGTGACCTGAACAAGGTCTTCTTCTCCTCCGGCGGTGGTGAGTCTGTCGAGACCGCCTGGAAGGTCGCCAAACAGTACTTCAAGCTGACCGGCCGGCCTCACAAGACGAAGGTGATCAGCAGGGCCGTCGCCTACCACGGCACGACCCAGGGCGCCCTGTCGATCACGGGAGTTCCGAACTTCAAGCACCCGTTCGAGCCGCTAGTGCCCGGAAGTCACCGGGTACCGAACACTGACTTCTATCACGCTCCCGATCACTTGGCGGAAGATGAGAAGACCTTCGGGTTGTGGGCCGCGAACCGTGTCGAGGAGGCCATCCTCGCCGAGGGTCCGGACTCCATTGCGGCGGTGTTCGTCGAGCCGGTGCAGAACGCGGGCGGCTCCATCCCGCCTCCGCCCGGGTATTTTGAGCGACTGCGCGAGATCTGCGACGCCTACGACGTGCTGTTGGTCTCCGATGAGGTGATCTGCGCGTACGGGCGGCTCGGCACCATGTTCGGCTGCGACAAGTTCGGCTACCAGCCCGACATCATCACCACCGCCAAGGGCTTGACTTCTGGGTACGCCGCGCTCGGGGCAGCGATCATCTCCGACCGGATCTTTGAACCCTTTAGCACCGGCACGACATCCTTTGCGCACGGCTACACCTTCGGTGGACACCCGGTCGCTTGCGCGGCCGCTCTCGCCAATCTCGACCTGTTCGAGAAAGAGGACCTGCTGGGCAACGTGCTACGCAACGAGAACGCGTTCCGCGCCACCCTTGAAAGGCTTCTCGACCTACCCATCGTCGGTGACGTCCGAGGCAACGGGTACTTCTGGTCCGTCGAGCTGGTCAAAGACCAGGCGACCAAGGAGCCGTTCAGTAAAGCCGACTGTGAACGGATCCTTCGCGGTGTCGTAGCACCGGGTATGTGGGAGGCCGGCGTCTACTGCCGCGCCGACGATCGCGGCAACGCCGTCGTACAGTTCGCTCCCCCGCTGATCTGCGAGCAGGCCGAATTTGATCAGATCGAATCCGCGATGCGATCGGTCCTCACCGACGCGTGGGCGCAGTTGTAGTTACCAGCTACCTCGTACGTCTTGCCTTCCACCCACTTTCACCCGAAGGAGTCCACTATGGCCACTCTTGTCGTAGGCGTTCCGAAAGAGATCAAGGACAACGAGAACCGCGTGTCGGTGCAACCCGACGGCGTCGCTGAGCTGGCCTACAACGGCCACCGGGTGCTGGTCGAGGCGGGTGCCGGTCTTGGCTCCCGCTTCACTGATGCCGAATACACGGCCGCTGGTGCCGAGGTCGTCGACTCAGCCGACGAAGTGTTCGCCGGCGCCGACCTGATCGTCAAGGTCAAGGAGCCGATCAGCGCCGAGTATCACCGCTTCCGGCGCGGACAGCAGTTGTTCACCTATCTGCACCTGGCCGCCGACAAGCCGCTCACCGAGTTCATGCTCGAGAAGGAGATCGACTCCATCGCCTATGAGACCGTGCAGACTGCCGACGGCAAGCTGCCGCTGCTCACCCCGATGAGCGAGGTCGCTGGTCGGATGTCTGTCCAGGCCGCGGCACGCGCGTTGGAGAGCCCGTCCGGCGGAGCTGGCATCCTGCTCGGCGGAGTTCCGGGTACGCCGGCTGCGAAGGTCACCATTATTGGCGGCGGGGTTTCCGGTACTGAGGCGGCCAAGATCGCGCTCGGCATGCGCGCAATCGTCAGGGTCCTCGACACGAATCCCGGCCGGCTGGCGTACCTATCGGACATTTTCGGGGGACGCCTAGATCTGGTTATCCCAAATCGGGCGGTCACAGCGGCCTACGTCGCCGAATCCGACGTCGTTATCGGCGCCGTCCTAGTACCCGGCGCCAAGGCGCCCAAGTTGGTGTCGCGGGAGATGATCGCCACCATGCGGCCCGGAAGCGTGGTGGTCGATATCGCCATCGACCAGGGCGGCTGTTTCGAAACCAGTCGGCCCACCACACACTCCGACCCCACCTATATCGAGGAGGGCGTTGTCCACTATTGCGTGGCCAATATCCCCGGCGCCGTCGCCCGCACCTCCACCATCGCCCTCACAGCAGCGACGCTGCCCTACCTAACCCGGGTGGCCGCCAACGGCATCGCGGGCGCTGCCTCCACTGACCCGGCACTGGCAAAAGGTCTGTCCACACTCGGTGGACACCTCCTGAACGAACCAGTCGCCCAGGCACACGGGCTGCCCTACCAGGACCCAAAGGAACTGCTCAACGCCACCTGACGGCTCGCGCTCGGCTGGCTCGTGTTTCAGGGCCGTGTATGAACCGACTCCGGTTCGTCTTTGAGCAGCTGCCGGGCAAGGCGGATGACCACGTCCGCTAACGCCCTGACTGCTAATAGCCAGCGACGA
>Ga0207428_10001287_pt1 | contig 26772 bp, 24 predicted proteins | sample RhiMethybrSRZTD1_FD_187600 | JGI IMG/M metagenome (GOLD analysis project Ga0207428, IMG submission 187600) | Populus rhizosphere microbial communities from Tennessee, USA - Rhizosphere MetaG P. TD hybrid SRZTD1 (SPAdes) (version 3) | ecosystem: Host-associated > Plants > Roots > Rhizosphere >...
GATCGAGGTTCAGACCGGCAGTTACCTCGGTGAAGACGACATCGAGCGGCTGGAGGACGTCTACAAGCGCGGCTGATGCTTGGCTGCGATATTTCTTGACCGCAGTCGAATGTCCGCTTTTGGGAGTAAAGTGGACATTGCGCGGACCTGTCGCGATGTCCGCTTATGATCCAAGGCGGACATCGGATGCGAGTTCCACGATCGAATCCCGCTTATTCATGAGCGGCGCTCATCACCGCATTTGGTCTTCGCCTCTAACGTTTTCGCGGCGGAGCGCCATACTCGTTGGCAACAGGGCCTCGCGATCGCACGGAGCGCTGCGATGGACAAACTTCGATGTCCGCTTTTGGTCAAAAGCGGACATTTTGACCATAAGGCGCGATATCCGCTTTGCCCCCGAAAGCGGACACCGAACCACGCCGCCGTCATGCCGAAGCACGGCCTTGAGATCGAGTCCGGCCGTTGACCACAACGTAAGGATCGAACCGCTCCGAATAGAAAACGGCCCGCAAGGATGGACGCCCTACGGGCCGCTATTGCCTCAGCAGATCGCGATGGTGAACGACCTGCCTTCTTTCAGTAACACGCCGTCTTGCATTGCTTCAGTTGTACGATGGTGCAACACCGGTTCCATCCGACGTTGCTGTGTCATCTAAAAATGTGCGGTATTGCGCGGGCCGTCAATTGGCCGCACGTCAGTGACCGGCGCTCTACCTATGACAGTCAGCCGGTTTAATACCAAAGCATGGCTGCTATTCGTTACTTGTGTCCCGAAATTCGGTACATCCACACACCTAGTTGTGTCGGATTGCCGCTTCGTACAGCGCGATTCGCTGGTCGGCATTTGAAACATTCAATAAACAAAGGGCCCGCAACGGATAGACGCCGTTACGAGCCGCCGTTGCCTTAAGCAGATCATCTGGTGAGGGGTGAGACCTGCCTTCCTTTAAGCCATTCCATCGCGCGCCAATTCGCGTAGCAATGTCCTCGCTAGTTGCTCGGGAGTTTGACCGCGCACTTGGGCTGCCTTGCTCCCGTGCAACGTTCTAACGGTTACTACGCCATCGAGGAATTTGAATGAGCCCTTGATGGCCCTACCGTTGTATACGGTTGTTATTTCTCTCCAAATCTCAAGGCCCATATCGGCCTCCCGTAGGTGACCGAATGATATAGTGACAGCCAAGGCCGATAAAGTTTCAAGGCTGTTGAGCACGCCTTTCCCTGTTGGAAATGATCAATGCCAGACAAGAAGGCAGAAAAAAATACAGAATTCATCGAGGCGGAATGCTTGAAGGTGGCGCGCCGCGCATTTGGCTGTTCCCATCTCCAAGCCGTCACGATTGGCCCGGTGAAGCTGACGGGGAGCGGTTCCAATTGGGAGGTGTACGGTTTTTCTCCTACACTGCCCGCGATGGCCCATTCCGAGGCTCTCAAAGCAATTGCACTGCTTCGGCAAAAGTATGCGCTCAAGCAAAATGAAACCGACTAATGACAACCCATGTGTTTTGACGATGTCCGCTTTGGGTCAAAAGCAGACATGTACAGTGCAACTCATGATGTTCGCTGATGGCCAATAGCGGACGTTACGGCCGTGTATTCATAAACCGGAGCATACAGTGAGGTCACGCAGCGCGCTGTCCGTTTACTCTCAAAAGCAGACATCTCATTCCGCGGTCGGAATGCCCGTTTCGGGCCCATTCGCCACTCAATCTATCACCTCATCGGCAAGTTGAAGGAACTGAGGGGAAACGGTGAGCCCAAGCTCCTTTGCCGTTTTCATATTGACGACCAACTCGAACTTGGTCGGTTGCTGCACGGGCAAATTCGATGGCTTAGCTCCGTTGAGGATTTTGTCCACGTATGAAGCGGACAGCCGGAACAAATCATTTAAGTTTGCACCGTAGGACATAAGACCTCCGGCGTCGGCAAACTCCCTCGCTTGATAAATCGCCGGCAGTCGATCGTTCGCCACAAATGCTAAAATGCGCTTGTATTGGCCAAACAACATCGCGCTGGGTAACAAAATGAGCGCATCGGGGCGATCTTTAGTTATGATAGAAAAGGCATTGTCGAGATCGTTGGGCCCCTCCGCCGGCACGAGTTGAATTTGCATTCCCAAACTTCGGGCTGCATCCTTGATCTCATCCAATATACCTCCCATCGTGCGTTCACCGTACGCGTGAGGATGCCAAAGAGCAGATACGTGAGAGAGATTCGGCACGACATCTCTGAGCAACTGTAGGCGCTTGCCAACCAGCTTAGGTCCAAGAAAGGTTGTGCCGGTAATATTCCCGCCTGGCCGTGCCAAGGTGGCGACCAGTCCATCATTGACGGGATCGGCCATCAGCGCGGCAACGATGGGGATTGTATTTGTCACTTGCCTGGCCGCGAGAGCCGCTGGTGTGCTCCACGCGACAATAATGTCAGGTTTGAGCTTAACAAGTTCTGCCGCCAAGACAGGCAATCGTTCGACATTCGAATGCGCGTATCGGCGCTCGATAGCTATATTCTTCCCCTCGATATAATCGAGTTCGCGCAGCCCCCGGTAGAATGGCTCGTGATCCACTCCGGAAGGGCCGGAGTCGCCCGGCATCAACATGCCAAGTCGAGGCATTTTCGCCGCTTGGCCAATTGGCTTCTGCGCGTGTGCACCAAGAGGCCACGACACGGCTACGCCGCCTATGAGAGCAATAAACTCGCGTCGCTGCATGTGCCCTCAGGATCGTAGGAATACTAAATCATAACAGGCCACGGCTGAACGGCGACTGAGAAAATGGCACACTCCACGTCAGACCGGCGCACTGCCGCATGGCCGAGAAGCGTGATGAACTCCCGCTACCCCACGTCGCCCCCGCAGATTGGTGGGATTAAATAACATGCTGGAAGTCCCGGACACGAGTTAGTTGATGTCCGCTTTGGGTCATTAGCGGACAAAGCGGCATGTCCCTGAAAGCGGACACGAAGCGGACATTTCGTTCCCATCCGCATATCCGCCACGACCTGTTCTCATTACATCTTCTGCGTCCAGAAAAGGAAACGAGCCGCCAACTTCGGCGGCTCTTTTCTTTCGTTAACACCACAACTCAATAGAGCGGGTTTGGCGTCGTGTCCGCTCTACCTCTGAAAGCTGACTCACTTGCTCAATGGTGGTCTATCGAGCATTTTCACGAAACAACCCTGCCTCGCATGAGCGAGCGCCGCGAGGACCGGGCATCGGCATCAGTCCACGAGCGATTGATATACCAGTGTCTTGAACATCCTGCGGTAATACGCGCGGATCGGACTCGGCGCCTGGGTCATGTAGACGCCAACGATCTCTTCCTTAGGATCGACCCAGAAATAGGTGCCGGCATATCCTCCCCACATGAACTCGCCCGCGGAACCGGGCACACCCGCGATCCCGTCGCCCTGACGCACCGCGAAGCCGAGGCCAAATGTATAGCCTTGCGTTCCGAGCAGTAGTTCGCCTGGCTGCATCGGCGTTGCGATGCGTGTCCCGAGATGGTCCGAAGTCATCAGCTTGATGGTGGAACGGCTCATAACACGCACGCCGTCGAGCTCACCGCCGTTGAGCAACATCTGCCCGAACCGCAGATAGTCCGTCGCGGTCGAGAGTGCCCCGGCTCCGCCGGAATCGTTGCCTGGGTCGGCGGATACATCGATCACGCTGATCTTTTGACCGGATGCCGGATCGACAGCTTGGGGCTGCGCGAGACGCGGCATCTTGGCCGCGGGCAACCAGAAGCTCGTGTCGACCATCTTCAGTGGCTGGAACAGGCGCTCGTCTAAGAAGACGTTTAGCCGTTTGCCGGACGCAGTCTCCACCACACGGCCGAGAACGTCGACCGCCATGCTGTACTCCCACGTCGTTCCTGGCTGGTGAATAAGGGGGGCCTTGGCGATGCGCTCGACTTGTTCGGCTGGCGTCATGGCGCGGGAATCGAATTCATGGACGCCGGGCTGAGAGAATTTGGCGTCGACGTACGCAGCTTTGACCGGTTCGTTCTTAGTGATTTCCGCATATGCGAGGCCCGAGGAATGCCGAAGAAGGTCCTGCACGGTGATTGGCCGCACCGCCGGCACATTCGAATAAGTGACCTTGCCGTCGGCGCCTGTCGTCGCCACGCTCACCTGCATGTCCTTGAAGGCAGGCAAGAACTTGGAAATCGGATCGGTAAGCTGGATAACACCGTCTTCCACCAGCATCATCGCCGCCACCGAGACAAGCGGTTTGGTCATCGAATAAATGCGGAAAATCGAATTCGCCGCCATGGGCTTGTTCGTGCCCTTGTCCTGGAATCCGGTCGCACCCGAATAGACGATTTTGCCCTTGCGAGCGACGATCACAACCACCCCCGGTAGCTTGCCGTCACTCACCTCCTTCTTGAGCGCCTCGGTAATGCGCTCGAGCCGGGCGCTCGACATGCCCACCTGTTCCGGTGTCGCGGTCTCGAGCCGCTGGAGTTCACGCGCATATGAGGGTGGCGACGCCGTCATAATGACCAGCATCGCGGCCAGTGCCGTCATTGCTGCCAGTAATTTCCTCCAAGTCATGACGCCTCTCCCGAGTTTGTTGCTTTCGAGGACCGAATTCATCCGATCCTGACGCCATCTTATGCGAGGTCGTCCGGCCACGACAGTGCTATCGCCTTGGGTCATCGTTAGGCCCGACCGTTCCACATTCGTTACTTTCGTGGGCGGAAGAACTCATCGATAGCTGACGGCGGCGCAATCGAAGATGTCCGCTTTTGGCCCTTGGTGGACATCTCTAGTTGCATCGGATGTCCGCGTTCGGAGGTAAATCGGACATGCTTCGCGGAGCAAGAAATGTCTGCTTTCGACCCAAAGCGGACATCGCGCTGAGTTCTTCCTTAAAAATCGACCCGTTTGGCCCGGCTTCAAAGTAGCGCAGCCTAGAAATCGAAAAAACCGCGATTGAATATGATCGTTGTGTGATAGCGTCACGACCGCGAGCAGGGCTTGGGGTGGATCGAAATGTGGGCTTCCAGGGGCGACGCACCAGCAAAACTACTCCATTTTGTGATGATCAAGCCGTCGCACTACGACGACGACGGCTATCCTATCCAGTGGGTTCGCTCTGCCATTCCCTCAAACACATTGGCCTGTCTCAACGCACTTGCCGAAGACGCACGCCGGCGTGAGGTATTGGGACCGAATGTTGAAATTCGCCTGCACACTTACGATGAGACCAATCGGCGGGTGCGGCCCGACCGCATCATTCGTATGATCCGTAAGCAAGGCGGCCGCGCGCTGATCGGCTTGGTTGGCGTGCAGTCGAACCAATTTCCACGTTCGGTCGACCTTGCCCGCCCATTTCTCGCTGCTGACCTGCCCGTTTGTATCGGTGGATTCCATGTGTCGGGTTGCATCGCAATGCTGCCCGAACTGCCACCTGACATCAGCGCTGCCCAAGCGATGGGAATTTCATTTTTTGCTGGCGAATGCGAGGAAGGACGGCTCGATGAGGTTCTCCAGGATGCGTGGAACGGAAAGCTCAAGCCGCTTTACAATTACATGGACAAGCTACCGGCACTGACTGGCGAGCCGCCTCCATTTTTGCCGCGAAAACATGTTCGGAGGACCTCAGGATCTCTGTCCAGTATCGATCTTGGGCGCGGCTGCCCTTATCAATGCTCGTTCTGTACCATCATAAATGTGCAAGGCCGCAAGAGCCGCTTTCGCACGCCGGACGATCTCGAAACGATCGTCCGCGAGAATCATGCACAAGGCATTAAACGCTTCTTCATCACCGATGATAATTTCGCGCGTAATCGTGATTGGGAACCACTGTTCGATCGTCTCATCCATTTGCGTAAGACCGAGTTTCCCGGCCTTGGCTTTACAATCCAGGTCGACACGCTCTGCCACAAGATTCCAAATTTCATCGAAAAAGCGTCGCAGGCTGGCGTGCGTCGCGTTTTCATCGGACTTGAGAACATCAACCCCGACAATCTCATTGCAGCCAAGAAGCGGCAAAACAAGATCACCGAGTACCGCGAGATGCTGCAGAAGTGGCGCGACCACGGCGCGATTACCTACGCCGGCTATATTCTCGGTTTTCCCGCCGACACGAAGGAATCGATCGCGCGCGACATCGAGATCATCAAACGGGAACTACCGCTCGATATCCTGGAATTCTTCTTTCTGACTCCGTTACCCGGATCCGAGGATCACAAGGTGCTTTTGCAGAAAAGCATCTGGATGGATCCAGACATGAACAAGTACGATCTCAATCACCGCGTTTCGCATCATTCCACCATGAGCGATGCGGAATGGGAGGACGCTTATCGTGCAGCCTGGTCGGCCTTCTATACACCTGAGCACGTGCGCACGATCCTGCGCCGCTCCGCGGCCTGCAAGCTCGGCCGGCCCGGCACGACCCTTTCGACCATACTGTGGTTCTATCTGATGATCTTATTCGAGGGGGTGCACCCACTCGAAGGCGGTGCTTTTCGGCTTAAATTTCGTCGCGACCGTCGGTTCGGAGAGAACATCGAAAGCCCACTGGTATTTTACCCCCGCTACGGCTGGGAGACGCTCAAGAAGGTCTGGGGTTATCTTCGGGTCTATCGTCAGCTCAGGGCCGCGCTAAACGAGGCGCTAACCGCGCCCGACCGTTGGACCTATAGTGACATCGCAATTACGCCGCCGCAGCAAGACGAGTTCGACCGCCTCTCGCTCTATCACGAAACCATCGGTGGTGAGGCCGCGCTTGCCCGCAAGCGGCGCGATGACGCTATTCGCGCCGGCGCTCAGGCAAACCAACCCGCGACCGTAGCGGCCGAGTAGCAAAGAGGCCGCGCGGACGACGCAATGTCCGCTATTGGTCCTTAACGCACATTCCTAGTTGCACCGAACATGTCCGCTTCCGTGGCTAAAGCGGACATCGCAAATTGAGTGGACAAACGACTCAAACAACTGGTTCCTTAAAGTAGACACACCATTTTGGCCGGAAGCGTTTCTTTACATTGGGAGAGCAATTGATCTTGCACGAGTCGGTTACGCACTCCATCAATTTGTCCTTGCCCCCGCTCGCGTCTATTTTGGGCGCTGCCGCCTTTGCTGCTGGAGACAGGCCAGACGGAACGATCTGCCTTGGCTCACAGAACCCGCCCACACCGCTGATGCTCGCGCGGCATTGCTCGATGGTGACGAAGCCACAGTTTGTGCCGCCGCCAGCGTTGTCAATTGCACACCATCTATAGGGGTCCGCAGAGGTAGTATTGACCAACATTGATGTGGCTGTCAGCAGGCCGCCTGTCCAGATCGACAATCTCATGGGTGTACTCTGACGTTTGTCCAACCACGTTAACTCGTGGCACGGCTATTGTAACGCATATCGAAGATCGTTTGTCCGCACGGGGTGCGTGGTCGGTTCACCGCGCCTTGAGTTTGCCATTGCAGCCGCTCGGTCGAGGTCGAATGTCCGCTTTCGAGGACCAAAGCGACATGCCCGGGTTCGACTGGGAGGTTGGCCATTGTCCGTATCACTCAAACGTTCACCACTCCGGGTATCGAGCTTGCCGGACCTCTGCCGCCCGAGATTCAGTTTTATACAGTGTTCATTGGCGCGATCAGCACGGCCTCTAAATCCCCAGATGCTGCAGCGGATTTGCTTAAATTCTTGAAAGGGTCGTCGGCGCTTCGTGTCATCAAAGAGCAGGGAATGGAGCCAATCTAAAATTCCGTCGATGTCCGCTTTTGGTCCTGCCGAATGTCCGCTTTCGGGGGTTAGAGCGGACATGGACGTGAAGACTTCCGCTTTAGCGGACATCCTGAAGAGCGTTAGCCCCTTTCTGAGTACACACGACCGTTGATACCATCCCAGTCTGTGCCTCGGGGGGCGACAATGAGGCGGCGCGGTAGAAGCAGACACCCGGCGAAAGTTCGGCGTAGGAATAGGTCTAAGGCCCGGAAAGCGCCGATCCGCCACGCATCACCTGCTAACGTGCAGGACAAAATTGACCAGCTCACCCGTGAGCTTGATGACGCGCGCCAGCGCGAGAACGCGACCTCCGAAGTGCTGAAAGTTATCAGCTCCTCGCCTGGCCAGCTCGAGCCAGTCTTCAACGTTATTTTGGCGAATGCCACCCACATCTGTGAGGCCACATATGGCCATCTGCTGCTCCGTGAGGGACCGATCTTTCGTGCTGTCGCCATCCATAGCAAGCAAAGCCACGTCGATTTGCGACGCAACCCTGTGCTCGATGTGCGCGAAAATCTGGGAGCTCCGATCGATCGCCTCGCCACCACCAAACAGGTTGTCCATATACCCGATCTTCGAACCGATCGGTCATACATAGAGCAAAACAACCGCATCGTTCCTTTGGTTGAAATCGGCGGCGCACGGACCTTCACGATCGTGCCAATGCTCAAGGGGGACGAGCTTATCGGCGCGATTAGCATGTATCGCCAAGAAGTCCGCCCCTTCACCGCCAAGCAGATCGAGTTAGTTCAAAATTTCGCCGCACAAGCCGTCATCGCCATCGAGAACGCGCGGCTGCTCAACGACCAACGCGAATCGCTGGAACGGCAAACCGCGACGTCGGAGGTGTTGCAGACCATCTCAAGTTCGCCTGGCGAATTGAAGCCAGTTTTTGGGGCAATGCTGGCAAAAGCCACGCGGTTATGTGAGGCCGAATTTGGAATCTTGTTCCGGGTCAAAGACGGCGCGGCTGTCCCAGTCGCAACGCTCGGCGTACCTGAAGCGTTTATGGAGCTTGTTCAACGCAGACCACTTCGGCCAAGCGAACATGCTCCGATTATGCGAGCCGCAAGAACAAAACAGATTGTACATGTTGCGGATTTAAGCAAGGAGCAGGTGTACATCGAGCGTGATCCGATGGTCGTCGTCGGAGTGGAAGTTGTCGGCATCCGGACGCTTCTCGTCGTTCCAATGCTGAAGGATAACGAATTCATCGGCTCCATCACGATCTTCCGGCAAGAGGTGCGCCCATTTACCGACAAACAGATCGAATTGGTCGCCAACTTTGCTAAGCAAGCCGTCATCGCCATTGAGAACACGAGGCTGCTCAACGAGCTACGCCAGCGCACTGGCGATCTCACCGAGTCGCTGGAGCAGCAGACGGCGACTTCCACCGTGCTCGAAGTGATAAGCCGGTCGGCGTTTGATCTGCAACCAGTGTTTGAGACCGTTGTCGAAAGTGCTGTTAGGGTTTGTGGAGCCGATAAAGCGTTTATCTTCCGCTTCGACGGCGAGCTGTTACGGATGGCGGCAGCCTTCAATGCACCGCCTGAATTCCAAGAATGGGTTGCGCAAAACCCAATCCGCCCTGGCCGCCACAGCGGATCAGCCCGCGCGGCGCTGGAACGTCGAACAATCCATATCCACGATGTCCGGGCCGACCCTGAATATTCCTATGGAGCCAAAAATGTCGAGACCATTCGCACAATTCTTGGCGTGCCCATTCTAAAAGGCGATGAACTATTGGGCGTCATAATGATCTATCGCCTGGAAGTTAACCCATTCACCGATAAACAGATCGCTCTGGTGGAGACCTTCGCCGATCAGGCTGCGATCGCAATCGAGAATGTGCGGCTGTTCGAGGCCCTGCAGCAACGCACAAACGATTTGACCGAATCCCTCCAGCAGCAGACGGCCACCGCCGATGTGCTCAAGGTCATCAGCGCGTCGCCCGGCAATCTGGAGCCGGTCTTCCAGGCGATCCTCGCGAGCGCCACACAGATCTGTCAGGCCGGGTTCGGTACCTTGAATTTATACGAGGACGGCGCCTATCGGAGCGTTGCGCTCCACAATCCGCCGCCTCAATTCAAGACGCGCCTGGGCGAGGTCATTCATCCGCACCCGGACAGCGGCCTGGCCTATGTGGCCCGTACCAGACAGATTGCGCATATCGAAGATATCAAGACCCAAAAACCATACCTTGAGGGCAATCCGGCTGTCGTGGCACTGGCCGATCTTGCCGGCGCTCGCACACTGCTGATTGTCCCGATGTTAAGGGAAGACGATCTGGTCGGTTCAATCTCCATCTATCGCCAGGAGGTGCGGCCATTTACCGATAAGCAAATCGCGCTGGTCCAGAACTTCGCCGCTCAGGCCGTCATTGCGATCGAGAACACGCGCCTGCTTAACGAGTTGCGCGAGTCTTTGCAGCAGCAAACGGCGACCGCCGACGTACTCAAGGTTATCAGCCGCTCGACCTTCGACTTGCAGGCCGTGCTCGACACGCTTGTGAAATCGGCGGCAAGCCTGTGCGAGGCCGATCAATCCTTCCTCTACCGGCGCGACGGTGAGACGTACGTCTGGGCCGCCAGCCACGGCTATTCGCTGGAATTCGTGAAGTTAAGAACGAGTCAGCCTTTGGTGCCCGATCGCGGAACGGGCGTTGGACGCGCTATCGTCGAAGGCAAGATCGTACACATCCCGGATGTTCTGGAGGACAAGGAGTACAGTGCATGGGATTTGCAACAGGTCGCCGGATACAGGGCCGTATTGGGCGTCCCTCTCCTGCGCGAAGGCGTGTCCATGGGCGTGTTCTCACTCGCCCGCAAGGAGCCGCGGTCGTTCACCGATAAACAGATCGAACTGCTCACAATGTTTGCCGACCAGGCGGCGATCGCCATGGAGAATGTCCGGCTGTTCGAAAGCGTGGAGACGCGCACCCGCGAGCTGGCGAAGTCATTGGAAGACCTGCGAACCACCCAGGACCGACTCGTGCAGACGCAGAAGCTCGCTTTACTTGGACAGCTGACTGCCGGCATTGCCCATGAGATCAAGAATCCGCTCAATTTCGTAAACAATTTCTCAGGCCTGTCTACCGAATTGATCGATGAGCTGGGCGCCGCGCTCATGGACCTGACCATGAGCGAAAGCAAGCGCGTTGAGGTCGCCGAACTGACGGACACCTTGCGGGCTAATCTCGACAAGGTTGTACAGCACGGCAAGCGTGCCGACTCCATCGTCAAGAACATGCTGCTGCACTCGCGCGAAGGCTCCGGCGAGCATCGGGTCATCGACATCAATACGATCGTCGAGGAAAGCCTCAATCTTGCCTATCACGGGGCGCGCGCCGAGAAGCAGGGATTCAACATTACGCTGCAACGATCATTTGATCCGATGGCGGGCGAGGCCGATTTCTTCCCGCAGGACATTACACGAGCCCTGCTCAATTTTATTTCCAATGGATTTTACGCGGCAACGAAGCGCCATGCGGAAGCAGTTGACGGCTACGAACCGACCCTTGCTGCCGCCACCAAGAACCTCGGGGACCTTGTCGAAATAACGATCCGGGACAATGGCACCGGCATGCCTCCGGACGTGAAGGAAAAGATGTTCAATCCATTCTTCACGACCAAGCCGGCCGGAGAAGGAACCGGGCTCGGGCTCTCCATCAGCCACGACATCATCGTCAAGCAGCACGGCGGCTCAATCGAGGTCGATACGCAGCCGGGCGAGTTCACCGAAATCAAAGTCGTATTGCCGCGCGTGGCCGCGTTACTGCCTGAACGGTCGTGACCCTTAGCGGACATGGGAGCGAAGCTGTAGGCTCCGCTCCCGTTATCATCGTTAGTAGTAGTGGCGATAGTGGCGATGATGACGCCAATAGTGGCGACGGGGGTAATATCCGTAGGCGCGGTAACCACCGTAGTAATTCGGCCGCCACCAGCACCGGCCGTGGAAGTTGCAGACCCAACGTACTTGCTCCACGTTCACAGCACTGTTTGCTGGAAGTGGTGCGATCGGCATTGCAGATGCTGCGGTCGCTGTTAGGCCGCCACATAGCACAATGGCCGCACCTAGTAGTTTGATTTTACTCATGTGCGTTCCTCCCTGAATGCGCCCCTAACGCGCAACACTGGCGGAAGGTTCAAGTGGATTTGGTCAATTGGCTGAACGTTCATTCAGACAAGAAAACATTTTAGTGATGTCCGCCGTTGGCCCTTAGCGGACATCCCTGGTTGCACCGCACATGTCCGCTTTCAGGGGAAAAGCGGGCATCTTGTCATTTGGGTGCAGCCGGGGCGGGATTGGCAAGAGGTAATGGCCGGTGCCCGCTCGTTCCAGAGTTAAAGGCTCTCGATAAGAACTTCAGTGAAATAGGAGATTTGCCACCGGCTGTCCCGCAAGGCTCGGTATTAGAATGACCGCCGCCGGGCGCGGTGCCCCAACTTGGCGAGAGTGCTGTAACGGTTCGAGCCATGAGACATGACAGACTCTTATATGTACTGGTGCCGCTGTATCTGATCGTCGTTGGAGCACTGGTCATTAGACAAATATCTCTTCGAGAAGAAGCGAAACCCGCAGCTATCGAGGCTAAGCCACCTCCTGTCGTTATCGAAGCGAAGCCCCCCCTGATCGATAAGGCAAACGATGCTGGACCGCAGGCCGATGAGTCCAGCGGCAAGAGGGGCTTGACGCCAAACTGTGAAAAGGAACTACGGCGTACAACCGATTTATTGAGATTTTTTGCAAATAGAATTCAAGGGGGAGAGGAAATACAATCGGTCGTTGCCGACATGAAACAGCAAGAGAAAAGAATATCGGCAGTTTGCACTGATTAGGTGCCAGGCTCGATTAACCGCCGGCCGAGGCATTCGCGTCGCCCGAGAGGCGGTCCTTCCACTTTCCCAACATTTCGTCGGCGCGCTCGCGCTTGCTATTCCAGTGCGCGACCTTCTCACTAGCGAGTGTAACTTACTCCAATCCAAGTATTGATACCTTGGCGGTTGTGATTTCGGTTGGCCACAGAATTTCTGTGAGACCTTTTGCAACAGCGACCTTTTGTGTCCCATTGACTGAATAGGTAATGACGCCACCGCCAATCGCGCCGCGGAGGTTTTGGCCCCACAATTTGCGCCCGTTTGCTGTGTCAAGCACGTAGAAATTTCCACCCATGTCGCCGAAGAAAACGACCCCGCCCGCAGTCGGCGTCATGCCGCTTTGAATGGGATAATTCGTCTTTGCTCTCCATCTCCAAGCGCCAGTATCGGCGTCGACGGCATAGATCCAACCCGCCCAGTCGAAAACCGGGTCCGCCTTGCCCCACGTGTTGAACGGGTTGATCGAGGCTTCGCCGGACCACGGTTTGCCAGCCCCGACGGCGGCAATTTTCTCGGCCGGCATAAGCGTAACTGTGGTGCACCATTCGACCTCGCCGATGAAAACGAGATTCAAAGCGGGGTCATAAGCGGGACCATTCCACTCGGCGCCGCCAGTCGAGCCGGGACAGAAGTGGACCGGCTTGCCGACCACAAACGGCGCATCCTCGTTTTCCATCCGGGTGACCGGCTGCCTGTAGAGCAAGGCATTGCTGTCGAGATCGAAGCCGTACAGGTGCCCGTCCTTTGGGGCGACCGATAGAACCTTCTTGCCACCCGCGGTCTTGATAACGGCTGGAGCGCTGGAGACGTCCCAATCGTGCCAGTCTTTCGGCACGATCTTGAAGTGGTTCCTGTAAGCCCCGGTCCTCGCGTCGAGCACGACGACCGAGCCGGAATAAAGGTTCGACCCTTCACGCACGCCGGTTGCAAAATCGGGCGCGGGGTTCCCGCCCGGCACATACAACAACCCGGTATCTGGGTCCAAAGTGTATGAAGTCCAGGTCGCGCCGCCGGTTATCGGCACACCTTGCAGCGAGTTGCCCCAAGTTGAGTCATTGAGGGGCGATGCACCCAGCGGCCCGCGCGTCGGATCGCCCTCAGCCTTCGGCACGAGGTAGAACTCCCACACGATCTTGCCGGTCCTGGCGTCGAGCGCATACATGCGCCCCTTCACTCCCTTGATGTCGCCTCCCGCGTTGCCGATGAAAACCAAGCCGTTCCAGGCGATCGGAGCCGCCGGGGCGCTCTCCCCCTTCTTCGGATCCCCGATCGCGGTTGCCCAGATGCGTTTGCCCGTCTTGAAATCATAGGCGAGGACACGGGCGTCCTGGGTGCCGCGGAAAAGCACGCCGTCCAGATACGCCGCACCGCGATTGACCTCCTGAGGCGTGGCCGGAACGTAATCCTCATGGGTGCGCCAGTTCTCGCGGCACGTCGAAGCATCGATCGAGAAGATGTCGAACGCGGTCACGAAGATCAGTGCGCCGTCCACCTCCAACAGCCCGGAATTGAACCCGGTATATTGCCCGGTATCATAAGTGCAGAGAACTTTGAGCTTGTCGGCGTTTGTCCTGTTGATCTGGCCTAACTGCGAGAAGCGGTTCGAGGTGAGCGTCTTGTTGTAGCTTGGCCAGTCTCCCGCAGTTTCGCCAGGAGCAACCGGCGACGATGCCGAAGGCATCGAGGCTGATGCCTGCGCTGCCGCTCCGGTCTGGGCGACTTCCGTTTCAAGGGTCCCGGCGGGAGCCGACCAATAGCGCACATAATTTATCGCCATCGACCCGATCAGAACCGTTTGGTCCCAGTAAGCATAAGACAGACCGGCTATGACAATGCCGCCGACGACGATTGCGCCTACGAGAGCGCGAAGCCAAAATCTCATCGGTTGACTCCGTAAATTGCTAATTCTGGGACAGGAGCGAGCAGAACTCCCCCGGCACGCGGATGAATTCGTTCACCGATGTCCGTACCAAAGCGTTTGCCATTCGGACTCCCGACTACTTCCGAAATGTATTGGATCAAATCATCCGAGCGCTCCGCGATCTTGTTCGGCGAGATCGAAGGTAAAGACCCCATCCACTCCATCTGGGCGTTGCAGCACCTCCGGATGGCGAAGCGTGCGAACCGCATCGCTGTAGCCAGCCTTCCAGTGTTCCTCCATCGTGCGGCGGGAAAACTCGTAATCTTTGGAGGTACCTTCATAATTCTTGGCGTGGTAGACAAGCTGGATAAGATTGTAGACTTTATCATCCGCGAGCTCCCCCAGCCTCTCGGCTTCCGGCGACTGCAGCAGGTCCTTGGGTAGGGTCTTGAGCAGTTTCGCGGCTGTCCGGCGAGCCATCTGCAGTTTCTTGAATTGATCGGTCGCGGCCCGCGTGCGGCTGGAGAAGCGGATGTCCTTCTGCCGCAGTTCAACCTCGATCAGGTCGCGCGGTAGTTCGCCCCGCGCGCTCCACAGATCGAGCTGAAAAACGAGTGTGTCTTGGCGTGGGCTGTAGTCCAGCACCCATTGCAACGGCGTGTTGGAGACGAGGCCGCCGTCCCAGAAGAATTCTCCCTCTATTTCCGTGGCCGGAAAGCCGGGCGGCAACGAGCCGCTGGCCATCACATGTTGCGGGCCAATCTGGTCGGTGGCGTTATCGAAGTAGACGAAATTGCCACTGCGGATGTTCACAGTGCCGACGCTGAAGCGAGTTGCTCCGGTGTTTATGCGGTCAAAATCCACAAGGCGTTCGAGTGTGGCCTTGAGGGGAGTAGTGTCGTAGTAGCTCAGAGTTGCTGGCCTCATCGACGGATAAAGGTAGGGCGGCGGCAACCGGAGTTTGAAGAAACTTGGCGCGCCGAAGAGGAGTGTGTTCCATGAGCGCAGCTGATTGACGATGCTGTGGGCGAACTCGTTTTCGAGTTTTAGGTCCGGAAAATAGGGTATTCCCACAGGAGAGTTGCTGACGGTTTCCCAGAATTCCCGCAACCTCTCGACACGCTTTTCCGGCGGATTACCGGCAATAAGTGCCGAATTAATCGCTCCGATCGAAATGCCGGCGACCCAGTCCGGATGCAGATTGGCCTCCGCCAGGGCCTGGTAAACGCCGCCCTGATAGGCCCCAAGGGCACCACCACCTTGCAGCACCAATGCGATCCGCTCGAACGGCGGGCGTTCAGTCGTGACATGGGTTTTGCGCAGCAAAGGCCGGCTGCTAGGCATCACGGTCCTCCTGTGCTTACTGCGCGCGTTGCTCCATACCCACGCGTCGTTGCGGTCTATTCTCGGAAATATGATCGTCGATATCGAGTTGGACGGTGGTCCAATGTCCGCTTTGGGTCAAAAGCGGACAAGTGCAACGCACAAGCTCATGTCTGCTTTGGGGCCAATAGCGGACACTAACAACTTTAAGTCGGCGCCGGTGTTAACCCGTATTTCTATGTAGGCACCGCTACGCGGGGCAGAATAATCCTGATTTCGGTAAATTCGCCCGGCTGAGTATCGACTTCAATTGAACCGCCGTGCTGCTTGACGACGATGTCATGGCTGATCGACAGGCCGAGCCCGGTGCCATCGCCGGCTGGCTTGGTTGTAAAAAACGGATTGAATATCTTATCCTTTACATCCGGCGGAATGCCGGTGCCGTTGTCGCGGATACTGATCTCCACGCTATCGCCACGGTTTTTAGTTGCAGCGCTTAAGGTTGGCTCGTAATCGCCGCCATCCGTCTCACTTCGGCGCTTGGTTGCTGCGTAGAAGCCATTGGAAATCAGATTGAGCAGTACACGGGTGATGTCCTGTGGAAAGACGTCGGCCTCGCCGACGGTAGGGTCAAGCCACCGCTCCAACCTTATCTCAAAGCCTTGCTTTTCGGCGCGCGCACCGTGATAGGCGAGATTGAGGCTCTCCTCGACGAGGGCATTTACATCGACCAGCCGATGTTCTCCCGAGCCTTGTCGCGAGTGCAACAGCATGTTTTTAACGATGGCATCGGCGCGCTTGCCGTGCTGGAGCACCTTGTCGAGATTGCTACGCAACGTGTCCGTCAGTTCCTTGATCTCGGCCCGCGTACTCTCATCAAATGATGCGCCCTTAAGGGTTTCCTGCAACTCGTCAATTAACTCGCTGGAAACAGCCGAGAAATTGTTGACGAAATTGAGCGGGTTCTTGATTTCGTGCGCGATGCCGGCCGTCAATTGGCCAAGCGAGGCGAGCTTCTGTGTCTGCACGAGGCGATCTTGGGTCGCCCGTAAATTCTCCAGCGAGGCCGCGAGTTCGCGCGTACGAGCCTCAACGCTTTTGAACAGGCGTACATTCTCGATCGCGATCGCCGCCTGGTCGGCGAAGGTCGTAATCAACTCGATCTGCTTGTCGGTAAAGGGACGCACCTCCTTGCGCGTTAGTGCCAGAACACCAATTGGCATACCTTCACGCAGCATTGGAACGCCGAGGGCCGTGTGAAAGTCACCCAAATCCAGTCCCGGCGAAAACGTGTATTCGGCATCGGCCTTGACGTCGGGAATCTGCACGATCCGGCCTTCGACGAGCGCTCGTCCGGCAATGGAACTGCGATCCAGTTGAACCGGGGTGTTGCGAATGAAGTCCGAAAGCTTCGATGAATAGCCATAGCTTGCAGCCCGAAAAAATGCGCCGTCGATTTCGCGCGTGATGGCGCCCTGGTCTGCATCACACATATGGGTCGCCGACTCAATCAAAGCATCCAAGACCGTCTGCAGATCAAATGCAGACCGGCTGATCACCTTCAGTACATCAGCGGTCGTTGTTTGCTGTTGCAGAGATTCGCGTAGTTCGCTGAGCAGCCGCGCGTTCTCGATGGCAATTACAGCCTGATCGGCAAAGGTGGTGACTAATTCGATCTGCTTGTCGGTAAAGGGACGAACCGTATAGCGCGCCAGTCCAAAAACTCCGACAAGATTCCCTTCGCGCAGAAGAGGTACCCCTAGCATAGTGCGATAGCCGCCGATCTTTAGAGCTGTATGTAACTCGTAGTCCTGGTCTTTCCGCACATCGACAATATGCACAATCGCACGATTTAGCGCCGTTCGCCCGATCACGCTGCCCTTTCCAATCTTCAAAGTGGCCCGAGTGAGCTCGTCGGTCAGTGCGGCGGACTGTCCGTAACTTGCCTCGATTCGGTAAACGTCGTTTTCTTTTGGGCGGGCAATATTTCCCATATCCGCCTCGCACAGTCGTACGGCGGATTCCACCAGAGTGCTGAGAACGGTTTTAAGATCAAAGGTAGACCTGCTGATAATCTTAAGCACGTCCGCGGTTGCAGTCTGTTGCTGCAACGACTCGGAAAGCTCGCGGGTGCGCTGCTGTTCGGTCTCAAACAGGCGCACGTTCCCAATTGCAATCACCGCCTGGTCCGCGAACGCCTTCACTAGTTCGATCTGCCGGACGGAGAACGGCTTAACCTCGCGACGATAAAGGCCGATTGCACCAATTGGCTGCCCGCCGCGCAGCATCGGGACGCCGAGAAACGTCCGAATTCCCAAAACTGCTTGGCTGGTGTTGGCGAAAGTGTAGTTCGGCTCGGCGGCAACGTCTGCAACGTGGAGTATTTCACGCTCAAGGATGCTTCGCCCTACCAGCGCCCGGGGGTTTGGCGCCATTGGCCAGATTTGACGCAGGGCATCGAGAGCGATCCGGTCGAGATTGTAGTGGGCTACAACATCGATCATCTCCCCGTCGAAGCTATATACGATACAGTACCCGGCTCCGCACAGATTTACGGCATTGTTGGCGATCGTATCAAATACGGGCTGTACGTCCGTCGGCGAACTGCTTATGACGCCTAGCACCTTTGAGGTTGCCGTCTGTTGCTCCAACAACTCGGAAAGATCGCGCGTGCGTGTCTGCACTTCATCGAACAGACGTACGTTCTCGATCGCAATCATCGCCTGATCGGCGAAGCTAGTCACCAACTCGACCTGCTTGTCGGTGTAGGGCTTGACTAGGTTACGTAGCAGAGCAATGACGCCCACGACGACGCCGTCACGCAACAGCGGGACGCCTAGCAACGAGCGATGCTTGCCGATGCGAGCATACTCATGCGCAGTGTATTCCCGATCCGCAAGACAATCGGGGATATGCACTGTGCTGCGTTCCAGCGCGGTGCGGCCGACAAGCGTACCGCGGTCCAGAGCCAGCGGGTGCTCGGAAAGATATTTGATGTAATCGGCATTGGCCTTGTTTGAACCTGCTAGGTGGTACTTACCGTCCTGCAACTTGAAGAAGCAGGCATATTCCGCTTCACATAGACGTCCCGCAGTCTGAAGAATGACATCCAGAACTGGCTGGATGTCGGTTGGCGAACGCGAAATGACCCGCAACACCTCCGAGGTCGCCGCCAGCTGCTCCAGCGTCTCGTCGCGCTCGCGCTTAAGGTCATCAAATTGTTCTGCTGAGTGGTCGGCTGAGGCGAGTGAGATCGGCGCTCTACGGGCCTTGGACTTGGTCGTGCGCCGTCTCTTGGCCAACTGTCTGCTTGAACCGCGTCGCTGCATGTGGCCCCCACGACGGATCACGACGATGCTCAATCCTAGGCAAATCCTCGCTTTCGCGCCATGGCAGGGATGTCTGCTTTGGGTCAAAAGGCGACATGTGCGCCGCAAAGATCATGTCCGCTTTACCCCCGAGAGCGGACATTTGCGGCGCTGCATAGGGGCAGTTATTCGACCACCTTGTCGACACGCGCGAGTAAAGTGGGTGGTACTGTTAGGTTAAGTGAACTGGCGGTTTTCAGGTTGATCGCCAGTTCGTATTTATTTGATACCTGCATCGGCAGATCAGCTGGTTTCTCTCCCTTGAGAATGCGATCAACGTAACCGGCCGCTTGGCGATACTGATCGACGAGATCAGGTCCACAAACGCCGGTCGAGGTCATGTCCGCTTTGCCCCCCGAAAGCGGACATTTGTTTGCGCGGCAGTTATGTCCGCTAAGGGCTAATAGCGCACTCATGCAGTGCAGAAAAATCGTTATTCGATCACTTCGTCGGCGCTGGCCAGCAGGGTCGGCGGCACGTTAAGCGCTAGCGACTGAGCGCCGCTGCAGGTACTTGCGCATTCAAGTGAGGAGAAAGGCGTCGCCTGTCCGTTCTCAACCCAAAGCGGACATGCCGGTCCTCATACCCACGTATAACCTCATTTCGCCTTTGTTGTGATGGCCGTCACAGCACAGCCGGTGATATATCAGTAATACATCATGTGCATGGCAGGCTTGGACCAAAAGTCAAACCGCGAAGAGGAGAAGAAAATGAACAAACAATGGGAATCGGAACGATCGCGCATCGAACATGCAGACGATGCCAAGATCACCTTCACCATCGCACTACATGGCACGCATGCTTGGGAAATGCTGGTGGAAGATAGTCACCGCTACCACAGCATCAACCATGGGTGGGCCACTGATAGTTCGCATGATTGGGAAGATACCATCGCGCCCGTGTTGCGTCCGTTATTCGTCAAGGGTCGTTCGGGGTTCGCGACAAAGGTTCCCTGGGCTGACCTTGTTCCCATGTATGATCCCCCACTCTGTAGCGCCGCCACACGAGCTGAAATCGTGCATGTTCCCCGCCTCTCCAGCGCCGCCACACGAGCTGAAATCGTTCCAATCGCCGGTCGTTTTCGTAACGCGCAAGCCACGCTGCACAGCCTGTTCGGCGTCGCAATCGCAGCCGTCGTTGCATTTATCGCCTGGTCAGTCGAACCGACCGTCGGGAAAACCGCTTCCACCAGTTCCCTCGACCCACTCGGCATGATGGGCACCACGACAAATCTGCCGCAAGCGCACTACAAGGATTACAGCACCATTTAGTAATTCAATAATCGCAGGGTCATCGGTCTCCTTGGTTACCGATGGCCCAAAGTCAAACCGCGAAGAGGAGAAGAAAATGAACAAACAAATGACACCGGCAGAAATCGAACTCCTCCAGCAAAGGTTCGCCGGGCTTGCTCCAATCTCGGCCAAGACCACTTTAGTTGAGGTAGAGGCAGGCCCATTGCCTCCGCCGAACATTCCCGCCGCTCTCGCGCTCGCCAGCGTGACGATGAAATAGTGCGTTTTCGATCGGCACGCTCGCGGCACCGTCCATGGCCCCCTGTGAGATGGTGTCAATGTCCGCTTTGGGTCAAAAGCGGACATCAGTTGAGCGCTCTAGGATGTCCGTTAATGCGTCACCCCTTGAGCGAGGTCTGCCCGGCTCTCACCGCGTCGACCACCATGCGGATGGCCCGGATGACGACTGGGGCGTTGTCGATCATGATGTTGTGTCCCGAGTGCGTGTCGGTGATATGCACCGCGCCGGGCACGAGCACCGCGAGCTGGTTCTGGGCCGCCGAGTTCGCTCGGTCGACGACCGCTCCGAAGTCCGGCGGTGTATCGGGCGGCAGCTCACCGGCCTGGATAAGCTTCGGGACGACATCGATGAACTTGTCGCTGGCCGTGAGCACGACGACTGGCATGGGCCTTAGCGCTGCCGCGGCGGCCGTCTGATCCAGAGTCTCATCGAAATCCTGCCTTTCCAGATCCGGGTAGGCCGCGAGCGCCTTAGCCGGCCGGGCGTTGATGCGCTTCCAGATCTTCCACTCCTCAGGTGTCATTTGGGCGCGAAGCTCGGGCGTGAGGACGTCAACGAACACGATGCCTTTAACTTCATCAGGATGCTGGCCGGCGAAGACCCGTGCGATCGTGCCGCTGAAAGAGTGCGCGACGAGGACGTAAGGGCCCGGTACGTCGGCCGCCTTCAGCAGGGCGACGAGGTCGTCGACCCCGTTTTGAGGACTGGTCGGCTGGCGCACCGGGTCGCTGCGGCTGAAGGTTTGGTCGAGGTGCGGCGCACCGGGTCGGTCGTAGGCGCACACCCGCGTCGTCTTCTGGATGTCGTCGTAGACCGTCGGACCCTTCTGATCAGCAGCGTGCCACAGGTCAGACGCCGTGTCCGTACCCGAGATGAGCAGCACGGTGGGTGATCCGCTGCCATGACACTCGATGTACATCATCCTTCCCCCACCGAAGTCGACCCGCTTGGCGAAGGAATCAGCGCGCGCCGTTGTCGCCAGCGAGCAAGCGAGCGCGATAAAAGCCAGCAATTTCACGGCGATGTGTTTCATGGTTATTCGCCTTTCGCCTTCATTCACCTGCTCGATGTCCGGCAACTTCCACAAATCACACCCAATCATTTTCTATTGGGCGAGGCGCAGAAACCTTGATGCAAATCAACTGTGAGAGCTGTCGATCCTAACAGTTCGGCGGCAGTTCGATGTCCGCTTTGGGTCAAAAGCAGACATGTGTGGTGCAACTAGCGATGTCCGCTTTGGGCCAATAGCGAACATTACCTCTCATCAATTGTGAGTCCGATTGGCGCCTCAAACCCGGCGGAACTGAGGAACGACAAAAGGTGCTAAGGCCATCATGTCTGATGTGTCGTGGCAACCCAACCTAATGGGCGAAGCTGACCGTTTCGCTTGTCTGACTCTTTCGACCGATCGAGCGAGCATCACTTATTAAGGAGAACCTAAACATGAGCGACTGGCTGCACAATCTGCCAATCTTGTGGATGACTCTGATCGTTTTTGGCTTAACGTACTTGATAACGGCAGCAATCCAAGGGCTCGTCACTACCCTTGCGAAAGGCGAGCGAGCGCGTGCATTTAAGGCGATCTCTACCGGAATGCTGTCGCCATTGGCTATTATTTTTGGCTTGTTTGTCGTGTTTACCGCCGCGCAGGTCTGGAACGATAACGAACGAGCCAATGCCGCGGTCGATCGTGAAGCGAGTGCGCTCAGAGCCGTCGTGCTCCTCGCTGCTGCCTTTCCGGGCGACTCTGAATCGCGGTTGCGAGCCTTGGTCCGCAGCCACATTGAGCAAGTCACAACTCAGGAATGGCCGATGATGGCCAGGGGCACCGCTTCCCTGCGGTTTGCACCGCCCTTAGTTGCCGAGGCGCTGCAGTTGACACTTTCCCTGAGCCCCAATACTGAAGGCGCGAAAATTGCGCAGCGTGAAATCGCCACTGCGCTCGAAACCGCATTCGACGCTCGTCGACAGCGCATCATCATCAGTCAGTCTCAAGTGAATTTAGTGAAGTGGCTCTGCTTGTTTGTTCAGGCTGCTGCAGCCTTATTCGCGATTGCAATGGTCCACTGCGACAATCGGATCGCCTCTGCCATTTCGCTTGGCTTGTTTGCAACTGGTGTCGGCGCGTCAGTGTTGCTAATCGCCGCGCATGACCGGCCGTTCACCGGCGACATCTCAGTTGGGCCCGCGCCGCTCCTGGAGATCATCCCAGATGCTAAGACTCCGCGATCAGAATCTAGCCTCATCAGACCTAAACCATAGCCATTAAGGGCGATGTCCGCTTTGGGTCATAAGCGGACATTTGCACTGAAATGGGCCATGTCCGCTTGATCCCCGAAAGCGGACATTGAGAAAAAGCCTGTCGGCTGTTCGCGCGAACCTACGGCCGGTAAGGCGACTAGAGGTCACTGAGCGCGGTTTATTCCCCGCGGTCTTCGCAATCTCGTTATCCAGAAGTGAAGCATTGGGAGGAATAGCGCAGCCCGTTTTGCGATCTCCTGCGCGTACAGCTTTCAACCACAGGAGAACCAAAATGATTAAGTTTCCGAGCTTAGACGAAGAACCCCTTTTCACGTACGAAGTGTCCGATGAGGTACTCGAAACTGCAGCAGGAAAAGAAATAGCTGCGAACTTTACCCTTGGATCCTGCACAGGCCTAGCTGAATGCCCCGCTTGATCAAATTGGACTGATCAGCTCCAGATTCGAGGCACCCGTGTCCAACAGCATCCTGAACTGGACCAGCCGCGTCGCTATCGCAGGTCGGATCGCGGAATATCGTCACCTCCAAAACTGGAATGAGTTGACGATACTAGGTGACTACTACCCGCCCTTAGGCAAGGCTGAAGCCCAGGCAAAAGCTGCTAGGTGGCTCTGGCAGAGTTTCATCATCTGATCGAGAAGTTGGACCACGCCCAAGCAGGAGCGTGGTCCTTTTCATCAAACCGAACGCGAGGTGCAAATGCCGCTGTTATTCTATTTGCCGCTCATCATTTGGACGGGCCTGCTCGAGGTCGCGCATGGCGAAACATGGTCCCTGTCAAAGTCAAGGCATGACGGGAGACTCGACGATAATAGAACGCGGGTTTGTCCTTGAGACCGTCTTGGTTTTTCGCGGCGTGTTGCACCTAGGTATAAGTTTAGCCTTCTCATCCCGATACCAAAGGATTCTGTTCGACGTTCTTTTTGTGATGGACGACACAGCGCATCCGGTTGGTCAAACTTAGTGTGAAAGCAATTCGAGAGCAAAAGCTCTCTCCCGAAACCCAAGGAGACCTCACATGCGTACCCTATTAGGCATCGCTGTAGTGGCCGTTATCACAGCGTTTGCTTGGTCGAACCTTCCAACCCAGGCGAAACAGCAATTTGACGGCGTTTCGATCGACCCGCTCGCCATGACAGACACCGTGACCAACCTGCTACCTGAAGTGCACTACGACCACGGTTTCATTTTTCCCGAACAGCAATAACAGCCCGCCGCCATAGTCAGACCCCGAAGAGGAATGAAAAAATGAACAAACAATGGGAATCGGAACGATCGCGCATCGAACATGCAGACGATGCCAAGATCACCTTCACCATCGCACTACATGGCAAGCATGCGTGGGAAATGGTGCTGGAAGACAGTCACCGCTACCACAGCATCAGCCATGGGTGGGCAACGGATAATCCGCAGGACTGGGAAGAAGCCATCGCGCCGTTGTTGCGTCGGCTCTTCGTCAAGGGTCATTTGGGGCTCGCGACAAAGGTGCCCATGTATGATCAGCCCGACTGTAGCTCCGCTACGGTTGCCATGTATGATCCCCCCCTCTGTAGCCCCGCAACACGCGCGGAAACCAATCTGAACGCCGGCCGGGAGCATTCTTACCGAGAAGCGGCGTGACCGTGGATAGTCGAAGTTAGTGTGAGGTACATCGAGAGCGAAAGCTCTCTCACGCACCAAATATCTTTCGATGAAGTGTACTAGCCGAGGCAATCATATGGTCAAAAAGACTAAGACCAAACGCAAGCGAACGGCGAAGAAAAACAAACCTAAAAGGCAGCCTAACCCAGATACAGAGGCACTTGAACCTGCAAGAACGTACGTGCTGGGTATTGCTACTTAGTAAGTTTTGAGCGACATCGAGTGCCTTGCCGTCCGCAAGGATCGGCCGGTGATCTGGATCAATCGCTAAAGGCAGGAAAGTTCCACTATCCAGTATGTCCGCTTTGGGTCAAAGCGGACAGATGCAGTGCAAAAGGGCTTGTCCGCTTTACCCCCGAAAGCGGACATGTGCGGTGCAAATGGGCATGTCCGCTTTGGGCCAATAGCGGACATTGCTACGCGCTTCTGCGTAAAGCGGTCGTGTAAAGGGGAAACGGAAAAAAATTTACAGATCCAGACTCGCAGCCCTTCAGTTTGCGAGTCGCATCACCGCGTGCAACAGCACGGCGGCGCCGGCCTCGAGATGCTCGGGCCGGGTTTCTTCGCGCACGTTGTGGCTCAGGCCGCCGACACTCGGTACAAATATCATCCCGGATGGGCAGATACGGGCCATCATCTGCGCGTCGTGGCCGGCGCCGGACGGGAGCCGGCGCGAGGACAGGGCGAGGTCACGCGCAGTCGTCTCCACCAGCGAGACGATCTCGGCCGGAAACGCGACCGGCTCGAAGCGTGCGAGGCTGCGGGTCGAGATCGATACGCCCCCATCGCGGGCGAGCCGAGCCAGCGAGCCGGTAAGCTCCCGCTCCGCGGCCTCGAGCTGCGACTTATCGGTGTTGCGCAGATCAATGGTCAGCACCGCGCGTTCCGCGATCACATTCACAAGATTCGGATAGAGCTCGACGCGGCCGACCGTGCCCTTCTGATGGCCGCCGATCTTTTGTGCCAGGCGATGCACCAGCGCGATGATCTCGCCCGAGACCAAAGCCGCATCGTGCCGCAGATGCATCGGCGTCGTGCCGGCATGGCCGGAGCAGCCGGTGACGGTGACCTCGGTCCAGGTCAGCCCGGTGATACCTTCGACCGCTCCGATGGCGCGGTTTTCGTCCTCGAGAAGCGGACCCTGCTCGATGTGCAGTTCGAGGTAAGCATGTGGCCTGAGCCAGCCGGGTTGGGCGCTACCGGCGTAGCCGATGCGCTTGAGCTCCTGCCCCACGCTCCGTCCGTCGATCCCGCGGATCGCGTAGGCGTCCGCAAGCGCAAGACCGCCGACATAGACCAAGCTGCCCATCGCGTACGGCGGAAAGCGCGAGCCTTCCTCGTTGGTGAAAGCGACGAGCGCGAGCGGCCGGTGGGTGACGTAGCCCACATCTTTCAGTGCCTCGCACGCTTCGAGCCCGGCCAGGACCCCATAGAGTCCGTCATAGCGACCGCCGGTCGCGACCGTGTCGACATGCGACCCGAACATCACCGCCGCGGTGTCCGCACGGCCGGAGCGGACGCCGATGATGTTGCCAATGGCGTCGATTGTGACGGCAAGGGAGAGCTCGCGCATCCATTCAACCAGCAGATCGCGCCCGGCCCGATCCTCGTCGCTGAGTGCGAGGCGGCAATTGCCGCCGCCGGGCAGGGCACCAATCCGGTTGAAGGTCGCAAGCCGCTCGAGCAGCCGATCGCGGTTGATCCGAGGTGGTGTCGTCATCTGCTGTCGTCACTTTGTGAGTGGCGGCTTTGCCCGATGTCCGCTTGGGGTCATCAGCGGACATTTTGCGGCGCCAGAGTAATGTTCGCTATACCCCCGAAAGCGGACATGTGCGGTGCAATTACGAATGTCCGCTAAGGGCCAAAAGCGGACATAGATCCTTGTGTCCCCGCGGGCCTCAATTAGCAGCCTTTAGCGGCTAATACGTTATAAGCCGTCAGCGGGCGGCGAAACCCTTGAGTGCAAAATCGCCGACGGGTTCAACTGTTACGTCCTTCTCAACGGCCATCAACACACGGGGGCTAATCAAGATCTGCCCGGGATGCCCCGGCTCTGCGGCTTGCGGATCGGTCTTCATGGCAGAAGCGGCGCTGCTGAAGGAGGTTCGGGTGATGGGCACACCCATGACGCCGACCTGCCCGCCTTATGCATCATCGCGGTCTGATCGCCCAACCTTTGCTC
>Ga0207428_10001288_pt1 | contig 26753 bp, 21 predicted proteins | sample RhiMethybrSRZTD1_FD_187600 | JGI IMG/M metagenome (GOLD analysis project Ga0207428, IMG submission 187600) | Populus rhizosphere microbial communities from Tennessee, USA - Rhizosphere MetaG P. TD hybrid SRZTD1 (SPAdes) (version 3) | ecosystem: Host-associated > Plants > Roots > Rhizosphere >...
GGATGCCGGCTCCGGTCTGGTCAACGACGATGAGACGCAGCTGAGCCTGGTTGGTCGCGGTCTGGGCGAACACAGGCATGGCGACGAACAGCAGGGCGGCGGCAACGAAAAGGCGCTTGGTGCAATTCATGCCGAGCATTATTCCGGGTGGGCTCGGCAGGGTGATTAACACGCGGCAAACAGATCGTTAAGAACGTCAACTGTTTGCTAATTTGAGGTTTTTGAATGATTTCGTCCCTTTTTCTCACGCCTCATAGGCGCATTATCGGAGCTTCTCGACGAACATCGCGACCAGGCGATTGAACTCGGCCGGCTTCTCCATCATGAGGAAGTGTGCCGTCTCGGGAACTGTGTGGTATTCGGCATTCGGGTAGAGCGTTTTGACGGCCTGCTCGGTCGCCAGCGGCCGCGTTCCGGCGTAAACGGCGAGCACCGGAACAGTGATCTTCTGCTCCGACCACTGAGACTGATCCCACGTCGCCGACATCGCGCCCGAGGCGGTCGCTTCGGAGGTCCCCATCATCATCTTCAGGATGTGCTGTTGCAGCGCAGGCGTTGTCGCGGGTCCGAACATACCTTTGACCATGTTTTCGCGCGCCGCAGCGTTCACGACCGGAATCGGGCCCCGGCCGGGCTGACCGGGCTGGACGCCGTTGGCGGGTATCTGCACGAGACCGTCCACGAGCACCAGGGCCGCGACGCGATTCGGATACATCAGTGCGTACTTGCGAATGACCGGCGTTCCCATGCTGTGCCCGATGAGAACCGCTTTATCGACCTTTGCTTCCGCCCGGACCGCTTCGACGGCACGGCCGAAGAGCTCCATCGTGAACGGACCCTTCGGCATGCCGCTCTTGCCGTGGCCTGGCAGATCCAGCGTGATGACGCGGTAGGACTTCGACAACGCAGGCACCTGCTCGCGCCAGGACGAGTCGTCGCAGGTCCAGCCATGTACCAGGATCAGCGTCTGCCGTCCGCTGCCCTGCGACGTCCAGTGAATCGTGGCGCCGTCAACCGTTGCGGCAGGTGCGACGGTTGCCGGGCCGGCAAGCAGGGCGACGACGAATACGGCGGTCGGCACTTTCATGGTGTCCTCAGTTGTTCGATGCAAACAGCGCCAGGTCGATCGCTTCGCCCATCGCCTTGTAGCCGGCATCACCGGGATGCAGGTGGTCGCCGGAATCATAGGCGGGCAGGAACTTCGTCGGCGCATTCGGATCGCGCGTCGCCTTGTCGAAATCGATGACGCCGTCGTACGCCTTGCTGGTGCGGATCCACTCGTTCAGCGCAGTCCGTTTGGCCTCGCCCTCCGGCGTGTAATAGGCGGCGCCTTCGAACGGCGTCACGGTCGCGCCGTAGATCTTCAGCCCGCGTGCATGCGCCCGGTCGATCAGCTGTTTGTGGCCGGCAATGAGGTCATCGGCGGTCGGCGTCGGATTGTTGCGGGCCACGCCGATGTCGTTGATGCCTTCGAGCACGATCACGTGCGTGACACCAGTCTGCATCAGCACGTCCTTGTCGAAGCGGGCCAGCGCGCTTATTCCCGCGCCGTCGCCGAGCACCCGATTCCCGCTGATGCCGGCGTTCAGCACCGCGGCCGCAGGTCCGCGCCTCGCTGCCAGCCGTCGCGCCAGGACGTCCGGCCAGCGGGCGTTGATATCCGGCGTCGACCGCGCGCCGTCGGTGATGGAGTCGCCAAAGGCGACGATCGCGACGGTGTTCGCCGGCGCGGCGACTTCAACGCGCGCGAGCAGGAACCACGCATTCGTGCGTCCCGCCACGGGAAGCGCCGCCGTTCCGGAATGGTCGCCGGTTTCCGACAAGTAGTTGGTCTGGCTGGCACCATTGTGCGTGGTGACGGGCGACGGGCCGACGCCGAGGTCGCCCGGGAGGAACAGATCGACCACGAGGTCGGAAAGCGGCGGCACGTTCAGTTCGACAGGGTCGCTGACGAGCGTCGCGCCGGCCAGGATCGTCCCGGTCCTCTGTCCATTGAACATCAGCGGCTTCGCCGCTCCCGCCGCGATCGCCGCGTCCTTGTCGCGCAGGGCGACATGCGCCGCGCCAATCTGGATGGGCGCCGTCCCAAACGCATTGCTCAGGACGACGCGAACGCGGCTGCCGCCAATACTCGTATGAATGACCTGCCGGACCGTCTGGTTATTGACGGTCACCGCGGCCTGACCGCCGGGACCACCCTGACGGGCCGGTGGAGGCGCGGTGGACGGCGCAGGCGCTGCGGAAGAAGCAGGCGCCGCTGCCGGGGGCTGAGCCGGCGCCGTAGCAGCCGGGCCACCACCGGGCCCAGGCCCCCGGTTGCCTGCGCCCGCGGCGGGCTGCGCACGTTGGACGAGCGCCGTCGCCCATGTGGCCACCCAGTGGTCGGTGCGGCGCGTCTGCGCAATGGCAGGCGCGGCAACCAGCAGGATCAGGGCAAGCGTGATCAGGCGTCGGATCATCAACATGCCCGGATTGTAGCTTCGGTGGGTGGCCTGGGTTGCTATTTCACCGGAAATCCTCGATTCTCGAAGAGCGCCTTCACATCCGGGTTGCGGCCCCGGAAGCGACGATAGGCAGCGGCGCGATCGGTGGAGTCTCCTTCCGCGAGAATGATCGTGCGGAACCGGTGTGCGACTCCTTTGTCCCACGGCCCGCTCGCTTCCAGAAACGCCTTCCACGTGTCTGCAGCCATCACATCCGACCACAGATAGCTGTAGTAACCGGCTGAATAGCTGTCGCTGCCGAACAGGTGATCGAACTGTGGCAGCCGATGGCGCAGCGCGATTTCGCGCGGCATACCGATCCGTGCCAGGCCCTCGCGCTCGAACGCCGCCGGATCGAACGCACCGTCGGGACGCGTGTGCAGATCCATGTCGAGGATCGCATCCGCCAGGTACTCGACCGTCGCGTACCCCTGGTTGAACTTGCGCGCGCGCTCGACTTTCTCGACAAGCGCCGTCGGCATCGGCTGACCCGTCTTATAGTGCTTCGCAAAGCGATCGAGCACGTCGCGTGTCAACACCCAGTTTTCGTTGACCTGCGACGGATACTCGACGAAATCGCGCGGTGTCGTGGCAAGGCCCGGATAGGTGATGTCCTGCAGCAGCCCATGCAGCGCGTGCCCGAACTCATGGAACAGCGTCTCCGCATCGTCGAGCGAAATCAGCGTCGGTTCGCCGGGCGGGCCTTTGACGAAGTTGTTGTTATTGGACGCGATCGGCGTGACGGTTCCGTCCAGCTTGTGCTGCGTCCGATAGCTCATCGCCCAGGCACCGGAGCGCTTGCCAGGCCGCGCGAAGCTGTCGAAATAGAAAAGCCCGCGATGCGCCCCGGACGGCACGTCCTTCACCTCCCACACCTGCACGTCCGGATGGAAGACCGGAACCTTGCCCGTAATCTCGGTGAAGGAAATCTCGTAGCGCCGTTCGGCGGCCCAGAGCGCGGCCGCGATCATGTTGCTGAGCGATAGATACGACTTCAGCTCGCCCTGATCCAGGTCATACCTTTCTCGTCGAACCTTCTCGGCGTAATAGAGGTAGTCCCACGGCTCGATCGTGGCCGGACCTTGCTCGCTGGCAGCGATCGTCTGCATGTCCGCGACTTCCTCGCGCACGCGCGCGACCGCTGCAGGCCAGACTTGCATCATCAGCGCCTGCGCCGCCTTCGGCTCCTTCGCCATCGTGTCGGCCATGCGCCACTGAGCGTGTGACGCGAATCCAAGGAGCCGGGCGCGGTCTGCGCGTAGTTTGACGATCCGGGCAATCGTCGTCTTGGTGTCGCTGCGATCGCCGTTGTCGCCGCGGCGCTTGAACCTCTTCCAGACCCGCTCGCGCAGATCGCGCCGCGACGAGAACGTCAGAAAGGGATCGACGCTGGAGCGGGTGTTGACGATGACCCACTTACCGCCCAGCCTGCGATCCGTGGCCGCATTCTGCGCGCTGGCAACGAGCGACGGTGGCAGGCCCGCAAGATCAGCTTCGCTTTCGAGCACGGTCCACGCGTCCTCGTCCGCGAGCACCTTGTGCCGGAACTCGGCAAACAGCGAGGCCAATTCCTGGTTGATCGTCGAGAGCTGCTCTTTGCGCGGAGGGCTGAGGCGAGCGCCCCGCCTGACGAACAAATCGTGGAGCCGTTCGGTGAGCCGCTTCTGCTCAGCGGCGAGCGGCGCGGCTGTCAGACTGCTGTGAACCGCATCGATCCGTTTGAACAGCGCGGCGTTCATGAAGATTGCATCGCTCGCCGCGGTCAGCTTCGGCTCCCACTCCCGTTCCAGTGCCTGAAATTGCGGGTTGGTGATGTTCTCGGTCGCCACCGCGAATAATCGCGCCACACGATCACGCGTGCGGCCGCTTCGTTCGAGCGCTTCGATCGTGTTCTGAAACGTCGGTGCGTCCGCGCTGGACGCAATTTTCTCCACGTCGGCACGCTCTTCGGCCAACGCGGTGGTGAACGCGTCAGGAAAGTGTTCCGGGCGGACGTGATCCCAGGGCGGGACGCCTCCGTACGCACCACGCCACGGCGCCACCAGCGGATTCATGCCGGATCCAGCCGGCGGCTTGTCACTCTGTACGAGCACGGGGAATCCAACAACGGCGACCGCGAGCAGCATCAATACGATCGGCAGTCCGAAATTCGCGAGAAACATACCTGTCGATTCTATCGGCTTCTTCTTCCGCCTTTAGGCGGAAGTTCCTTTCATGCATATGATCGGAATTCGAATGGCGACAATTCTCGAGCGCGTTCCTGTCGGCGAACGGGTGGGCATTGCATTTTCCGGCGGTCTCGACACCAGCGCAGCGCTGCACTGGATGCGCAGCAAAGGCGCGATACCGTACGCCTACACAGCGAATCTCGGGCAGCCTGACGAATCGGACTACGACGCGATCCCGGAGAAGGCGCGCCAGTACGGCGCCGAACTGGCACGCCTGATCGACTGCCGCGCGCCGCTCGTCGCCGAAGGCGTCGCGGCGCTGCAGTGCGGCGCCTTCCACATCACCACCGCCGGCGTGCCCTATTTCAATACGACCCCGTTGGGTCGCGCCGTAACCGGCACGATGCTCGTCCTGGCGATGAAAGGGGACGAGGTCAACATCTGGGGTGACGGCAGCACATTCAAGGGCAACGACATCGAACGCTTTTACCGATACGGGCTGCTGGCCAACCCGTCGCTGCGAATCTATAAACCCTGGCTCGACCAGGCGTTCATCGACGAGCTCGGCGGACGCCGCGAGATGTCCGAATACATGGAGCGGAACGGGCTCAAGTACAAGATGAGTACGGAGAAGGCCTACTCCACCGATTCGAACATGCTCGGTGCCACACACGAAGCCAAGGACCTCGAGCACCTCAACACCGGCATCAAGATCGTCGAGCCGATCATGGGTGCCGCGTCGTGGCGCGAGAACGTATCCGTCAAGCCGGAGGAAGTGAGCGTCACCTTTGAACAGGGCACACCGGTCGCGCTCAACGGGCAGACGTTCCGCGACGCTGTCGAACTGATGCTCGAAGCGAACCGCATCGGCGGCCGTCACGGTCTCGGCATGAGCGACCAGATCGAGAACCGCATCATTGAAGCGAAGAGCCGCGGTATCTACGAAGCGCCCGGCATGGCGCTGCTCTTCATCGGCTACGAGCGGCTGGTCACCGGTATCCACAACGAGGACACAATCGAACAGTACCGCGACAACGGCCGTCGCCTCGGCCGTCTGCTCTACCAAGGCCGATGGTTCGACCCACAGGCCCTGATGCTGCGCGAGCAGGCGCAGCGCTGGGTGGCGAAGGCGGTCACCGGCGAAGTCGTGCTCGAGCTGCGCCGCGGCAATGACTACTCAATTCTCAACACGAGCAGCCCGAACCTCACGTACAAGCCCGAGCGGCTGACGATGGAAAAGGGTGCGTCGGTCTTCACGCCGAAGGATCGCATCGGGCAGCTGACGATGAGGAATCTCGATATCGCTGACACGCGCGACAAGCTGTTCACCTACGCACGCGCGGGGCTGCTCGCCACGGGCGAGGGGGAGGCTTTACCTCACCTGCTCGAACCTGGTGAGGGGCATGAGGAAAATTAACTACGATGCTCCGAAGAGACGGTCCGTTCCCGAACGCACACGCGTGTCGTCGGGACCGGGCTCCGCGTGCACGAGCTGGTCGCCGCTCGCCCCGACGACAGGCTCGATGAACTGCCGGTAGGCGTCCTCGTAGGCGCGGGCCATCAGCTCGCTCAAATCCTGCCGACGATCGGAGGCCTCATCATACGCTCCGTTGACGTCGAACGGCCCGACGGGATTGTGGGCGGGACTGACCACGTAGACCGAGTCGAACCGCAGCCGCGCCATTTCGAGCGCGTCGCGCAGCGCCGCAGCTTCAGCCGTGACCTGGTATTCACCGAGCCGGCTGCGCAGATCCATGCGCGGAACCCGCAGCATGTGCGGCGCTGATGCCGGTGCCGTCGCGCTGACGACGATTGCCTGTGTCGCGCCGGCCGCCGCCACCTCCTCCAGCAGCCGGTTCAGCGACGCCACCCGATCGCACATGCGATGTGTTTCGCCGCGCCAGAAGCTGTCGGCGGCAAAGGTCACGACCGCAGGATCGGCGATGAGCGGTGGGGTCAGCGCGGCGGCAACCACGTCGATGGCGTGATCGCGGCTGACGCCGGCAAGGTCGAGCACCTCGGACTGCCGGTCACGGCCGGGGCGCGCGGCCAGGAACTCCGCACAATACGGCTCCCGCAGCAGTGCCGCGACGACGTCGCGACGCGCGTCCACGTCCGTCGCCACCAGCACCAGCTCCGCAAACCCGGGCTGTCCGAGGTTCTCGAGCAGCACCTCCGCGTAGCGGCGGCCGAGTGCCGCACGCGCGGGACGCCCCGCCGGCGCCGCGCCACGAATCAACTCCCAGATGACGGTCGCGAACAGGTCCTGCGCCGGCTCCGCGTCCACGGGCGCGCCAAAGAACCGCCACCACCACGTCCCCGTCGCACGGCGCGCCGCCGCCGACGCGCGCTTGATGAAGGCGATACACGCGGCGACGGCGAGGGCGGGCAGCGTCACCAGCACTGCCGTCCACCACCGCGGCATCATCCAGCCGGCGGCAACCGCCATGAGCGTGACAAAGAAGAGAGCGGTGAGAGCAACGACGATGGCGGGCGCGACCATGACCGATCGCTTCCATGCGTAGAGCGTCTTGACGGGGGCCGAGCGCCAGACGCCCGTTTCCTCCCACAGCCGGCTGCCACCGCCGATCGCGGCCAGAGCGGCACCGCCGGCGCCGATCCCCTGCCCAGCCATGACGTCGATCTTGACGCCGGCTTCCTGCAACGCTCGCAACACACCGGCGTGGTAGGCGCCGTGGGCGCCGGTACCGCAGAGAACAAGTGCCGTGCGACGCTCTGGCGAGTATGGGCTCACTCGTCGTGGATAGTGAGAACCTTGATGACTTCAAACGTCCGCACGCCGTTCGGCGTCGTCACTTTCACCGCGTCGCCTTCTTCCTTGTTCAGAATGGCACGGCCGATCGGCGAGGAGGTGGAAATCATGCCCTTGTCGAAGTCCGACTCTTCGGGCATGACGAGCTGATAGATGATCGTGTCGCCGTTCTGATCGCGCAGGTGCACCGTCGAGCCGAAGCCGGCGCGGTCGTGCGGGATGCGATCGAGGTTGAGCAGTGAAATCTCGCCCACGCGCTTCTTCAGCATGGCGATGCGGGCGTTGACGATTTCCTGACGCTCCTTGGCGGCCTTGTATTCGGCGTTCTCCCGCAGATCGCCGAGCTCGCGTGCGCGCTGGATCTCCTTCGGCAAATCGACTTTCAGCTCACGCTCGAGCGCGGCAATTTCGTCGTTGAAGCGCTTCAGGATCCGGTCCTTCATGTGAAACCGACTGTAACATAGCCGTCGAAGGTGAAGAACATCACGAGCCGCCACAATCCGATCGTCCGCACCTTCCGCGCGCTCGCGGACGATCCCGATCCCACGGGCGAGCGCGTGCTCCTCGACGGCTCGCATCTGGTCAGTGCGGCACACGCCGCCGGTGCCGTGTTCGAGTTGCTCGTGGTTGCGGCTTCACAGCTCGGGACCGGGCGCGAGGAGGAACAGCTCGCCCGCCGGCTCGAAGCGTCGGCGATTGACGTTGTCACGGCTGACGACAAAGTGTTTGCCGCGCTCAGTCCCGTCAAGACACCCTCCGGAATCGCGGCGATCGTGCGGCGGAAGGTCACCGCACCGTCGATCATCTGCGACCATCCGCACGCGTTCGTGGTCACCGCGGTCGACGTTCAGGATCCGGGTAACGTCGGCGCCCTGATCCGTGTCGCTGAAGCCGGCGGCGCCACCGGCGCCTTCGTCTGCGGCTCGTCGGCAAGCCCCTTTTCCTGGAAGGCGCTGCGCGGCAGTATGGGGAGCGCGCTGCGTCTGCCGACGGTCGCCGGCATGACAGCAGACGCGGTGATGAACTGCATGACAGAGCCGGGCCTGCGGACGATTGCTGCGGTCCCTCGTGGCGGCCAGAGCCCCGAGGCCGTCGACTGGCGCGGCAGGGTCGGCCTGTTCGTCGGCGGAGAGGGCCCTGGGCTGGCCGACGAGCTCGTCGCGCGCTGCGACGCGCGCGTCTCGATTCCGATGGCGACTACGGTTGAATCACTCAACGTGGCCGTCGCCGCCGCAGTGTTGATCTACACCGCGCGGAACCAGCGGATGAACCCGTGAGCTCCGAATCCTTATTCGATGACGATCCGCCTTCGCCTGTTCGCGGCGTCGGCGAGACAGGCGCTGCGGCGCCGGGAACACCGCTCGCCGAGCGGATGCGGCCGCGCACGCTCGACGAAATCGTCGGTCAGGACGTGATCCTCGGCCCCGGACGTCCGCTGCGCGAAGCCATCGAGCGCGATCTGCTGCAGTCGATCATCCTGTGGGGACCGCCGGGAACCGGGAAAACCACCCTGGCGCGTGTCATTGCGGAAATCACCGACGCGCATTTCGTCCCCTTCAGCGCCGTCCTCGCCGGAATCAAGGAAATCAAAGAGGTGATGGCCACGGCGCAGGACCGCCGCCGCCGCAGCGGCCGGCGAACGATCGTGTTCGTCGACGAAATCCATCGCTTCAACAAAGCGCAGCAGGACGCGTTTTTGCCACGTGTCGAAGCCGGCGACATCGTCCTGATCGGCGCGACGACGGAAAACCCGTCGTTCGAGGTGAACGCCGCGCTGTTGTCGCGTTCGAAAGTGTTCGTCCTGCAGCCGCTCGGCATCGAGGAAATCCAGTCGATCCTGCGGCGTGCGCTCGCCGACCGCGAGCGGGGCCTCGGCGCCACCGCGCTCAATGTGTCAGGCGAAGCGATCGCAGCGATCGCACGGTTCGCCAACGGCGACGCCCGCGCCGCGCTCAATCTGCTCGAGTTCTCCGTCGCCGCGGCGCCGATGGATCCCGCGACCTGCATCCGTCGGCTCGATCTGCCTCAGCTCGAGCAGTCGATTCAGCGGCGCGCGCTGCTCTACGACAAGGGCGGCGAGGAGCACTACAACCTGATCTCGGCACTGCACAAATCGATGCGCAACAGCGATCCGGATGCTGCTGTGTACTGGATCGCGCGCATGCTCGAAGCCGGCGAAGATCCGCTCTATATCGCCCGCCGGCTCGTGCGCTTTGCGTCCGAAGACATCGGCAACGCCGATCCCCAGGCGCTGGTCGTCGCCATTGCCGCCAAGGACGCCACCCACTTCATCGGCATGCCCGAAGGAAACACAGCGCTGGCGCAGGCCGCCATCTACCTGGCGACGGCGCCGAAGAGCAACGCCGTCTACACCGCCTACAACGCCGCTGCCGCCGACGCGCACACGCAGGCGGCCGACCCGGTGCCGCTGCACCTCCGCAACGCGCCCACGAAATTGATGAAACAGCTCGACTACGGCAAGGACTATCAGTACGCGCACAACGATCGTGACGCCGTCACCGATATGGACTGTCTGCCTGAATCGCTCGCCGACCGGACCTATTACAAGCCGACCGAGCGCGGCTTCGAGAAGGAGATCAAGCGGCGCCTCGAGGGCTGGAAGCGGCTCAAGGGAGAGCGAAAAAGCAAAAGGCCGACGTAAACGTCGGCCTCTATCGGCACGAGGGTGGCGTCGGCTCTATCCTGCCGCAGCGACCGTCTCTTCGGGCTGCACCTGCGGCTGACCCAGGCCAGGAACCTTGCGGAACATCTCGGGCCGAATCGGCAGGATGAACGAGAACCGGTAATCGCCCTGCATCCGGCCGATCGGAATGCCTACCAGGCTGCCCTCCTGATTCAGCACGCCGCCGCCGGAGACACCGGGATGCCCGTCGGTCAGACAGGTGACGAGTCCGTTCGTCGTCCGTTGTCCCACGTAACCGGTGCTCAGAATGATCCCCTTCGAGTAATCGTTGCCGAGGCGGAAGATCGGCTCGGCGAAGTCGTAGGCATACGACGTGTCGACATGCAGCGCCGGCAGGTCGATCTCCTGATTCACCTTGATAATCGCCCAGTCGCCCGGGTGCACTTCGACGTTGGCGTTGCCTGAATCGACGATGCGCGCCGGAATGTCCCTGCCCTTGTAGCGGATCTTGATGGCGGTGATGCGGCGAGCGTCGTGACCTTCGGCGGTCTCGTCGAGCGCGATGACGCCGTGCTTCACCGTGACGAAGAATCCGTTGCCCAGGTAGCCGGCCGTCCCGTAATTGGTCTTGCCGAAGTTATCGAAGGCGTTCAGCTCGACGAAGCTCTCCTTGCGATCGCGCAGCAGGCGCACCGGAAAGAGTCCCATTTCCGCCTGCAGCTGCCGCTTGATCTCGTCGACCACCGCACTCTGGGGCATGCCCGACGCGGCGACCACTTCAGGCTGCCGCTGCCCCTTGGTGCCGGACGCGACAGCCGCGCCGCCGCGCATCTCGAGGATGCTGCGAGCCATTTCGTCGCGCAGGGCTGTAAGGCGCTCGTCGTTGACCGCGATCTGTTGTGCCATCTGCCGCTGGGTGACCCAGCTGCCAAAGCTGAAGGCGAGTGAGGCCAGAGAAAACGTCAGGCCGACGTAGAGAAATGAGCGGCGGACGGACAATGCGATGCTCCGATAACCGCTACCAGGACCAGACGAGGCGGCGGGCACGTGCACCGCAGGACTCCCAGGTTCGGCAGCTAAATCATCCCGCTGCGGCGGGACTTACAGCTTTGCAGCGCCCACGCGAAGGCACGCCTCCCGGCGTTCCGCACGTCGACGAGCCCTTTCGTTTGGGACGGACGAGCTAAACTATTCGATTGTCGAAACTTACGAGCGCTATAAAGCTAACCTGATGTTCCTGCGCTGTCAAACAACTTCCGCTTATGCCAGACAGGTGCGCCGGTAATACCGTGCAACAGTCGATCAGATCCGCTGAAAGTTCTTTTCGACCTCTCGGCGCGAAAGCCTTAGCATCACCGGCCGGCCGTGCGGGCAGATGGTCGAATAGGCGGTCCGGCGCAGTTCGTCGAGGATGTGCCCCATCTTCTCCGCCGTCAGCGGGTAGTTCGCCTTCACCGCCGCGTGACAGGCCATCGTTGCGGCGATGCGTTTGATCGCCTCCTCGACCCCGGAGCCGCGGTCGAGACCTTCCAGGTCGTCGGCCAGTGTTCGGATCGCCGTCTCGCACTCCTCCTGCCGCAGGAGCGCGGGATAGGCGGTGACCCGGACCGTGTCCCCGCCGAAGTCCTCGAGTTCGAAGCCGAGGCGCTCGAGATTCGCTCCGTGGGCGCCGAGGGCCTGACGACCGCTCGCTGACAGACTCACAAGCAGCGGTTCGAGAAGCCGCTGGCTTTCGAGCCGGCCGTTGCTGAGGCGCTCCGTGATGCGCTCGAACAGCACGCGCTCGTGCGCAACGTGCTGATCGATGATGGCGATGCCCTCTTCGTCCACCGCGATGATGAAGGTGTCGCGAAACTGCCCCAGCGGAATCATCGGCTTGATCGAGAGGGCCATCGTGGCTGCGCTGGTTGGCGCAATCGTGCTGTCGCCCGTCGGAGCGAAGGTTCCTTCGCCGGTCGGTGCAATGATTCCTTCGGTGGTCGGTGCAAAGCGTGCGGTGGATGAAGGCGTCCACCGGCTCGGAAACGTCGTTCCGTAACCCGCCGGCAGCGGCAGCGTCGACGGCTGGAGCGGCGCAACAGCGGGCGGCACCAGCCTCAGTTCAGGCGCGGGCCCGCGGCCCAAGGCGTCACCGAGCGTCCGCCGGACCACTTCATGAACAAAGGACTGATCGCGGAAGCGCACCTCCGCCTTGGTCGGGTGCACGTTCACATCGAGCGCATCGTGCGGCATCTCTATGAACAGGTGCACCTCGGGGCTGCGTTCCTTGATCGACGCGACGCTGTAGGAGTCGATGATGGCGTGAGCGATCGTCCGGTCCTTGACGATGCGACGATTGACGAACACATGCTGCGGACCGCGGGTCGGTCCCTGCTCGGCCAGCGCGGCGATGTAGCCGACGACCCTGATGTCCCCCCTATCCCGCCGCACCTCGATCAGATCAGTGCGCTCGCCATACAGCTGATAGAGCCGATCGCGCAGCGTCGCCACGGGCGGGCACTGCAGCACCTTGCGACCCGAGCTGGTCAGCATGAACCCGATTTCCGGATAACAGAGCGCGAGCTGCGTGACGACGCGCGAGACCTGTGCGGACTCGGCCGCGTCTGACTTCAGAAACTTGCGCCGCGCCGGCAGGTTGTAGAACAGGTCTGCCACTTCGATGGACGTGCCTTCGGGCATTCCCGCTTCGGTGACCGCAGCAACAGCGCCGCCGTTGACGCGAATCTCCGTACCCGAATCGGCGCCGCGCGCGCGCGTCCGCAGGACGAAGTGCGAGACGGAGGCGATGCTCGGCAGCGCTTCGCCGCGAAACCCGAGCGTCGCGATGCGCTCGAGATCGTCGGCGCGCCGGATCTTGCTCGTCGCATGCCGCTCGATCGCCAGCCGCGCGTCGTCCGGATCCATTCCCTCGCCGTCGTCTTCGACGCGGATCAGTTTCTTGCCGCCGAATTCAGCAGTGATGGTCAATCGCCGCGCTCCGGCGTCGATGGAATTTTCGATCAGCTCCTTGATGACGGAGGCGGGACGCTCGACCACTTCGCCGGCGGCGATCTGGTTGGCGAGGTCCGGCGGGAGTCGGTGAATCCTGGCCACGCCTAAATCCAGTTCAGCCGCCGGAACAACGCGAGCATTGCAATGGAGATCGCCACCATGATGCCGGCGACCCACCAGAATTGTGCGGCTTCCCCTCCCGGCAGATGCGGCAACGGAACGTTCATTCCCCACATGCTGGTCAGCACGGTCAGTGGGAGGAAGATCGTGGACATCACCGTCAGGACCTTCATGACCTGGTTGAGCCGGTTCGACACCGTCGCCAGGTTCACTTCGTGGATGCCGGTGACGCGATCCTGAAACAGGATCGCTTCCTCCGCGTACCGGGCCATGTGGTCATAGACGTCGCGGAAGCGGAATGCCATCTCGTCGGAGATCGCAGGGAATTCGCGGCGCGCCAACCGGCCGATCGCATCCCGCTGCGGCATAATGACGCGCCTCAGCGTACTCAGCTCGCGTTTCAGCCTGATGATCTGCCGGACGATGTGCTGGTGACCGGTGAAGGCGCGGTTTTCCAGCTGGTCGAGGCGGCCTTCGAGTTCTTCGATGGCCGGACGATAGTTGTCGACCATCGTGTCCACAATCCGGTGCAGCAACGCGACCGGTCCCTCCCCCAGAATCCGTTCGTGCCGATCGCACAATTCACGCAGGCGGCCGATGCTTCGCGAATCGCCGTCGTGGACAGTCACCAGATAGTTGCGGCCGAGAAAGAAGTCGACATCGCGCGTCGCGAATTCCGTGCGCCCCTTCTTCAGATCGATGCCGTGCAGGACGAGATAGAGGTATCCCGGATACGGCTCGACCTTCGGGTATTGCAGCGCACTGCGCGCGTCGTCAACCGACAGTGCGTGGAATTTGAAAATGTCGCTGAGGATGCGGAACTCTTCGTCGGTCGGCGCCGTCAGGTCCACCCAGAACGTGACCGTTGAGGAGGGATCGAGCCATTGGGGCTCGATCCGCTCGGCAACCTTGGTGACGCCGTCCGCGTGGGCGTAGATGGTGATCAATGCTGTTCACGCTTCCGGGTTCTCACTTCTCTGTTGGTGTTCACGTTCTGGCAGTGTGAACCTGAGGCCTGTCACTTCGCTGCCGCGATAGCCGCCTGCGCGGCCGCCAGACGGGCGACCGGCACGCGGAACGGCGAGCAGCTCACGTAGTCGAGCTTCACCTTCTCAAAGAATTGAATCGACCCCGGGTCGCCACCGTGCTCACCGCAGATGCCCAGCTTGATATTCGGTCGTGCCGAGCGGCCTTTGACGACCGCCACGTCCACCAACTGCCCCACACCTGACTGATCGATCGTGGCGAACGGGTTCTTCGTCATGATTTCGTGTTCCTGGTAGGTCGGCAGGAACGATCCAGAGTCGTCGCGCGACATGCCGAGCGCCGTCTGTGTCAGGTCGTTGGTGCCGAAGCTGAAAAACTCGGCGGACTGCGCGATCTCGTCTGCCGTCAGCGCTCCACGCGGAATCTCGATCATCGTTCCGACGAGGTAATTCAGCTTCACCTTCTTCTCGGCCTGGACCTCTCGCGCCACCCGATGCACCACCTCGAGCTGGAGGTCCAGTTCCTTCTTGAAGCCGACGAGCGGAATCATGATCTCCGGGCGTACTTTGATGCCTTCCTTCTGGACGATGGCCGCCGCCTCGAAGACGGCGCGCGCCTGCATGGCGGAAATCTCCGGGTAGCCGATACCGAGCCGGCAACCGCGGAATCCGAGCATCGGGTTGAACTCGTGCAGCTGCTCGACGCGGGAATGGATGCGTTCCACCGGCACCTTGAGCTTCTTTGCGAGGTCGGCCTGCTGCATCTCGGTGTGCGGCAGGAACTCGTGCAGCGGCGGATCAAGGAACCGGATGGTCGCCGGGTAGCCGTTCAAGGCGCGGAAGATGCCGACGAAATCGTCGCGCTGATACGGGAGGAGCTTGTCGAGCGCCGCCTGCCTCTCCTCGAGCGACTCCGCGAGAATCATCTCGCGCATGGCGTCGATGCGGTCGCCCTCGAAGAACATGTGCTCCGTGCGGCACAGCCCGATGCCGACCGCGCCAAACGCGATGGCGTTCTGCGTCTGTTCGGGTGTGTCGGCGTTCGTGCGGACCGACATGCGGCTCGCCTGCGCGCACCACTTCATCAACTGCTGGAAGTTCTTGAACTTCTCGGTCCGCTTCGCGCCCTCGTCGCCGTCGATGAGTCCAGCCACGATCTCCGAGGGCGCCGTCTTGACCTTGCCGGCGAACACCTTCCCTGCGGTGCCATCGATCGACAGCCAGTCGCCCTCCTTGTAGGTCTGCCCGTCGACCGAAACCGTCCGCGCCTGGTAATCGACTTCGACCGCCGCCGCGCCGCAGACGCAGACCTTTCCCATCTGCCGCGCAACGAGCGCCGCGTGCGACGACACGCCGCCGCGTGCGGTGAGAATCCCTTCAGCCGCAATCATTCCGCGCAGGTCTTCCGGCGACGTTTCTACGCGGACGAGCAGGACTCTCTCGCCTTTTTCGGCCGCAGCGACGGCACGTTCCGCGTTCAGATAAATCTGTCCGGACGCGGCGCCAGGTCCCGCCGGCAGCCCGGTGGCGATTGTCTTGACCTTGTTGGCGTCGGCAGCATCGAAGACCGGGGCCAGCAGCTGCTCGAGCTGATCGGCGGGGTTGCGCATCACCGCCGTCTTCCAGTCGATCAGCTTCTCCTTCTGCATGTCGATCGAGAACTTCAGCGCCGCCATGGCCGTGCGCTTGCCGTTGCGCGTCTGCAGCATGTACACGACGCCGTCTTCGATCGTGAATTCGAAGTCCTGGACGTCCTTGAAGTGGCGCTCGAGCGTCTGCCGGATCCGTTCGAGCTCACGATACGCCGCCGACATCTGCTTCTTCAGCTCGGCGACCGGCTCCGGCGTGCGCACCCCGGCGACGACGTCCTCGCCCTGCGCATTGATGAGGAACTCGCCGTAGAACTCCTTCTCGCCGTTGGCGGGATTGCGCGTGAAGGCCACGCCCGAGCCGGACTGATCGCCGGTGTTCCCGTAGACCATCGCCTGCACGTTGACGGCGGTGCCCCACTCCGTCGGAATGTTGTATTTGCGTCGATAAACGATCGCCCGGTCGTTCATCCACGAGCCGAACACGGCGCCGACGGCGCCCAGCAGCTGGTCCCATGGCGAGGCTGGAAAGTCCTTGCCCGATCGTTCCTTCACCAGCGCCTTGAACCGTCGGACGAGCTCCTGCAGGTCGTCCACCGTCAGTCGGGTGTCCTCGATATGTTCGTTGTAGCGTTCGTGCTTGAGCGCTTCGATGACCGTCTCGAACGGCTCGTGGTCCTCACCCGGCCGCTTCTGGACGCCGAGGACGACGTCCCCGTACATTTGTACGAAGCGGCGATAGCAGTCCCAGGCAAACCGAGGGTTTTGTGTCTTCCGCGCCAGCGCGTCGACTGTCTGGTCGTTGAGCCCGAGGTTGAGGATCGTGTCCATCATGCCGGGCATCGAGTCGCGGGCGCCGGAGCGAACGGACACGAGCAGCGGATTTGTGAGATCGCCGAACTTCTTCTTCGTCTGCTGCTCGATCGACGCGACGCCAGTCTGCATCTGCGCCTTGAGGGCGGACGGGTACTTGCGTCCGTTGGCGTAGTAATACGTGCAGACCTCAGTGGTGATGGTGAAGCCGGGTGGGACCGGCAGGCCGATCCGGCACATCTCGGCAAGGTTCGCGCCCTTGCCACCGAGCAGCGGTTTCATCGTGCCGCCGCCATCGGTCTTGCGGCCGAACAGATATACGTACTTCCCTCGTTCCGCTGTTTTCGTCGAACGTCCGCCCGCGGCGGGCTTCTTTGCTTTCCTGGTCGCCGTTTTCGCCATTTCGAATTGCTCTCTCCTACTTCAACTACCAACCACCACCTGCCAACGTTGGCAGGTGGAGCTGGATATTTGGCAGTTCCCTATGACTCCGTCACAATCTCTGAGATATCTGCGATGTCGAGAATACGGTCGCGCAGCGTCGCCACAAGGCCGAGACGGGCCGTGCGGACGCCTTCGTCTTCCGCCATCACCAGCACGTCATCGAAAAACTTTGCAACGACCGGCTGCATCTCGGCAATGTTGGCGAACGCCTCGCGGTAATCCCCCCGGCCGGCGGAAGCCTGGATCAGCGGTGCACGCCGTTCGAGCTCGGCGAGCAGCGCCAGCTCCGCTGGCTCGCTCAGGGCGCCGCGGACCGCGTCGAGCGACGCCGGCGCGTCAATCCCTTTCGTAATGTTCTTGACGCGTTTCAACAGCGTGGCAACGCCAAGGAGTGCCTGCGAGCCGCTCGATTGCGCCAGCGCTTCGAGCTTCTTGCGCGCCTCGAACGGGCTGATGCGCTCGATGCCTCCGTGCATGACCGCGCGGACAGCGCGAATATCAAACCCGCGCTGCTCGAGAAGGTATTGGAGGCGATCGGACATGAACGCCAGCAGAGGGCCGGCGCCATCCTGGTAGCCGCCGAACGGCTCCGCCGCTTTCTCGAGCAACGGTCCAAGCGTCGGGGTCGTCGTGATGCCGGTCAGCTCGGGCAGGTCCGCGAGAATCTTGACAGCGCCCTGTGCCTGACGCCGCAGGCCGAGCGGATCGCGCGAGCCGGTGGGCCGCTCCCCCGCCGTGAACATCCCGACGACTGAATCGAGCTTGTCGGCCAGCGCCACTGCTGCCCACGTCGCCGCTGCCTGGCCAAGCTGCTGGCGAGTCGGTGGCGCATCTGCCTCCACGCCGATGGGCAGGTAGTGGTAGTAGATGGCCTTCCAGACCTGCTCCGGCAGCCCTTCTTCGCGGGCGTAGATTCCACCCATCGTCCCCTGCAACTCGGTCAGTTCCCGCACCATGTCGGTGGCCAGATCGGCCTTGGCCAGCCGGCCGGCGAGCTCGGCGTACGCCACTGCGTCCGGCTGCCGCAACGCGCCGGCAAGCCACCCGGCAAGCGTCGACATGCGCGACGCCTTTTCCTTGTAGCTGCCGAGCTTCTTATGAAACAGGATCGTCGACAGACGATCGATACGCGTCTCGAGCGGGTCCCGGCGGTCTTCGTCCCAGAAGAACCGTGCGTCGCGCAGCCGAGCGGTGAGGACGCGCTCCGAGTTGCGCGCGATGATCTCCGGCTTTTCCGCCTGCATGTTGGTCACGGCGAGGAAGGCGGGTTTCAGCTTTCCTTCCTCATCGACGACCGGGAAGTAATGCTGGTGATGAATCATCGTCGTTGTCAGCACTTCTTCCGGCAGCTGAAGGAACTCCACCGGAAAGTGTCCGGCGACAACCGACGGGTACTCCACCAGATCCGGCACTTCCTGCAGCAACGACGAGTGCGCCGAGACGTGATGGCTGACGCGCCCGCCCAGCTTGCGCGCGTGCATCTCGAGCTCGCGCTTGATCTTCGATTCGCGCTCGCTGCGCTGCAGGATGACGAAATTTTCGAGGAGACGCGCTTCGTAGTCCTCGAACATCTTCACCTTGATGGCCCGTCCGGCGCGGCCGCTGGTCGTCAGGAAACGATGTCCGTAGGTGTTTGCGCCCGTGCGGATATCCTGGACGGTCGGCCCCTGCGCCAGCTCGGTACGCCGAATGACGAACGGCACGACGCGACCGCCATACAGCAGGACGAGCCAGCGAATCGGCCGCGCGAACATCAGCTCGCCTTTGTCGTCCTCGAGATAGGCGTCCCACCGCATCTGCTTCGGGAAGGTCATGCTGCGCAGCAGCCGCGCCATCACGTCGGGCAGCACGTCGACCGTCGCCTTGCCGCGCTGGCGGATGCGATACGCGAGGTAGACCCCCTTCGCTGTCTCCTGGCGCTCCAGCGCGGGGACCTCGACACCGTATTTCCGGGCGAAGCCTTCCGCCGCGGGCGTCACTGTTCCATCAGGACGGAAGGCAGCGGAGAGCGGCGGCCCCGTGACCAGCTCCTCGAAATCGGTCTGTCGCTCGGCCAGCCGTGCGATCCGCGCCGTCAAACGACGGGGCGAGCTGTAGGTCTCCGCCGGCGCGCCAGTCGTCAATCGCAGATCCTTGAGACTGGCGTCGAGGTGATCGCCTACCTGCTTTGTCAGGCCCGGCAGCCAGCTGGCCGGGATCTCTTCGCACCCGATCTCGATGAGCAGCTCGCGATCCACTACGCCGCTCCTGAGGGCTCGGCCGCCGCTGCGGGCGACTCGGTTCCCTCACCGACGTAGGCGCGGGCAATCTTTACCGCGAGCTGACGCACCCGGAGGATATACGCCGTGCGTTCGGTGACGCCGATGCTGCCGCTCGAATCGAGGATGTTGAACAGGTGAGAACACTTGAGCGTGTGTTCGAGGGCCGGCCAGATCAACCCCGATTCGAGCAGCTTCTCGGCAAAGGCGAAGTTGCGATCGAACAGCTCCCGATGCAATGCCGCGAACTCGCCAGCAGGCATGTTGACGTGTCCGAACGCGTACTTCGATTGCTCGATCTCTTCCTGCAGCCTGACCTCGCGGTATTTGACGCCACCGCCCCATTCGAGGTCGAACACGTTGTCCACGCGCTGCAGGAACATCGCGATTCGCTCGAGCCCGTAGGTGATTTCGCACGAGATCGGGGCGAGATCAATCCCGCCGACCTGCTGGAAATACGTGAATTGCGTGATCTCCAGCCCGTCGAGCAGCACCTGCCAGCCGATGCCCCACGCACCGAGCGTCGGCGATTCCCAGTTGTCCTCTTCGAAACGGATGTCGTGCTGCCGTGGATTGATGCCGCACGCTTCGAGGCTGTCCAGATACAACTGCTGCACTTCGTCGGGCGACGGCTTGAGGATCACTTGATATTGGTGGTGCTTGAACAGACGGTTTGGATTCATCCCGAACCGGCCGTCATCAGGCCGCCGCGACGGCTGCACGTAGGCGACGCTCCACGGCTTCGGCCCGAGCACGCGAAACAGCGTTTCCGGATGCGACGTGCCAGCACCGACTTCCAGGTCGAGCGGCTGCTGCAGCAGACAGCCGTGCGACGACCAGAAGGCCGACAGCTTGAGAATGAGATCTTGGAACGTCAAACGACTAGCTCTGTCTACGCAACTCGCGAAGCACGCGGTCGGATTTCAATGACTTCTCCAGGTGCGTCGCAATCAGTGCGCGATGCACGCCTTCCAGCTCCCGCAACGCGCGCACGTCAGCGGCCACCGCGCCGACTTCGTGTGGCGGCACGGATCGGGCTGCGGTCAGAAACCCCAGCGCGGCAGGTGACAGCGTGCCGCGCGCTTCCGGGTATACACCCTGCAGGCGCAGGAGCCAGTATTCGAAATAGCGCGCCAACGGCTCGACCGGCACACCGCTGGTCAACGCGTCCAGCATCGACGCGCCGAGCCGGTACAACCGATCGTCCGCATCGCTGTCCTGCGCCCACTCATCCAGCAGCTCGGCGAAGTACTCGACGAGCATGTAGTGCCCGGTCGAGCCCGCAGTCGCGGAATCGATCGCGGCACTCAGCGCGAGCGGGGAACGGATCGTTTCCGCGTAGTTCAACCCCACCAGCTCGCGGCGCTCGCTCTCGAAATAGGCGACCCGGACTTCGGTCAGCGGCTCCAGCGCCCCGGAAAATCGCGACCGCTGCCGTCGTGCACCCTTCGCGACCCCGCGCTTCTTGCCGCGGTCCCGCGTCAGAAACACCACGATCCGGTCGGCTTCACCCAGCTTATAGGTCCGAAGAACCAGCGCGTCGGCTGTGTGCAGCGGCACGAACGCTCCATTTTACTGTCATCCCGGGACCAGATACTTCGCGAACACCGCCGCCAGGCCGAGGAACGAGAAGAACCCGAACACGTCGGTCATCGTCGTGATGAATACCGACGAGGCGAGGGCGGGATCGACGTTCGCCGCGCGCAGACCCAGCGGCACGAGCGTGCCGGCGGCCGCCGCAACGAACATATTGATGATCATCGCCATCCCGAGCACTGCCCCGAGGACCGGACTGCCGCGCGTCGCCCAGACGACGAGGGCGGCCATCAGCCCCAGCGCGATGCCGTTGCCGATGCCCACGGTGGCTTCCTTGAGAAGGGCCTTGCGGGAGTTGCTCCAGGTCAGCTCACCAAGCGCGATGCCGCGAACGATCACCGTCAATGTCTGCGTACCTGCATTGCCGCCCATCCCGGCGACGATCGGCATGAACACGGCCAGAACCGGAAAGAGATCGATCTCCTTTTCGAACAGCGCGACGACTGACGCGGCGAGGAATGCGGTGGCCAGGTTGATTGCCAGCCACGGAAGCCGCTTGCGCAGAGACTCGACGGCCGGGGTAAAGGCGCGCTCGTCGCCGGCGACGCCCGCCAGGCGGTAAATGTCTTCGGTCGCCTCGTCCTTGATGACGTCGATCACGTCGTCAACAGTGATGATGCCGACCAGCTTGTTCTCCTCGTCGACGACAGGAATGGCCAGCAGGTTGTAGGCCGCAACCTGGCGGGCCACTTCTTCCTGGTCGGTATCGACACGTGCGCTGACCAGGTCGGCGGTCATGATCCGCTTCAGCGGCGTTTCCGGCGACACGAGCAGCAGACGCCGCAGCGACACGACACCAACGAGGTGCTTCCGGTCATCGACGACGTAGAGATAGAAGACCATCTCGACGTCGCGGTTGTTCTGCAGCTCGGTGATCGCCTCCCCCACCGACAGGTCTTCGTTCAGCGCGAAGACATGGGGGTTCATGATGCGGCCGGCCGTCCGCTCGTCATACTCGAGCAGGTTCTCGACGACGCCGGACTCCTTCGGCCGCATCAGGTCGAGGACTGCCAGCGACAGTTCCTCGGGCAGGTAGTCGATCAGGGCGGCCGCATCGTCTGACGGGATTTCCTGTGCCAGCTTGGCGATTTCCTCCGCCGACCGCGTGGAGAGCAGCGCCGCGCCTGCTTCCGGGCCGAGCTCGGAGATCGCCTCCATGGCGAGGCGGCCGTTCCGCTCTGCCAGCAGGCTGAAGGCGGCCTCCCGATCCTTGTCGGGCAGTTCGCTGAAGATCTGGGCGAGGTCGGCGGGATGCTGCTTCTGCAGCAGGTTCAGCAGGTTAGCAATCGCACCAATGCGCAGCAGTCGCTTGACTGAGTCGAGGACGAGGTCGATTCTGCGCTGCGCCGCCATCGTGGATTCTTTCGCACCCTATAAACGGCTAAATGTAGCACGCACTTATGCTTCGGGCCTATCGTTCACTGCCGATGGAAGAAGCGGCGGCACGTCTGCGTCTAATGAGCCAGGTGGGTGTAGGGGGCGGCGAGATCAGCCCCGGGATCCTCGACGCGTGCCGCCGGGGTGATCGGGAGGCCTTCCGTGCGTTGTACGAGGCGTACAAGGACCGCGTCTACTCGATTGCCTTCCACTTCTTCCATGGAGACGTTGACGCGGCGGGCGAGGTCACACAGCAGGTGTTTCTGAAGTTGATGCGGGAGATTCGGCGATTTCGCGGCGACGCGGCGCTTTCGACATGGCTGCACCGCCTGGTCATTAACGCCTGCGTCGATCGAACGAGACGCCGCCGCACCGACGTCGTGGCCAACGACCCGGTCGTACTGGACGCGATGCCGGGCGGTGCGCTCTCACACGAAGAGAGCTTCGCGCGACGCGAAGTCGCGGCCTCGGTTCAACACGCCGTGGCGACGTTACCGGCGAAGCTGCGCGCCGCGATTCTTCTGAGGTACTTCGAAGATCTGTCGTATTCGGACATGGCGAGGGTGCTGAATTGCTCAATCGGCACGGTGGCGTCGCGATTGAGCCGCGGACATCGGCTGTTGGCCAAAAGGCTGGCACCGATGCGATCCAGGGAGATGTAGGGCGGGCCCGCCGAGACTGAATCCACGGAGGCGGACCCGCCGGAACGAACATGTTCACGAGACACGTCGAAAAGTCGTTGACCCGTTATTGCGATGGCGAACTGTCCGCCGCCGACAGGCAGCGTGTGGACGCGCACCTCGCGACGTGCCCTCGCTGCCGCACCGCGCTGGAGACGACTCGTTTTTCCGCATCAGCCGTACGTCAACTGGGTGCGGTGAGTGCCCCGCCCGCGCTGTGGCATGGGATCGAGGCGGCGTTAGACGAGCCGCGGAGCGACGGCATCCGCATGGGTGCACTGCGGTGGGCGGCGGCCTGCGCTGTGCTTGCGCTGGTGGCTGGAAGCGCCTACTGGTGGAGCCGGGATCTGGCGCCGCGGCCGTGGGAAGTCGCCCACGCAACGGACGGGAGCACGCGCCGCATGGCCGCCGGCGAATGGGTCGAGACGGGCGGCGACTCCAAGGCGCGCATCATCGTGGGTCAACTGGGCACGGTTGACGTCGCCCCGGATACACGCGTTCGACTCGGCCGCGTGAGTGAGTCCGAATATCGTCTGTCGCTGGCACGAGGGACCATCAGTGCCGAAATCAACGCTCCGCCTCGTCTCTTCATTGTCGACACGCCGGCGAGCACGGTCGTCGACCTCGGCTGCGCCTACACGGTAACGGTCGGCGACGATGGTGCAGCGGAGCTGCGCATGACTACCGGGTGGTCAGCACTCGAGTGGAACGGTCGCGAATCGCTCGTCCCCGCCGGGGCGATCTGCCGGACGAAGCCCGGGGCAGGGCCTGGAACGCCGTACTTCGACGACGCGCCGGAGGCGGTGAAAGCGGCGGTTGGAGACTTCGACGGTGGCCGCGATCGCGCGCACGCCCTCGACGTCATCATCGGTGCGGCCCGCCTGCGCGACACGCTGACGCTGTGGCACCTGCTGTCGCGCGTCGACGCGCCCGATCGCGGGCGCGTCTATGACGCGATCGCGGCGCTCGCGCCGCCGCCGGCGCGGGTGTCGCGCGCTCAGATCCTCGCGCTGGATGCGGATGCGCTGCGCAAGTGGCGGGAGGAACTCGCCTGGCAGTGGTAACAACGAACACTCGCAGCTTCCGGCTGCAGCCGGAAGGTCCGGAGGAATGTGAACATGTCCCTGATCAAATCATTCGCAATGGTCGGCGCGCTCGTCGCCGCGTCAGCAGTCCAGACCGTCGCCGGCACAGTGTTCCGCCTGGAAATCGGCCCCCCCATTGCCGCCGGCACCGGCAACAAGGTTCTCAAGGACGCCAAGAAGGCGGTCTTCGCCGTCCGGGCCGTTGTGTGTGACGACCTCGCGGCTGTCCGCATCAGCGGTACGGCCGAAAGGATCCACGACGGGGTCCGGCAGTCAGTTCCGATCACGCTTACCGAAGTCGACAAAGCGCAAGCCATCTATCTGGTCGGTCAGCAGTGGCCCGAGGATGGTCCCTGGCTTCTGCACCTGAAAGGCTCCTGCTCGAAGCCGCAGGCTTCGGCCAGCACGCTCGTGCCCGTCAACAGGACCACTTTCAACCGCGCGAAGACCGAAGTGCTGCGTGAACCGGCCACCCAGGCCCAGGTCGACGCTGCCCTTGCGGCGCTCCCCCGCTCTCAATCGTGAGGTCGTCATGAATGTTCAGCGATTCGGAATCGTGCTGACGGTCACCAACCTGATCCTGCTGACCGTCCTGGTCACCCAGGTCAGCGGTCCCGCGCTTGCCTCGGAAACACCGGCGGTGCTGCGGGGACGTGCGCTTGAAATCGTCGACACGCAGGGACGTGTTCGCGCCAGCATCACCGTATTTCCCGCCGCGACCTCGAAGGACGGCGCGAAGGTCCCGGAAACGGTGCTGCTGCGATTGATCACCGAGCGCGGGCGGCCGGCCATCAAGATCAGCACGTCGGAAGACGGCGGTTCCGGCATGGCGCTGGTCGGGCCGAGCGGCACGCAGCAGACGTACGTCAGCATCGGCGCGAAAGGCAACGAGACGACTTTGAAATTGAAGAACGAGGACGGCAAGGAACGCATCCTTGTTCCGTGATCAAGGCTCCCGATTCTGTGCCTTGATCTCGTCGAGCAGACGCTCGTCGTCACGCCACTCGGATTTCACCTTTACGTGCAAATCCAGGTAGACGTGCTTCTCGAGATACTGCTCCAGCTCCGCCCGCGCGGCGGTGCCGATCTGCTTGATCATCGCGCCGCCGCGGCCGATTACGATCGGCTTCTGCGACTCCCGGTCGACCAGGATGGTGCAATACAAATCGACCCTCCCGTCGTCCGTGGACTCCTGGAACCGATCAACGACGACGGCCGTTGAAAAAGGGAGCTCGTCGTGAGTGAGCTGCAGGACCTGCTCGCGAACAATCTCCGCAACGAAGAACCGCTCGGTCTGGTCGGTCAGGTAGTCGGGCGGGTAGAGCGGCTCCCCTTCCGGCAGGTATTGCAGAAACAGAAGTTCCAGAGTCTCTATATTCGTGCCATCGACGGACGATGCGGGAACGATCTCGACGAATGGGTGTTCGCGACGGTAGTGGTCGATCACCGGCAGCAGCTTCTGCTTGGCGACGAGGTCGACTTTGTTGAGTACGAGAATCGCCGGCTGCGTCGCCTCCTTCAACAGGTCGAGCATGTAGCGGTCGCCCTTGCCCGGTTTCACCGCGGCGTCGACGACGAGGGCGAGCAGATCGACCTCGCGCATCGACTCCAGCGCGATGTCGACCATCCGCACGTTCAGCCGATGCGTCGGCTTGTGAACGCCGGGCGTGTCGACGAACACCACCTGCCCGTCCGCATAGTTTTTCACGCCGACGACCCGAGTCCGCGTTGTCTGCGGCTTGTCGGAGACGATGGCGAGCTTCTGGCCGACGATGCGATTGAGCAGCGTCGACTTGCCGGCGTTCGGCCGGCCCAGCAACGAGACGAATCCTGACTTCATCACGGAAGGCCGACCTAAAGGTCGGCCTCTACCCCTCGTTCGCGTCGGCGCGCTACTCGTCGTGAGCGCTCCGGTTCACGCTGTTGATGCAGTTCGCGCTTCAGGAATTCGACCACGCGAGCGAACGGGTCGAACCCGAAGAAGGCAGCGATCGAGGGTCGCAGATTGGAGTTCGCGTTGATGTCGTAGAACACCCGGCGGCCATCCGGAGTTTCGAGATACTCGATGCCGCCGACGTCGAGTCCGGCAGCCCTGACGATCCTTGCCGCCGCGTCCACCGCTTCGCGCGGCACGTCCGCGTAGGGCTGAAACTCAACCGGAAGCATCGAGGAATCGTTGCCCGCGGGCACCTCACAGATGCCCTCACCATCCTCGGGGTTGCACACGGGCGAGGGGCACAGGTTGAACCGACCGTGTGTTTTCACCCGCATCGCGTACAACAGCTCGCCGCCAAGGAACTCCAGCCGCACGATTCCCTGTTCGGGATCGTGAGAGAGAAACTCCTGCAGCAGAAAAAGGTTGTCAGGCAGCCAGACTGCGGGATCGGCCGCGAAGATCGACTCGACCTGTGACAGCGACTCGACGACCTGGATGCGCGCACCGCTGCCGCCCTGATCGGGTTTCAGCAGAGCGGGCCAGTGAATGTGGTCCGCGTACGGTCGCAGTGCGGCAACGTCGTTGAACGTGATCGACCACGGCGTGTCGATGCCGAGCGTGCGCAGAAGCGTCGCCTGCGCGCTCTTGCTCAACTCGAGTGCGAATACGTCGGCACCGTTGAGGACGCGCGCCCCACGCCGTTCGAGGGTTCGCATGTACGCGAGCGCCAGCGGCACCGCGCGTGCGTTTCCGCGCACGTAGGCGCTCGGGCTCGCCTGGTTGAAGTAGAGCTTGGCCGACGGCGCGTCG
>Ga0207428_10001291_pt1 | contig 26728 bp, 37 predicted proteins | sample RhiMethybrSRZTD1_FD_187600 | JGI IMG/M metagenome (GOLD analysis project Ga0207428, IMG submission 187600) | Populus rhizosphere microbial communities from Tennessee, USA - Rhizosphere MetaG P. TD hybrid SRZTD1 (SPAdes) (version 3) | ecosystem: Host-associated > Plants > Roots > Rhizosphere >...
GTCGGAGAAAAATCCGAGCAAGGGTCGGAAAAATCTCCGACAAATCAGGATACCAATCATCAGGGTACTAATCAGGATACCAGTCAGGACTTGCAGGATGGTCCGGACAAGCCGGCCCGCAATCTGGTGCTGGTGGTTGATCGCACCGATGCGCCGCGGGTCGAGATTCCCTCCGACATGCCAGGCCCAAAAGACCAGTCCTGCAAAACCTTCAAGGTCTGGGCGAACTACGCCATGGCCTACCGCAAGCGCTACAGCACCTGGCCGGTGTGGAATGCCAAAGTCGGTGGCCAGCTCGGCCAGCTTGTCGACCGCCTCGGCGCCGATGTTGCCCATCACGTCGCAGCCCACTTCCTGAAAACCAGCGACGCCGCTGTCCTTCGCAAGTGCCACAGCCTCAATGAGCTGCTGGCCAATGCCGAGAGCTACCACACCCAGTGGGTGACTGGTCAGCGCATCAACGGGGCAACCGCCCGTCAAATGGAACGCACCGAGGCGAATGTCTCCGCTGCGGAGCAGGCCGCGCAAATGGTCTTGGCCAAGCGTCAGGCGGGAGAGCGCAATGAGTACCTTTGAAATGAACGACGCTCAGGTTGCCGGCTTGGCGGCAGCCATCATCGCTACCGCTGAGGCCATGGGGCAGGAAATGAACCCAGGCACTGCGGCGATCATGGCGGAAGACCTGAGCGTTTACCTGGTGCCCGTAGTGCGCGCCGCGCTGAAGGCTTGTCGCCTCGAGGTGAAAGGCAAGCTGACCATGGCCGACATCCTGCAACGTGTTCAGGCTGCCGATGGCCGCCCGGGCAAAGACGAGGCATGGTCAATTGCGTTGATGGCCGGTGATGAAATCGAAACGGTGGTGATGACCGCAGAAGTTCAGCAGGCCATGAGTGCCGCCACGCCAATTCTGAAACTTGGCGACAAAGTCGGTGCTCGGATGGCCTTCATGAGCGCCTATGAACGGCTGGTGACGACGGCTCGCGCCGAAGCAGCTCCGGTTACATGGAGCGTGTCCCTCGGTTTCGACCCGACTCGGCGGGTGACAGCCATCGAATCGGCTGTCCGCATGCAACTGATCACCCAGGAAGCCGGAACTCAGTATTTGGCTGACTTGAGGATTTCGCCTATCACCGCAGATGGTCAGGCCATTGCTGGCTTGCTGACCGGGTCGCCTGTTCAACCATCTGCGAAGCTGCGTGCCCGTTGGCAGAAGGTCAGGGATGAGCTGCAAGCACATCGCCGCCGCAAAGACATTCAATCCCGATGGGATTCTCGGGCAGAGCGTCGACGACTTGCCTCGCGCAAGGCTGACCAACTGAAAGCGGTAGAGCAATTGATCCGCAAGGAGCGCCTGTGATGGCCGATAAAATCAGCGTTAACTGCCAGGCCAAGCTCTCCGAGGCCATCACGAAGCTCAGTGCGATGTTTCGCGACAAGAAGTTTGTGGTGGTGTCGCTGCGCCCGGGTAAGGACCGCACCCTCGATCAGAATGCCCTGTGGTTCGCGATGTACAAGCGCATTTCCGAGATGACCCATATCGGCGATGAGTCCGATGCCCGTCGGTACTGCAAGCTGCACTTCGGCGTGCAGATCCTTCTGAATGAGGATGCCGGGTTTCAGGCAGAGTGGTACCGGGTGATGCGCCATCTGCCTTACGAAACGAAGCTGGCCATGATGGGCGGTTGCAAGCTGTTCGGGCCTGACGGGTTCCCGGTGACCAGTCTGTTCAATCGCGCCCAGGGCATCCAGTACACAGACCGCATGGCTGCCTACTTCACCGGTCAGGGCGTGGTTTTCACTGACCTGCTGAGCGAGGAGGCGGCGTGAGGACTGCGATCAAGGACGTGAAGCAGAAGAGTTGCAAGGCCTGCGGCAGCAAGTTCCGCCCCTCTCTCTCGACGCAGAAGGCCTGCAGCGTGAAATGTGCGCTGGACTTGGCCAAGCAGCCAGCTAACCAGCAAGTAGCCCGGAAGGCCATCGATCAGCGCGAACGCCGGGAGATCAAAGTCCGCAAGGAGAAGCTGAAGAGCAGGGCAGAACACCTGCGCGAAGCCCAGGCCGCGGTGAACGAGTATGTGCGCCTGCGTGACGCTCATCTGCCGTGCATCAGCTGCGACTCGCTGCCGAGCGACCACGACCTGATTACTGGCAGTCGCTGGGATGCTGGGCACTATCGTTCGGTTGGCGCATGCCCAGAGTTGCGTTTTGAGCCGCTGAACATCCACCGGCAATGCGTGAAGTGCAATCGAAACCTTTCCGGCAACGCGGTCGAGTACCGCATCCGCCTGATGCATCGCATCGGCGCCGACAAGGTGGCCTGGATCGAAGGGCCTCATCCGGCCCGCAAGTACACCGTCGACGAGATCAAGGCCATCAAGTCCGAATACCGGGCAAAGACAAGAGAGCTGAAGGGGAGAGCGGCATGACCTATCGTAACGTGGTATCCGCAGTTGTTCGGGCGCTGGCTGCCGAAACCATCAATTCTGCTGGCGGCTGCGATTTTGAGCCCAAGGTCCAATGCGCCAAGCAGAAGGGGGAGATCGTCGGCAAGGAGGCTGCGTTTCTCACTGACTGCTGGGTGTTCGGTCGCCTGCACAAGTCGCTGTCGGCTGCGCACTGGAGGGCCTTGGTCGCGAAGTACTCCACGCACGACGAACGCAAGCACGGCGCAATCCTGGAGCTGTTGAACTCGGTCAAATCGCCAGCACCAAAACGGTTCCGGGAGTGCGCGATATTGACATGGGCCATTCCACAGGTTGGCGGCAAGCATGAGTCAGCCACTGTCGAAGTGGTAAGTCGTGAGGCCGAGGCCATTGCCAAGAACAAGGCCCTGGTTGATTCGTTCAACGAGAAGGGCTTGCGCGGCATGGATGACACTGTGGACCGCAAGCAGACGCTGAAGCGATCAACAGCGGTTCTCCCGGCCGGTTGGTACAACATCGACAACTGGGACAACGACGGCAAACCGGAGTCGACCCGGTACCGGTGGCGCTCATCGATCCGCAAGACGCTGGATGACCTAGTGAATGAGGCGCTCACTGCTGCTCAGGAACTGCTGGATTCCGAGGGCTTGATCGAAAGTTGCGCGGCGTAGCAAATAGTTATTGCAATGAGTGAGAGAATGAGAGAGTATTTATCCATTCTGTCGATCTTGCGCGTTATGGATTGACACTAAAAGAGCCTCGCCTCTGTGCGGGGTTTTTTTATGCCTGAAATTCACCGCAGCCAGGGCGGCCTTATGGAGCGCCTGGACGACGATAGCCGGATAGTGCGACGTACGGAATCAACACCGGCAGCCCGCGCACCCTGACCTCACATGCTGCTGGGTGGCGCGAGACTGAATCAGCGAGATCGATGCAGTTGGGTGTCGACGCTGGGAAGGTTTTTGGCGGACGGAGGGGAAAGACCCTCGCACCTATTTCAGAACCTCGACATGATCGAGGTTTTGTCGTTTTCGATTCGCAGTCAAATGCGCGTAGCGTTCTCGCCTGATGCAAGAATATGAAATTCGTTTTCGCTTAGTTTTTTCGCAAAACCGCCGCTTCTGACTTTGTAGTGTTTCGTCTCGTTCATCCAGCCAGTATTCGAGTTACCCAAGAGAGAGGTCATGAGCTGAGTACTTTGCTCGGAAATTTCGTAGACCCTCCCTGTTTTGCTTTTGGCCTCAAATAAATCGGTTTTCTTAGTCCTTGTCCTGTTCATGGTTTCGTCCTTGATTCTGGGTGAAGATTGGGGACGATAGCACATGGCCATATTCCCGCGACAGCGCGGGATTTTTATTCCATCATGCCCCCAAGGAGTCGAGCGCATGGAGTTTCTACAGCGCCTGTTCGATAAGCTCGACTGGGCATTTGCCGGACTGTTGGGCGCTATCGCCGCCAGCTTCTGGCACCGTGATGACCTGGTCGACCGAAAGGCCTGGGCCATCTTCATTTTCTCGGGCGCTGTTTGCGCGCATTACCTGACAGGCCTAATCAGTTCCTACTTCGGAGTGGTCGAGCCGCGCAGCGTGGCGGGTGTCGGCTTCCTACTTGGCACGTTCGGCGGCTCTCTCATTGCCGCCATCACCCGCGCTATCAAAGCCGCTGATCTCTGGGCGTTCATCCGTCAGAGGTTCGGGGGAGGCAACCCGCCATGAACTACGAAACGTTGAACGCAATCGCTTGCGGGCTGATCGGTTTGTGGGCGACCTGGTGCGTGCTGAGCGGGAAGGTTCGTGATGGGGTGGTGGGTAAGATCATCTACGCCGCGATCGCCATCAGCGGCTACGCAATCCTGGCTCGCAACGATCACTTCATCCTGCCGCCCACCGCCGCAGGTGTGACGCTGCATGCTTCTTTGGCTCTCGCCGGCATTCGCCACATCTTCATGGTCACCTGGTGGCAGCGGGTGAAAGCCTGGCTCTGCCGAACGCTGAACTGTGAACACTGCATGCGCTGTGACAAGGCGCCGGGTGGAATTGATCGGCGTAAACACTAGGCCGCGACACGTTTCGCGAATCAGCAAATTGTGTCGCGACACTGGAGTTCAGCATGACCAACGTCACCCGCCTGCATCACGCATTGCCGCTGAGTCCCGCCATCAATAAGGCCGTCACCGAACTGGACAGCGCCCTCGCCAAAGCGATTGATGCTGCCAAGACTGCTGGCTTGCCTCAGGGCTTGGTCGTATCACTTCTGCATGGGCATGCACACGGACAAACGCACATAATGGTGAGCCAATGACTGCAGACATCCACGACATTGCTGATCAGCGACCGCATCTGATGGTCGTGGCGAGCGACGGCGCTCACGTCATCCCACACGCGCTGGTGCGTTCAGTGATTGCCGGCGACAAGCCATCAGCCATCCTGACCGAGCCAGTGCTGCGCCGGATCATTGAAGAGTGGCTACAGCAGGTGATGGCATGACGGCCAAGCTGATTGATTTCAAGCGTGAGGGTTGGCGCGACGCTGCCAAGACGCTGCGCAAGATCGCCGATGACCTCGATGCAGGAGCGCATCCCGAATGTACTGTTGGCGCTTTGACCCTGCTCGGACCGAAAGGTCAGGTGACTGTGTTCGGGCTCGGACCGAAGTGCGACGATTTGCAGTGCTTGGGTGCCATGCGCCTGGGTGAGCAGAAGCTGATTGATGTGCTGCTGGATGGCGGGGAAGGGTAGGTGTGCCGCAGGTGAGTGCGGCACACAGCAGCGCGTAGCCTGCTATAGGTCATCCATTTTGTGTAGCGTTCGTTTGTGCTTTCTATCTAACTCAATGAACTCATCGGTCGCCTCGCTCCAAAGTTCGATGTACCTCTCTGACTCCGGTCGACTGAGCCCGACGAAAACCTCTTGTCCGGCGGTGTCAGAGCAGAGTGCGTTCTGAAGCGTCAGTAGTTTTCGAGTCGAGCGTTCGAGGTTCAGCATTTAGTCGTCCTCGTTGAGTAGGTCGCAAGCCGCCTTAGCTTCCGCTTCATTGAAGTAAGGGTGTCCTACGTAATCTCCATCTGCCAGCAAATCCTCTACGCGGAAGCAAAACTGTTCAATTGGAACGTTTGGTGGACGCTGCCCCGGCTGAAGGGCGACTAGTTCCACGTGAGGAACGTGTACGACTCGATATCTCTTCTGCATCTTGCTCTCCGTGCGGATAACTGAATTGCCCCCCCACCAATACCGGCTACTCGCCATTATTTCAAGCCTCCGAGATACCTTATGACGACGAAGCAACCCGATTGGGAGGCGATCGAACGAGCCTACCGGGCCGGCGCGCTTTCCATCAGAACCATCGCTGAGCGGAATGGAATCAGCGACACCGCGATCCGCAAGAAGGCCAAGGCCTCAGGGTGGGTGCGAGACCTTTCCGAGCAGGTGCGAAAGGAGGTTCGCAACAAGCTGGTTCGCGGAGAGGTTCGCGACGATCAATGTGCGAACCCAGAGCGGGACGCCGAGATCATCGAGGAGGCGGCGGAAGAGGGCGCGACGGTTGTTCGCAGCCATCGCCGCGACATTCGCAAAGCCACGAATCTTGCGAACCTGCTGATGGATGATCTGCTCACCACGATCAAGCGACGCGAGGAAATCGAAGACGCCATTGCTGACGAAACTGCCGACGATGAGAGCGGCTTCCGTCGTAGCTCGATGCTCGCAGCGGTTGCCCTGCCCAGCAACGCCAAAACCCTTTTCCAATTGTCCTCGGCCATGAAGAACCTGCAGGTGCTCGAGCGCACCGCATTCGGCCTTGATGACAAGGAGCAGTCGAAAGACTCCGACGAACTTTCGCAATTGATGGACGAACTATCGAAGGACGCCTGACATGAAGCCCGAGCACATGAAGCTGCTCCGGGATCGATTCTGGCGACTGAACAACCTCTACTTCATCACCGACAAGCAGGGGAAGAAGGTCCGCTTCCGCATGACGCAGGAGCAGATCGATTACTTCCAGGGGATGCATACCCGAAACATTATCCTCAAGGCGCGGCAGCTGGGCTTTACGACCCTGGTTTGCATCGTCCAACTGGATGCGGCGCTGTTCGAAGCTGCGAAGTGCGCACTGATCGCTCACACCCTAAACGACGCCAAGCGGCTGTTCCGGGAGAAGGTCAAGTACGCCTACGACAATTTGCCCAAGGAGATCAGGGCAGCCAACCCGGCACGCAACGACGCTGCTGGAGAGTTGGTGTTCAGCAAGGGCGGCTCGCTCTACGTCTCGACCTCATTCCGGGGCGGCACGCTGCGTTACCTGCACGTTTCCGAGTTCGGGAAGATCTGCGCCAAATTCCCGCACAAGGCGCGGGAGATCGTCACCGGTGCCTTCGAGGCCGTGGCCGCAGAATGCTTCGTCACCATCGAGTCGACAGCAGAAGGTCGGGCCGGATACTTCTTCGACTACAGCCAGTCTGCCGAGAAGCAGCAGATGGCCGGCGTGCCGCTGGGCCTGCTGGACTGGAAGTTCTTTTTCTTCAGCTGGTGGCGGAACCCGCTGTACTGGCTGGATTCGACCGACGTCGTCATCCCGGACCGGCTGACCAAGTACTTCGACGACCTGGCCGCCAAGCACGGCATCGTCACAAACCCAGGCCAGCGCGCCTGGTACAGCGCCAAGGAAAAGACCCTCGGCGAAGATATGAAGCGCGAATATCCATCGATACCTGCCGAAGCATTCCAGCAGACGATCGAGGGTGCCTACTACGCCAAGCAGTTCACCAAGCTGTATGCGGCCCAGCGCATCGGCAAGCTACCAGACAACAGCCACTTGCCGGTTCACACCTTCTGGGACATCGGTGTTGGCGACTCCACGGCAATCTGGTTCGTTCGGATCGTTGGCGACGAATACCACGTCATCGACTTCTACCAGAACAGCGGGGAAGGCCTGCGGCACTACATGAAGGTGCTCAAGGATCGAGGTTACACCTACGGCGAGCACTGGGGGCCGCACGACATCGACAACCGGGAGTTCGGCAGCGATGGCAAGACTCGGCGAGAACTCGCCCGAGAGGGCTACGAGATCGACGGACAGCGATATTCGATGACCTTTCAAGTGGTGCCGAAACTCGGTATCGACGAGGGCATCGAGCAGGCCCGCGAAATCCTTCCTAAATGCGCTTTCGATGAAGCCAAGTGCGAGGAGGGCATCACTGCCTTGGAGAGTTACCGCAAGGAATGGGACGACAAACGTGGGTGCTGGAAGGACAAGCCCCTACACGATTGGTCGTCTCACCCAGCCGATGCATTCCGGTATTTCGCTGTCGCCCAGAGCGCAAGGAAGCCGGTCAAATCAATCAAAATGGGATTCGCACGCTAATGGCAGACGTTACCTACACCCGCCCGGAATACGACGCGGCACAGTCCCGTTGGCGGCTGGTGCGCGACGTGTGCAAGGGCTCCGAAACGGTCAAATCCCGAGGCGATGTCTATTTACCGAAGCCGAATCCGCATGATATCAGCCAGGAGAACGTTGAGCGGTACAAGGGCTACAAGCAGCGCGCCGTGTTCTACAACGCCACCGGACGGACGAAACACAGCTTGGTGGGCGCGGTGTTCCGTACCTGGCCAACGCTGACTGTTCCAGGCGCTCTCGACTACGTGTCGAAGGACATCGACGGGCAAGGCGTGAGCATCTACCAGCAGTCGCAGTCGGTCATCGGGCATCTGCTCGAAGTCGGCCGCCACGGACTGCTGGTGGACTACGCCGCCGTTGAGGCCGGCACTGTGAGCAAGGCTGACGAGCAGGCAGGTCGAGCGCGCGCAAGCGTTGCCAGCTACACGGCCGAGTCCATCAGGAACTGGAAGACTCGCAAGGTCGGTGGTCAGCACCTGCTGAGCCTGGTTGTCTTGCGCGAAGAGGTGGACATCGATACCGATGACGGCTTCGGCAGTGAGCGGGTCGTACAATATCGAGTGCTGCGCCTGGACGATTCCGGCGTTTACACGCAGGAAGTCTGGCAAGAGGGCAGCAGCGAGACATCGATGATCACCCCGCCTTTCACCCCACTGAATGGCCTTGGACAACCGTGGAAATTGATCCCATTCCAGTTCCTGGGCAGCGAGAATAACGACACCAGCATCGACGATTCGCCGCTGTACGACATGGCCGTGCTCAACATCGGCCACTACTGCAATAGTGCGGACTACGAGGATTCGGTGTGGTTCTCCGGACAGCCACAGTTCTGGATTTCCGGGCTTGATGAAGCCTGGCGTGATCACTTGGAGGCGAACGGCATTTATGTCGGCTCCCGGGCGCCGCTGACGCTCCCGACCAACGGTTCGTGCGGCTTTGCTCAGCCTGAACCGAACACGCTCGTCAAAGAGGCCATGGACGCCAAGAAAGAGGACATGGTGTCCCTTGGCGCGCGGCTGATTGAACGTGGCAGCGCGGTGAAGACCGCGACCCAGGCCGACAACGACAGCGCCGCCGAACATAGCGTCCTGTCGCTGGTGGTGAGCAACGTCAGCGAGGCATACAGCCAGTGCCTGGTCTGGATGGCTGAGTTCGTGAATGCCACGGGTGAAACGCTCTACAAGCTCAATCAAGACTTCAGCCAGATCACTCTGGACGCGACGATCCTTTCAGCACTGTTCAACGCAGTGCAGGGCGGCAAGCTGCCGGCGGGTGACTTCTGGCAGTACCTGCGCGATCGCGGAGTAATTGATCCGGAGAAGACTGACGACCAGATCCGCGACGAACTGGAAACCGAGAACCCCGGGCCTGATCTGGATGACGAGGAGGTAATCCCGGATGGCCGTAAACCAAGCGATCCTTGATGCCACGATTCGCCATGCCGTTTTCCTCGAGCAACTGAAGTCGGGGGAGGTCGCGAAGTTCGGACCTTTCCTCAAGGAGATTGACCGTTTGATCCGTGAGCGGCTGACTCGGGCTGACCTGACGGATTACACCGTCGCGCGGCTGGAACGGTTGCTGAGCGAAGTGGACAGCCTGCTGCTGGGCATCTTCGACCGGTATAGCGAGAAGCTGAACCTCGACCTGATCGACATTGCCAACTACGAGGCCGAGTTCGAAGCCACCAGCCTGACCCGAGCGGCGCCAGTGGGCGTCTCGTTTGATGTGGCAGTGCCTGGTGCTGCTGCAATCAGGGCTGCCATCCTAACCAACCCGCTCAGCGTGCGCGGTGCGGATGGCGGTAAGCTGCTCAAGTCATTCATAGATGGCTTCACCACCACCGAGCGGCAACGCCTCACTGGCGCGATCCGGCAGGGCTTCTTCGAAGGCCAGACGAACTTCCAGATCATCAAGAACATTCGCGGGACCAAGGCACTCCAGTACAACGACGGCATCCTGGCCACCACCAACCGGAATGCCGGCGCAATTGTGCGGACGGCGGTGCAACACGTCGCCACCCAGGCCCGCATGGAGACGCTGAAAGAGAACTCCGATGTTGTGCTGTCGGTGGAGTGGGTCAGCACACTGGATTCCAAAACCACCAGCCAATGTCGGACGCTCGACAAGCGGCGGTTCAAACTGAGCGAAGGGCCGCGGCCGCCGGTCCACATCAACTGTCGTTCGACGGTGGTAGCTGTGACGCGCTTCAGCGCCCTGTTCGCCAAGGACGCCACGCGGGCATCCATCGGTAATGCTGGAGCCCAGCAGGTGAGGGCAGACCTCAGCTACTACGACTGGCTCAAGCAGCAGCCGGCGGCGTTTCAGGACAGGGCTATCGGCCAGGTCCGGGCGAAGTTGTTCCGTGAAGGCGGCCTGAGCATCGAGCGATTCGCCGAGCTGCAACTTGATCGCAACTTCAAACCATTGACGCTCAAACAGATGAAGGCTCTCGAGCCGCTGGCGTTCGAGCGGGCCGGAGTGTGAAAAGCATGCAAACCCCCGCCGAAAAGGTGTTTTGTATGGTGTTAGCCTTTTGTAAACACAAAACAAGAGGTAACAACTATGTACTCACAATCAGAGCAGAACCTTGTCCACACCGTTGACTTCGTGCTGAATACGCTACGCCTTGCGGGGGATTGCCGCTGGCTAACTGGGAGTGTTCCAGTGGTCGGTGATGCTGCGCAAGATCCTGAAAAGTTGATCAAGAGGGTAAGGGAAGCGGCTGAAGCTCACGGCTTCGGCTACGTCGGGCTGGACCTTCTGGGTGACGACAGGATCGCGTTCAACGGATCAAAAGGCTAATACGGTTAACGCCGCACGAAAACTCACTTCAAGGACAGCCTTGGCATCAGCCGGGGCTTTTTCATATCTGCGGGCAGGGCCTGCATCCTCGTCTCGGGGGAGACAACGCCAAGCTGTTCCGTGAACGTGTCGTTGTTTCGTGATCGTTGACTGAGGGAAAGGATCTGCATATACAGTCCGTTCTTTCAATTTTTGTTTCGGTAAGTCATGAGCGAAGAACGAGATATTCCCGAGCCCGAACACGACCACCTGCTCGATCATGAATTCCATGATGACGAGTTATGGGTTGAAGAAGACGCTCAGGCAATTGTTGACGAAGAAGATGATGACGTTGATTTTCTTGATCAGATAGATCAGGACGACTGACACAGAAATACTTTACATCCCCAAAGCCCGTCCATTCGCACGGGTCTACATGCTTTGAATCAAGCCCTGGCGACCGCCGGGGTTTTTTATGCCAACGATTTACACAGGCCTCGTCAATGACGGGGCTTTTTCATATCTGCGGGCAGGGCCTGCAAATCGTCTCTGGGAGACAAGCAAATGGGCTTGAAGTATCAGCTGGACACTCTGGATGGTCTCGACGACTCCGTTAAATCGCTCTATTCCGAAAAGGACGGCAAGTTCGTACTCGGCATTGAAGGTCTGCCACAGCCTGAGGATGTGTCCGGCTTGAAATCCAAGGTTCAGGAACTGCTGGACGAGAAGAAAGCCGCCGACAAGGCGCGCAAGGATGCTGAAGAGCAGGCCCGTCTCGATCGCGAGGAAGCTGCTCGCAAGTCCGGCAATGTCGAAGAGCTCGAACGATCTTGGACTGAAAAGTACAACCGCCGCGAAGCTGAGCTGAACGGCATGCTGGAGCAGGAGCGTGGAACGCTGAGCGGACAGATCCGGGATCTGACCGTTGGCCGTACAGCTACTGACATCGCGTCCGCCTTGGCAATCCCAGGCAGCGCAGAAGCTCTGCTGCCCCACATTGAGCGCCGTCTGAGTGTCGAGCAGCGTGACGGGAAGCCTGTGGTTGTCGTGCTCGATAAGCAGGGCAAGCTTTCGGCGTCTTCGCTGGACGAGCTGAAAGCAGAATTTGCAAACAACACCGCCTTCGCGCCGTTGATCGCAGGTAGCAAGGCATCTGGCGGCGGGGCCGGAGGTGCTGGAAATGGCGGTGGGGCCGCTCTGAAACGTTCTGAAATGACGTCTGTGGCCAAGCGTGAGTTCATCACCGCTAATGGCCAGGACGCTTACCTGAAATTGCCCAAATAATGGAGTAACCCATGGCGACAACTGTCAACTCGGACATGATCGTTTACAACGACCTTGCCCAAACTGCCTATCTGGAGCGTATCCAGGACGTTATCGACGTTTTCAACGCGTCTTCCAACGGCGCGTTGATTCTGGACAACGAGCTGATCGAGGGCGATCTGCGCAAGCGTGCTTTTTACAAGCTCGGCGGCGCCATTGCTCACCGTGATGTCAACTCTGTCGCGGCTGTTACCGGCCAGAAGATTGGTTCCGGCGAAATGGTCGGCGTGAAAGTGCCCTTCAAGTATGGCCCTTACGAAACCACCGAAGAGGCGTTCAAGCGCCGCGCACGCTCACCGGAAGAGTTTTCCGAGCTGGTCGGTATGGATTACGCCGACGCAGTGCTGGAAGGCTATATCCAGTACGCAATGGCTGCTCTGAAAGCCGCCATCGGCGCGAACGCCAACATGGTTGCAACCGCCAGCTTTGCCACCGATGGCAAGAAGGCATTGACCAAGGGCATGCGCAAGTTCGGTGACCGCTTCGGCCGCATTGCACTGTGGACCATGGACTCGGCGACCTACTTCGACATGGTCGATCAGGCCATCACCGAGAAGGTCTACGAAGAAGCCGGCGTGGTCATCTACGGCGGTCAACCGGGCACCATGGGCAAGCCGGTCCTGGTGTCCGACACCATCCCTGCTGAAACCATTTTCGGCCTGCAGGCGGGCGCGATCAAAATCACTGAGTCCCAGGCTCCGGGCTTTCGCTCGTACAACATCGACAACCAGGAAAACTTGGCGATGGGCTTCCGTGCCGAGGGGACCTTTAACCTGGACCTGCTGGGCTATAGCTGGAAGGACTCCACCGGGGGTGTGAACCCGAACCTGGCTGCAATCGGTGCTGGTGCCAACTGGACCAAGTACGCGACCAGCGACAAGGTCACGGCCGGCGTGCTGATCGATCTGTCTGCACCTTAATCGGCTTACTTGCAACGGGCGGCCTTTAATGGTCGCCCTGGAGATATTCATGGAACTCATCTATTCCGCTCAGAAGTCGGATTTCGATCCTCAAAAGCGCTACCGAAACCCAGAGCACTTCGAACGACCAGAAGCCGGCGTGACCAGCGTTCTGGTGGTTGGCGACTGGCCGAACGTGGTTGATGCCTACGAGAATGTCGGCGTCGAAGTGACGCAGGAGGAGACGGCGCCTCGCCAGGTGCTGGTCGTTAGTGCTGGTAATAGCCAAGTTGAACTGGAAGAGTTGATCGGCAAGCTGCGTGTTGAAAGCGATACGATCCGTTTGTTGGTCGATGGTTTGGAAACCGGCGAGATTCAGAAGCCAGAAGCCGGCGAACTGGCAATCCGACTGTACGATGCGCTTGATCACATTCGCATCCAGATGAGCGAGTTGGCCGGCAAGCGTGATGAACTCGCAACGGACAACGGGAAGTTGCGCGAGGAGCTCGACGCACTGAAAGCGGGCCAAGGGCCGGAAGTTGAAGAGCTGAAGGCCAAGCTCGATGCGGCCGGCGTGACCTACCGCGCCAATGCATCGAAAGAATCCCTGGAAAAGCTCGTCGCCGAGCTGCCCAAGGCTTAATAATTCGGGCTTCGGGTTGTCCGACGCCCGATCTTTGAAACACACAGCGAGATGATTCATGGCTCTCATTGTTGAGGACGGCACCGGCAAGCCAGACGCCGAAAGCTACGCATCTGCAGAGGATCTGGTCCTCTACGCCGGCAAGTTCGGCGTGGCCATCCCGGTGGAAGTGCCAGCACAGGAAGCGTTGCTGCGCCGGGCCGCGCTGGCAATGGATGGCATGACATGGAAAGGGCGAAAGTCCAACAGCGAGCAGGCCCTGTCCTGGCCGCGCCGCAGTATTGAGTTGGATTACGAGATCAAGCCCGACAACTACCTGCCGGCGCGGATCCAGTATGGGCAGATGGCCCTGGCCGCCGAGATTCATCAGGACGACATCGACCCGGTGGAGAAGCGGAAAGGCGCCATTACCCTGGAGCGGGTTGAGGGCGCGGTGACTCGCGAGTATGCGACGATCCCGAACACCAGCGGGCGACTGCTGCCAGCGGCGCCAGATCGGCCGAGCGCCACGCAGTTTGCCGACTATCTACAGAAACGTGGGCTGTTCGCGGTGCGCGCATAGCCGAACTGGAGACAACCATGGCCACCTTCTACGACGAAATGGCCCTGATGGCTCTGGAGATGATCACAGAGTTCGGCCAGCCCGTGACCATCCGGGCAATCACCGTCGGCGAGTACGACCCGGAAACCGGAACCGCGCCGCCGGACACCATCACTGAGCAGACTGCCCAAGGCATCCTGCTCGACTTTACCGGTCAAGAATTCCAGAACAACAGCCTGATCAAGCAGGGCGACAAGAAGCTCAAGATCGCCGCGCAGGGGCTTGAATGGGCGCCTGATCTGCTGAACAAAATCATCGTTCAAGGCCGCACCTGGTCAATCGTCCCGCCGCTGAAAGAGATCAACCCGGCGGGCACGCCGATTCTGTATGAGCTGCAGGTGCGATCGTGAGCCGGGCCGGCGCCGGACAATCCGGCAGTTTCGCGTTGAGCCTTGCCGAATTCGCAGCCCAGGCCACGGAGGCCATCGACGCCAGCCTCCGCGAGATCATCATCGAGGTCGGCAGTAGCGTCATCCGGATGTCACCGGTGGGTAACCCGGAGATTTGGGCGCAGAACACCGTGGCCCGCCAGTACAACAAGGCCGTCGACGATCACAACAGCGACCTTCGCAGCGATCCCGCCAACCTGACAAAAGCGGGCCGACTTAAGGCGGGTCGCAAGCTGAACGACGGGATGGATATCGTTGCACCAGAAGGGTACGTCGGGGGGCGGTTCCGGGCCAACTGGCACCTTTCGATTGATGTCGTCGAGAACGTCACATTTGACGAGGTTGACCCCGGTGGCCAGGAGACGATTGCCGCGTTGGTTTCAGCCGTGAGCGACTTCACTGCCGGGCAGACCGCCTACCTCATCAACAACCTGCCGTACGCGATTCCGCTGGAGTTCGGACACTCGACCCAAGCACCCAGCGGCATGGTCCGCATCACCGTGGCCCGCTTCCAGCAGATCGTGCTGGAGGCCATCAGGAACAACCAGGTATGAAGTACGAAGAAATTCCGGTTCACACGTTCCTTCGATATGGCTTATGTGACTGCGGAGGGCGATTGGTTGGTGTGGAGGATGCACCGATGCAAATGAGCATGCCTCCTCGCTTTCTGCATCAGTGCGCTTCCTGCTCCCAGCAACAATGGTTGCAGGAGAAGTCGCCGGCTCTGGTGACGAGATCCCAATCATGAGCCATAACATTATCGCCTCGATTTACGAAGCCAAGTTGATCGCCTGGGCGAAGGCGCTACCGGTGCCGCTGAAGGTCGTCGTCGAGAACGAGGCCTACACGCCCCCAAACGGTGTCACATACCTGAAGTCATTCACGCTACCGGGTGACACCGCGAGCAACACGCTCGCTGGTGACCACAAGCTGTTCACCGGAGTGTTTCAGGTCAGCATCGTGACACCGTCCGGCAAGTTCCGTGGCGCGGCCGGCGCGATAGCCGACCAGATTGCCGCGCTGTTCCCTCTGTACGAGCGCATCACGAAAGGAGCGCTTACCGTGGTGACCATGAGCCCGGTAGACCCAGGTCCTGGAATTCCAGACGGCACCACCTTCACTGTCCCTGTGTCGTTCCAGTACCGAGCCGACACCAACTAAACCCGCCCGTTGGGCAACCCGGAACCCGCCATTGAGCGGGTTTTGTCATTTCTGCAAAGAGGAAACCCCATGAGCGTCAAGATTCCCAACGGCACCACCTTTGAGATCGCGGCCACCCTCAGCACCGCCAAGTCATTCACCGCGATCAGCAATGCCAAGCCGGCGGTCCTCACTGCTGCAGCCCACGGACTGGCCGATGGCGACGTGATCATCATCGAATCCGCCTGGGCGAAGCTGAACGGCCGCCCGGCACGCGTCATCGACTCCGACACCGGCGAATTCGCGGCGGAAGGCATCGACACCACCAGCGTCAAAAATTACCCGGCTGGTTCCGGCGCCGGCAAAGTTCGCGGGGCTTCGGGCTGGACACAGATCTCACAAATCACCGAGCCAGCGGCGAACGGCGGCGAGCAGCAGTTCCTCACCTACGGCTTCCTCGAAGACGACGATGACCGTCAGCTGCCAACCACCAAGTCGGCCAGCAGCATGACCCTGCCGGTGGCGGATGATCCAGCCCAGGCATACGTCGCACTCGTTGAAGCCGCCGACGAAGATAAAGAGCCGCGCCTGATCCGCGCAAATCTTCCAGGCGGCGCAACAATCTACTACTACGCCTATGTGTCGATCACCGCGACGCCGACCCTGAGCCGCAACAACATCATGACGCGGACCATCACTCTTTCGTTCGCTTCCCGCCCAACCCGCTACAACGCCTAAGGGGCTCCCATGCCAAAGTTTTCGATCGCGCCGAAGCCGACGTTCACCGTTGATGTGGCCATTCCTCAGGTCGGCGGTAAGCCGGCGGTGGTGCCGTTCACGCTCAAATACCGTGACCGCACTGCGCTGGCTGAACTGTTCGATACCTGGAAGGAAAGGGCGGAGGCCATCGGCGAGCGTTTCAAGGGAACTGAGCCGACGCTTTCTGAGATCACGGCTGCAGAGGTTGAGCAGGGCGTCGACCAGATCAAGGACCTGGTTGTGTCCTGGGGCTTCACCGACAAACTCAGCGATGAATCGATTACCGCGTTGGTGAAGAGCTGCATCGGCGTATCGGATGCCGTGGTGAAGGCCTACAGCGAAGCCTTCGGCAAGGCCCGCTTGGGAAACTGACCGCCGCCGCCCGTGCGCTGTATGAGTCCGAAGGATCGGCAGAGCAAATGGCTTTGTTCGGCTTCTCGCCGGAGGACTACGACGAGACCGTTGAAGTCTGGCCGGACAACTGGCCGTCCTTCCTCGTCATGGACGCAATGGGGACCCAGTGGCGCACTGGCGCATGCGGCGCAACCGGGCTCGATTACGGGGTTCTGCCCAACGTGATGAAGCTAGTCGGCATCCCGGCGAAGGATCGCCCCGGCGTGTTCCGCGATATCCGCGTGATGGAGTCGGAAGCCATCGCGGTCATGGCGGAAGTCCGCGACAACAGCCCGTGAGAACGGGCACTTATTCAAGGTGAGTCGATGAACATTGCAGAACTCGGCATCAAGGTCGATTCGGCTGATGCCGCCAACGCTGCGACCGATCTCGACAAGCTGACCAAGGCCGGCGATCGCGCCGAACAGTCTGCCGTCGGTCTGATGAACGAAATGCAGGCACTGGAGAAGTCGCTGTCGAAAGGCGCGACGACCACGCAGGAACTGGCCAAGCAGCGCGAGAACCTAGCGAAGCTGACCAAAACCGGTGCGTACGGCGAGGCCGAGTTCACCAAGATCACCGCGCAACTGGACAAGCAGCAAGCGGCGCTCGCCAAGTCGACGCTGGATGAACAGAAAGCCCTGAACAACCTGCTGGGTGCAATCGACCCGGCCCGGGCAGCACTGGCCAAACTGGACAAACAGGTTGAGGATCTGGGCAAACATCTGGATGCCGGCCGGATCAGTCAGGAGGAGTACAACTCCGCCCTGGGCAAGATCGACAAGGACTACGACAAGCTCAACAAAACCACCACCGGTTTCGACAAGCTGCGCCTCGGGACACGGCAAGCACAGGAAAACGTCGTTCAGTTGGGAAATGCGCTGTCCTCGGGTGACTGGGGTAGCGGTGTTCGTGCGGTCGCTCAGTTGGGGGCCGGAGCGGGCGAAGGCGCTGCAGGGTTGCTCGCTATCCTCGGACCGCTCGCGCTGGCAACCGCGGCTGTAGGTGGTCTCGCATACGCGTTTTACAAAGGTAGCGAGGAGCAGGACAGCTACAACAAGTCACTGATCCTGACCGGCAACTACGCCGGTGTGAGTGCTGGCCAACTTGGCGACATGGCTCGTCAGGTCAGTGCAACAGTTGGCACCACCGGGCAAGCGGCAGCTGTGTTGGCACTGCTGGCCGACAATGGCAAGATCGCCGGTGAAAGCTTCACGAGCATCACCCAGGCCGCTGTGTCGATGCAGGAAGCGACCGGCAAGGCCATAAGCGAGACGGTCGCCGAGTTCTCCAAGCTCGCAGACGATCCGGTAAAGGCGTCTGCTGCGCTGAATGAGCAGTACCACTATCTGACTGCGTCGGTTTACTCGCAGATTGCTGCACTGGAGAAGCAAGGCGACCACGCTGGCGCGGTTAAACTGGCGACGGAACAATACGCCGACGCCATCAACGAGCGCACGCCGAGGATTCTCGAAAACTTAAGCTTCTGGGAGAAAGGCTACAACGCTGTCGCCCGGGCAGCGGATAACCTGAGGAACATCGGACGGCCCGATATCGATGCTGATATCGAGCAGGCTCGGCGCAATTTGGCTTCAGCTCAGGCCGGAGATGTCGGGGCGTTTCAAAACCAGAAAGAAATGGTCGAGCTTTATAGCAACCAGCTCAACATGCTGGAAGACCAGAAGGCTGCAGCTGCTGACATCGCAAAATGGGAAGGTGAGCAGGCAAAGGCCCAGGGTGATGCAGTTGTCGCCATGGGCAAAGTGGATGCGCTGACCAAGTCCGCATACAGCAATGAGCAAAAGCGCGCGGAGGCACTTAAGGAATACAAAAAGCAGCTCGACGACATTCGCAAGGTCGCTCCGACGGATCCCCGGCTGAACCAGGCGGCCATCGATAAGAACATTGCGAACATCAACGACCAGTTCAAGGACCCCAAGGCCCCGGCCGGTAGTGTTGACACCACCGGTTTCAACAACGCGAAGAACGCACTGGCCGAAACACTGGCCTACTACAAAAACGCCGACAAGGAGTTGGAAGCGTCCCAACGCGCCGGCGTGATCAGCCAGGCCAGTTACACCGAGCAGCGGATCAGCCTGTTGAAGCAGCAGGCCGACGAAGTTGCCCAGGGCTACCAGGCGGAGATCGATGCGCTCGAAGCTGCCAAGACCAAGAAGGGCACCACTGGTGCTCAGATTATCCAGATCGACCAGAAGATCGCCGATGCCCACACCGCCATGGTCAAGGCTCAGCAGGACAGCGACAGCGAGCTGGCAATCATCGCCACCAACGAGGAAGGGCGCCTGCGCAAGCAGACCCTCGCGGTCAACACGTACACCAGTGCCCTGCAGCAGCAGGTCTACACGCTTCGGCAGCAGGGCCTGCGCGCAGCATCGAGCCTCGGTCAGGGTGATCGGCAGCGTGCGCTGACTGATCAGCAGAACGGGATCGACGACCGCTTCAACCAGCAGCGCCTGGAATTGGCCAACCAATACGGCGACGGCTCGCGCGGCATGAGCCTCGACGAGTACACCCAGAAGCTGGCCGCGCTGAAAGCCACCCAACAGGACCTGCACGACACTGTGCGGGCCAACTATGACGACATGACCGCCGCCCAGAGCGACTGGAGCGCCGGCGCATCGTCGGCGTGGCAGAACTACCTGGAATCGGCACGTGACATGGCCGGGCAGACGAAAAGCCTGTTCACCAACGCTTTCAGCGGAATGGAGGACGCAGTCGCGAACTTCGCCATATCAGGCAAGTTCGCGTTTTCCGATTTCGCCAAGTCGATCTTGGCCGACATGGCGCGGATCGCCACGCGGCAGGCGAGCTCGGCATTGCTCAGCAGCCTGGTTGGTGCCGCTACCAATTACTTCACTGGCAGTGGTACGGGTAACGGGCTGGCTGCAGGTTCTGCTGGCGCTACCTCGTCGAATCTTGGTGCCTCGCAGGCTGGATACACAAACGTCGACTTTTCGGGGTATCGAGCAGTTGGCGGCCCGGTCGCGGCCAACTCGCTATACGAAGTCAACGAGCTGGGGCCCGAGTTGTACAACGAGGGCGGCCGGTCGTTCCTGATGACCGGTGCCAACGGCGGTAGCGTCACGCCGTTGACGACCGGCGGCGGGCCTGCACTGGCCGCAATGTCCGGCGGTGGCGGCAACACGTACAACTTTCCGGTGGCGGTCTCGGTGCAGACCTCTGCGAGCGACGGGGCGGGAGTTTCGCAAGAGGCAACCAACCAGCTTGGAAAAAGCATCCAGCAGGCAGCCAAAACCGAAGCGGAAACTGCGATTGCACGAGCGCTTCAGCCGGGCGGATCAATCTGGCGCCTGACAAATGGGAGGGGCTGATGGCCATCGAGAAATTCACCTGGCCAACCGAGCGCGGGGGGACACCCGATATCAATTATCGGGTGCGCACTTCGAAGTTCGGTGGCGGCTACGCGCAGAGTGTCGGAGACGGTCCGAACAACAAAGAGGACTCCTATCCGATCACCTTCACCGGCCAAGAGGACAAGGTGTTGCAGATTATGGACTTCCTCGACCGGCACGCTGGGGCAAAGGCTTTCCTCTGGACAACCCCACTCGGCCAGCTCGGTCTGTTCACTTGCAAAAATCCCGCTCCCACACCTATGGGTGGCGGAGTTTTCAAGCTCACCGCCACTTTCGAGCGGGCTTTTCATCCATAAGGGGCAATCATGCCGCTGATCAGTGACATCCAGGTGCTTGAGCCTGGCAGCGAAGTGCTGCTCTTTGAATTGGACGGCACGGACTATGGCGCGGACGTTTTGCGCTTCCACGGGCACGCGATCCCGCACACTCCGGCAGAGCTGATTGCCGCTGGCGCCGATGCCGATCAACTGCCTGCGAAAGCTATCTGGTGGCAGGGGAACGAGTACGGTGCCTGGCCAATGCAGATCGACGGCATCGAGGCGAATGGCGACGGCACAGCCGTGCGGCCGACGTTGTCCGTCGGCAACGTCAACGGGCGCATCACCGCGCTTTGCCTGGCGTTCCAAGACCTTGCGGATTTTAAGCTGACGATGCGCCACACGCTGGGCACGTATCTGGATGAGCAGAACTTCCCGGCCGGTAACCCCACGGCAGACCCGACTCAGGAGACGATCGAAGTCTGGTACATCGACCAGAAGACCAACGAGGACGGCGAGACAGTCAGTTGGGAGTTGGCGAGCCCGGGCGATGTTGGAGGCGAGTCTGTTGGCAGGCCGGCGACAACCTTATGCCACTGGGCGCTGACGGGCGGCTATAGAGGTCCGAATTGCCAATACACCGGCCCTTATTTCGACATGGACGGAAATCCTACGGGTGACCCCGAAACGGATCAGTGCAATGGGCTCCTTACGACTGGGTGCGAATGCCGGTTCGGGAAGGGGAACCCTCTCAGCCATGGTGGCTTCCCTGCTGTATCCCTGATTGCCCGGAGCTGACCATGCGAAAGTACATCTTGAGCGCGATCCAGGCGCATGCAGCTGCCGAGTACCCGAAAGAGTGCTGCGGCCTGCTGCTGGGCATCGGTCGCAAGCAGCAGTACTACCCGTGCCGCAACGTCTCCACCGAGCCGAACGAAGAGTTTCGGATCGATCCGGAGGAGTACGCCGCGGCCGAGGATATCGGCGAGGTGATCGGTGTGGTTCATTCGCACCCGGACGCGACCAGCCGCCCGTCAGCGCGCGACCTGGCCATGTGCGAGGCTACGGCGCTGCCTTGGCACATCCTGAGCTGGCCCGAGGGCGACCTGCGAACGGTGATGCCATCCGGAGAGGTACCGCTGCTCAAGCGTCCGTTCGTGCACGGGGCTTGGGATTGCTGGCAGGTCTGCGCTGACTGGTACAAGCGGGAGTGGGGGCTGGAGTTTGAAGCTTTCAAGCGTGCCGATGGCTGGTGGGAGAGCAAAGAAAACATCAGCCTGTATGAAGCCAATTGCGAGGCTGCCGGCTTCTATCGGGTCGACCAGCCACAGCGCGGCGACATGATCGTGATGGAGGTGGGGCGGACTGTTTTCCCCAATCACGCCGGGATTTTCCTCGGGAGCGATCCGGCACTACCCGACGAAGATGCGGCGACCTTCGGCCCTGGTCCTTTTTTGTTGCACCACCTCTACGGCAGGCCGTCGGAGGTCATTGTGTTCGGCGGCCCTTGGCTCGACCGGACGCGCCTGATCCTCAGGCACAACGATGCGCAACCAACCACATGATGCGGCAGGGCCGCGGGAGATCGGTATGTACGAGTTGGAAATGGGATGACAGCAGGACGTTACTGGGGATTCGTACAGACGGGATGTGCGTTCTGAGTTTATGCACGACTTGCTGGTAATGGTAAGCTGCCATTAGCCAAAAGGGAGGCAGGATGCGCGACCAAATATTGAACATTTCGACTGAAGTTGAATCACTGCTCACTCAGCTGGGCGCTTCTGGGCGTGGGCTTCATGAAAAGTTGAGCTCCATTGAAGGCCAAATCAGCACGCCAATGGTGAAGAAAATTCGCTGGATCGCGAGCGTGCGTAATAAAGCCGTGCACGAGCACTCTTTCAATATAGATATTGATGAGTTCAGAAGGGGGGCGGCCGAGGCTCTAACGTACCTGAGGCAACTAGTTGCTGAAGTCAGGGACCAGCAAAAACGCCGCAGTGATCAGGAAAAGAAAGTGAAGCCAGACAAGCCCTGGTCAGAAAAAAGTGGCTGGGAAAAAACAGTAACGGTTGGTACGTATGTGGCAGCCGGAGGAGCGTTCATAGCTTGGGTTGTCTCATCGGTAAAGTGAGGCAAACCAGCGTACTTCTGATTGGCCCTTCGCGAAGTTAAACTGCCACGCTGAGCGCTTTTGTTCCGTGGTTTTTTTGTTTCTTACCCCCTGGTGCTACAGTCGCCCACTTTCAGGACGAGGAGGAATCATGCGGATTTTGATCGGAGCGTTGGCGGTGGTGCTGTTGGCGGGGTGCACAACCCCATCTGACCTTTTGAAAGGGACGCCTGAGCTATCGGCGAACTCAAAAAAAGACCCGAAGACGTATGCTCTTTGCGTGTATCCGTCCTGGCAAGACTATAGATCCAGCGCGGTCATGAGCGAGACATCGGCCGGCTACAGGCTTGTTGCCGGCAACGATATGAACGGGCAAACCGATGATGTCTTAGACATCAAGAGAACTAAAGAAGGGTCAGCTGTGAAGCTATATCAGCGAATGGCCTGGCAACAATTGGGCAGAGCCGAGCTTAAAGAGTCCTTCAATAGCTGCCTGTGAAGTTCAAAATCCAAAGACCGCCTCCGGGCGGTTTTTTTGTGCCTGGAGAAAAACATGTCTACGTCATCCGCAACCAATCAGGGCATGACTACCATTTTAATGTCCGGCCCGCTGATAAGGCTGTTTGGGCGAGTCCATTATCGCCAGCTCGGCACAAAGTCAGTGGGCGAGGCGTTCAAAGCGCTCAAATGCACTCTCGATGGCTTTGAGGCGGCGATAAAAGATCTGGAGCGCCGTGGCATGCGCTTTGCGATTTTCCGCAATCGGCAGAATTCGCCCGAGAAGGATTTCGCTTTCGGCGGCACTCAAGAGATTCGAATCGTCCCAGTGATCGGTGGCAGTAAGCGCGCTGGAGCCCTGCAAACAGTCATAGGTGCGGTGCTGATTGCGGCCTCATTCATCCCCTTGCCCGGTTTTCAAGCGCTATTCCCTGTCGGTGTCGCCATGGTCGCTGGCGGCGTCATCCAGATGCTCAGCCCTCAAGCTTCAGGCCTGAAGCAGAGCGCATCCCCCGAAAACGCCCCGTCCTATGCCTTCGGCAGCGCCAAGAACACCACGGCCAGCGGCAACCCGGTGCCGATCTGCATTGGTGAACGCCGGTGGGGCGGCATGATCATTTCTGCCTCGATCAACGCTGAAGACAAGACGTAATTAGCACGCAGCACACAGACCGCCCAAGAGGCGGTTTTTTTATGCCTGGAGGAACGCATGGGCGCAGCAGTACAGATCGAGATCCACGGCGAGAAGGGCGGCAGCAGCAAGCCAAAGTCGCCGACCGAAGCCAGCGACAGCCTGCGTTCGACCAACCTGGCCAAGCTGCTGATTGCCGTAGGCGAGGGTGAGTTCGACGGTACTCCGACCGATTACGACATCTACCTGGACAACACGCCAATCCGCGATGCCAGCGGCAACTACAACTTCCCCAACGTGAAGTGGGACTGGCGGCCGGGCTCGGTGGATCAGACCTATATCCCGGGCATTCCGTCTGTGGAGAACGAAACCTCGCTGAACGTTGAGCTGCGCAGCGATGCGCCGTGGGTGCGTTCGATTACCAATATTCAACTGTCGGCAGTGCGCCTGCGTTTTGCGTGGCCGGCCCTGCAGCGCCAGGATGACCAGGGCAACGTGGGTGGGTATCGCATCGAGTACGCCATTGACGTGGCCACCGACGGCGGCGCCTATCAGCAGGTATTGGTGGATGCCGTGGACGGAAAGACCACCACCCGTTACGAACGCTCGCGCCGGATCGATCTGCCGCACGCCACCACCGGCTGGCAGATCCGCGTGCGCCGCCTGACCGCGAACCAGAACAGCAACAAAATCGCAGACACCATGTTGATCGGCGGCTACACCGAGGTGATCGACGCCAAGCTGCGCTACCCGAATACCGCGCTGCTCTACATCGAGTTCGATGCCGAGCAGTTCACCAACATTCCAGCCGTGACCGTGAAGTGCAAGGCACGGCGCTGGATGGTGCCGAGCAACTACGACCCGGTCGCCCGCACCTACGCCGGCACCTGGGACGGCTGCATGAAGTCGGCCTGGACCAACAACGCGGCATGGATCACTTACGGCGTTTGCACCGAGGACCGCTTTGGCCTGGGCAAGCGCATCAAGCCGTTTATGGTCGACAAATGGGAGCTGTACCGGATCGCCCAGTACTGCGACCAACTGGTGCCGAACGGTTTGGGCGGTACCGAGCCGCGCTTTCTGTGCGACATGAACTTGCAGGGCAAGGCTGACGCCTGGTCACTGCTGCGCGATATCTCGGCGATTTATCGTGGCATGACCTACTGGGCGCAGGGGCAGTTGGTGATGCAGGCCGATATGCCGCGCGCGCAGGACTTCGACTACGTCTTCACCCGCGCCAACGTCATTGACGGCAAGTTTTCCTATGGCAGCGCGTCGGCGAAGACCCGCTACACCCGGGCGCTGGTCAGCTACGACAACCCGGCGAACAACTACGACACCGACGTCATTCCGTTCGCTGACCTGGATTTACAGCGTCGATATGGCGACAGGCCAACCGAACTGAGTGCCATCGGTTGTACGCGTGCGTCTGAAGCCCAGCGCCGCGGCAAGTGGGCCATCCTCAGCAACAATCAGGACCGCACCGTGTCGTTCAAGACCGGCATGGAGGGCGTGCTCCCGCTGCCTGGCCACATCATCCCGGTGGCTGACTCGCTGCTGGCGGGGCGTGAGGTGGGCGGTCGCATCTCGGCCGTGGCCGGCCGCGTGGTGACGCTCGACCGCGACACCCAAGCCAAGGCCGGTGACCGACTGATCATCAACCTGCCCGGTGGCCGTGCCGAAGGCCGTACCGTACAGAGCGTTTCCGGCCGCGCGGTGACCGTGACCACCAGCTACAGCGAGCCACCGTTGCCGCAACTGCAATGGGCGTTGGATGCCGATGATCTGGCGATCCCGCTGTACCGTGTGCTGCGGACCAAGCGCACGGCCGAGGGCGACTTCGAGATCAGCGCGCTGCAGTACGAACCCAGCAAGTTCGCCTTCATCGACACTGGTGCTCGCCTCGAAGAGCGGCCGATCAGCGTGATTCCGATCACGGTGGTACCGGCGCCGGCGAGCGTCACCCTGGCCGCAAGCTCAGTAATCTCCCAGGGCATTGCCGTCGCCACCATGACGATCACTTGGCCAGCGGTGCCCGGCGCGGTCGGCTATGACGTGGAGTGGCGTAAGGACAGCGGCAACTGGATCAAAGTGCAACGCACCGGGCTGACCAGCGTCGACGTTACCGGTATCTATGCTGGCGCCTATGTGGCCCGCGTCCGCGCGGTGAGTGCTTTCGACATCTCGTCGATCTGGCGCAACTCGATTCTGACTGACCTCAAGGGCAAAGCAGGCTTACCGCCGGCGGTGTCCTTTCTGACTGCCACTTCTCTGCTGTTCGGCATCGGCCTCAAGTGGGGCTTCCCCGCTGGCGCCGAGGACACCCAGCGCACCGAGATCTGGTATGGCCAGGCCAACAATCTGGAAGCGGCGACCAAGCTGGCAGACTTGGCGTACCCGCAAAGCGATTACTCGATGCAGAGCCTGCTGGCTGGCGCGACATTTTTCTTCTGGGCGCGCCTGGTCGACCGGACCGGCAACATCGGCCCGTTCTATCCAGTGGTAAACGGCGTGATGGGACAGGCCAGCTCTGAGGCCGGCCCGATCCTGGACATGATCGCCGGCCAGATCACCGATTCCGAGCTTGGCGAACATCTGCTGGGCGAAATCGACAAAATTTCCGGTGACGGACCTGAGTCTGTCAATGGTCGAATTGAAGCGGCCAAGGATGCGCTTAACGAACGGATCGACGGAATCACGGACGCACTGGAATACGTTCCGACGAAAAGCTACCTGAAAGACGACAACGTGCGTAAAGGGCAGCGCCTGTACACCGCTCTTCAGGCCGTACCCGCCAATGCTGGCGGAGCCAATGGGCCGCCTAATCCGACCTACTGGCTCGACATCGGCGGCATCGTATCGACGGTCAACGCCCAGGCGGTGCAGATCAGCCAAAACACAACCGACATCACCACGGTAGACGGCAAGGTCACGGCTGCGTCGACTTCCCTGCAATCACTGCAGGCGTCGTACCGCGCTGATGATGGGGAAGGGGACTTGGCCGGGGCGCTGAATGAGTGGGATAGCGCCGCGAAGTTTGCGGAGGAAGTGCGAACCCGCGCTACGGAAAGCGAGGCATCGGCCATCCGCCTG
>Ga0207428_10001292_pt1 | contig 26713 bp, 20 predicted proteins | sample RhiMethybrSRZTD1_FD_187600 | JGI IMG/M metagenome (GOLD analysis project Ga0207428, IMG submission 187600) | Populus rhizosphere microbial communities from Tennessee, USA - Rhizosphere MetaG P. TD hybrid SRZTD1 (SPAdes) (version 3) | ecosystem: Host-associated > Plants > Roots > Rhizosphere >...
CGATCGATCGGGCAGAAGCCAAGATTCGCGAGAGTGAGCCAATGGTGACCGCCCTCTATCTCGAGCCGGATATCTACGACCCGAACCACGTTCCGGCCGAGAGACCGGAATGGCCCGCGGCGCCTAGCCACTAACTGGTTGTGACGAAAAACGCACCTTGCACTGGATGGAGATTCTTCGCATGTCGACTGCCTCCCATAGGCTTGCGCCCATGGATTTTCGAATTGGCGACCTGACCTTGGCCGAGTTCGGTCGCAAGGAAATCAGCCTGGCTGAGCATGAAATGCCGGGGCTTATGGCAATGCGCGCCCAGTACGGCGACTCCAAGCCCCTGGCAGGCGCAAAGATCGCCGGTTCACTGCATATGACGGTGCAGACCGCGGTGCTGATAGAAACTCTGGTCGCCTTGGGTGCCAAGGTCCGGTGGGCGAGCTGCAACATCTTTTCCACTCAAGATCATGCTGCGGCCGCCGTGGTGGTCGGCCCAGACGGGACGCCGGACGATCCCAAGGGCGTACCCGTCTTCGCCTGGAAGGGCGAGACCTTGGAGGAGTACTGGTGGTGTACGAGCGAAATTTTCAACTGGCCCGACGACGAGTTCGCCAACATGATCCTCGACGACGGCGGCGATGCCACGATGCTTGTGCACAACGGCGCCGAGGCGGAGAAAACCGGTGAGATTCCTGAGCCCTCGGAAGAGGACTCAGGCGAGTGGCGGGTGTTTCTGAAGCTGGTGCGTGAAACCTTGGCGGCGGGACGCTCCTGGATCGAGGTCGCCAATGCCATCAAGGGCGTGACCGAGGAGACCACCACGGGTGTCCACCGCCTGTACGAGATGCAGCGCGGCGGTAGCTTGATGTTTCCCGCGATCAACGTCAATGACTCGGTTACCAAATCGAAGTTCGACAATAAGTACGGCGTGCGGCATTCGCTCATTGATGGCCTGAATCGCGCCACCGACGTATTGATTGGCGGCAAGGTCGCTGTGGTTTGTGGTTACGGCGACGTGGGCAAGGGCTGTGCGGAATCCCTCCGTGGTCAGGGCGCCCGGGTGATCATCACCGAGATCGACCCGATCTGTGCGCTGCAGGCAGCGATGGACGGCTTCCAGGTGACGAGGTTCGAGGACGTGCTGGACATCGCCGACATCTACGTCACGGCGACTGGCTGCCGTGACGTGATCACCGCGGATCACATGCGGCGGATGAAGCATCAGGCGATCGTGTGCAACATCGGTCATTTCGACAATGAGATCGACATTGCGGGGCTGTTCGCACTGCCAAATGCGACCAAGATCAACATCAAGCCGCAGGTTGACGAGTGGCAGTTCGAGGAAGACGGCGCCGAACCGCACAGCATCATCGTTCTCAGTGAGGGACGCCTGATGAATCTCGGCAATGCGACTGGACACCCCAGCTTTGTCATGAGCAACTCGTTTACCAATCAAGTGCTTGCGCAGATTGAGCTTTATACAAAGCCCGAGCAGTATCCACTTGGGGTCTACACGCTACCCAAGCACCTCGACGAGGCCGTCGCACGCCTCCACCTCGACGCTCTCGGTGTGCGCCTTACGGAACTCACGCCGAAGCAGGCCGCCTATCTGGGTGTCGACATCGGCGGGCCGTACAAATCGGGTCATTATCGCTACTAGATGAAGATCGCGCTCGAACACCGCACGACCTATCGGTTCGATCGGTCGACTGCGATCGGGCCGCATGTCATCCGGTTGCGTCCCGCGCCACATTCGCGGACCCCGATCGAGGGCTACTCACTCACGATTTCGCCAGCCGACCATTTCATCAACTGGCAGCAGGATCCCTTCGGCAACTATCTGGCGCGAGCCGTCTTTCCGAGCAAAGCTTCCGAGCTCGAGATCACTGTCGGATTAGTTGCAGATATGCGGGCCATCAATCCCTTCGACTTCTTCATTGAGGACTATGCCGGGACATACCCATTCGACTATCCGGCAGAGCTGGCTGCAGACCTCAAGCCCTATCTCGATATTCAGGCCTCAGCACGTGGCCGGATCTTCGAGGAGTGGATGGCGCAGAGCGCGCCGCCGCCCGATGGGCAATCAACGGTCGAGTTTCTCGGTGCGCTGAACGCCGCCGTCAACCGCGATGTTGCCTATTCGGCGCGGATGGAACATGGCGTCAATGCCCCTGGCGAGACTCTTAGTCAGCACATCGGCTCCTGCCGGGACTCAGCATGGCTGCTGGTGACCGCCCTGCGGCAGCGTGGGCTGGCGGCTCGATTCGTCTCCGGTTATCTGGTTCAGCTGGCCCCGGATCAGCCGAGCTTGGAGGGCCCGAGCGGCCCAACCGAGGACTTCACCGACCTGCATGCCTGGGCTGAGGTCTACATCCCAGGCGCCGGCTGGATCGGGCTCGATCCGACCTCGGCGCTGTTTGCCGATGAGGGTCACATTCCCCTGGCCGCCACGCCGCATCCGGCGTCCGCCGCTCCGATCACCGGGTCCACCGAGCCGGGTGAAACGATCATGGAGTTCTCCAACCGGGTCTGGCGGGCTGAGGAGGAGCCCCGGACCACCAAGCCGTACACGGTGGCTCAGACCGACCACATTCAGCGGCTAGGTGAGGCGGTTGACGAGCGGCTACGCGGTGCGGGCCTCGAGCTCACTATGGGTGGCGAGCCCACGTTCGTGTCGGCGGAGGATATGACCTCAGCGCAGTGGACAGTCGCCGCTGATGGGCCGGAAAAACGACAGCTGGCCAATCGCCTCGCGGCGGTACTGACAGATCGGTACGCCAAGGGCGGCCTGGTGCAACGGAGCGAAGGCAAGTGGTATCCCGGTGAGCCACTGCCTCGCTGGCAGATTGGATTGATTTGGCGGAGCGACGGCGGTCAGCTGTGGAGTGATCCCGCTCTGTGCGCCGATCCGTTTGATCGCACAAGATCAGATCCGGATGCGCCCAACTCGGCCAAACGGCTCGCCGAAGCGATAACCGCGGACTTCGGATTGCCTGATGATCAACTGCAGGCGGCGTACGAAGATCCGCTGGCCCGGCTGCTGCGCGAGGTGAGCGAGCCCACCGGCCCGCGACCGCATCTTGATCCAGATCGGCCGGACGCACAGCTGGTCGGTGAACTAGATCAAGCCGAGACTGAACCGGCCGCCTGGGTGCTGCCGCTGATTCCCTCCTGGTTCGGCGAAGGCTGGACCAGCCCGGCTTGGAGGACCCGCCGCGGCCGCCTGGTGCTCGTTCCAGGCGACTCAGTAGCCGGATCACGACTGCCACTCGACGCTCTCTCATGGGCAGATCCCGATTATTCGGGCGAAGAGTCCTACTTCACCGCGCGACCGTCGCCGGATGAAAACAATGATCAGCTTCGGGCCGTCGTAGTCGATGCGAGCGATGCGCCGGCGCGTACGGCATTAGTGGTTCAAGCCCGAGACGGCTTCGTACATGTGTTCCTGCCCCCGTTGGAGAGACTGGAAAAGTTCATCGAGCTGGTACGGCTGATCGATCGAGCTGCGACTCAGACCGGCATTGCGGTGATCCTGGAGGGCTATGGACCACCTCCTGACCCTCGGATCAAGACCTTGTTGATCACACCCGATCCTGGAGTGATCGAGGTCAATGTCCATCCGACGTCAAGCTGGGCTGAGCTTTCCGAGCTCACCCACACCCTTTATGGAATCGCTCGTGAGCAGCGACTCGCTGCGGAGACGTTCGCGTTGGATGGACGGCACAGCGGGACCGGCGGTGGTAGTCACCTAACGCTTGGTGGTCCGGAACCGATGCGGTCACCGATGGTCCGACGGCCCGACCTGCTGGTGAGCATGCTCACCTACTGGCAGCATCATCCCTCGCTGTCCTATCTGTTTTCCGGACGTTTCGTCGGACCAACCAGCCAGGCGCCGCGAGTCGATGAGGGCAGGCCGGCGGCAATCTATGAGCTGGAAATCGCATTCGCCGAGATCGAGGCGCTGGCTGAGGGTGAACACCGGTCGTGGGCGGTTGATCGGGCGCTACGGCATCTGCTGACCGACATCACCGGCAATAACCATCGCGCGGAGTTCTGTATTGACAAGCTTTACAGCCCGGATTCGCTGCGCGGCCGGCTCGGGTTGCTGGAACTGCGCGCCTTCGAAATGCCGCCGCATCCTGACATGGCCCTGGTGCAGGCGTTACTGGTTCGCGCGCTGGTCGCCCGATTCGCTGACGAGCCCTATTCAGCACCACTGATTCGTTGGGGAACAGCACTACACGAGCGCTTTCTGCTACCTCATTTCGCACTGGCCGATATTGCCGAGGTCGTCGCCGATCTACGCGCGCACGAGATTGAGTTCGACCTGTCCTGGTTGATGCCGTTCGTGGAGTTCCGATTCCCACGAATTGGGGTAACCATGATCAGCGATGTGGAGCTGGAACTGCGCGGCGCGATCGAGCCTTGGCATGTGCTGGGTGAGGAGGCAACTGCTGGCGGCACCGCGCGCTATGTCGATTCCTCCACCGAAAGGCTGCAGGTGGCTGTCACTGGGTACGTGCCTGAACGGCATCTACTGATCTGCAACGGTCGGCCGGTGCCACTGGTCGCGACGGGCACGCCCGGTAAGTACGTTGCGGGCGTTCGCTATAAGGCCTGGAAGCCGTGGTCGGCGCTCCATCCAACTCTCCCAGTCGACTCTCCCTTATCTTTTGACCTTATTAACAGGGCCAGCCGGTTCTCCCTCGGCGGCGCCACCTACCACGTGGTGCATCCCGGCGGACGGGCGTACGATCGCCCACCGGTCAATGCACTGGAAGCCGAGGCGCGGCGGTCCCGGCGGTTCGAGCCGATGGGTCATGCCACCGGCATGATCGACCTCGAAGCGCTGGGCTCCCAGCTGATCCGCCGCGCGGCCAGCGAAGAGGAGTATCCGCTGACCCTCGATCTGCGTCGCCACGTACCACGGGGCTGGGGAATCGACGAGCCTAGGCGTGGTGGTTCGTGACTGTCCTCGGTCGCTATCTGGAAGCCGCCAGCCGATTCACTGCAATGAATTCAGAGCCAGCTTTCGATGAGTTTGCGGCAGCGGACGGCACGGTGCGTCAGGGCTGGTCCTCGTTGTTGGCCGGCCTCGAGGCATTCGCCGACACTGATCTGCTGCAAGCGCAACGTGAGGTGGCCAGGCTGCTGGAAGACGACAACGTCACATATACGCCAAGCCCGGGCTCAATGATCTCTATCGCCGATGAGCCGAATGGACATGGTCCTGCGGCGACGCCGACCGAGCTTGTTGAAGCGCAGCCCTGGCGGCTAGACCCGTTGCCGCTTGTTCTCGACGATCGGGAGTGGGCCGGGCTCGAGGCTGGTCTGGTGCAGCGCGCGGAGCTCTTGGATGCCGTCATGGCCGACCTCTACGGTGCTCGGCGGCTGGTGGCTCGGCATCACATTCCGGCCGCGGCCGTTTTTGATCATGACGAATACCTCAGGCCACTTGTCGGCAGTGAAGCAGCGAGTCGTCAACGACTGTTCCTGGTTGCCGCCGATCTGGGCCGAGATAGCACCGGACAGTGGAAGGTCATCTCCGATCGAACCCAAGCACCCTCCGGTGCGGGGTACACCATGCAGAACCGCCGGGTGCTGTCACGGGTGATGCCAGAGGTCTACCACCAAGCCAACCTGCACCGTCTGACACCGTTCTTCCAAGCGATGCGGCTTGCCCTCGTGGATGCTGCACCCAGCGCGATCGAAGATCCGCGGGTGGTCGTGTTGAGCCCTGGGACACTTTCCGAAACCGCCTTCGATCAGGCTTTTGTGGCCTCGCTGCTCGGCTTCCCGCTGCTCGAGGGCAGCGATCTGACGGTACGCGACGGCCGGGTTTGGATGCGTGTCCTCGGCAAGCTTGAAGAGGTCGATGTGATTCTGCGCCGGGTCGACTCCACCTGGATGGACGCACTCGAGCTTCGCCCTGGCTCCCGGCTTGGTGTCACCGGACTGCTGGAATGCGTACGACAGGGCACCGTAAGTGTTCTGAACAATCTCGGATCCGGCGTGCTGGAGAATCCTGCCCTCATGCCATTCCTGCCTGAACTCTGCGAACGGCTGCTCGGCCAGTCACTGCGATTGCCCTCCGTTGACACGTGGTGGTGCGGCGAGGGAGCAGCGCTGAGCCATGTGCTCAGCAATATGGATTCTCTCGTGATTCGGCCGATCAGCCGGGGCCACGGCCGCAGCGTGCGCGGATCCGCATTGGCCAGGCGGCAGCGCGACCTGCTGGCGGAGAAGATCAAGGCAATGCCCCACCGCTTCGTGGGTCAAGAAGTACTGCACCTGTCATCGACACCGACCAGCGAGGAAGATCGGCTGGTTCCACGGAACGTCGTCGTGCGCTCATTCGCGGTCCGCAGCGGTGAGTCGTACACCGCGATGTTAGGCGGTCTGGCACGAGTGACCGACGACGCGTCGGAAGGGCTCGGCGTGCTCGTCACCGATCCGAACAGCCAGCTAGCCAAGGACGTTTGGGTGGTGGGCAGCGAGCCTGTGTGGGCTCCCAAGATCGTGGCGCGTGGTCGCGCGGGCGATGTGTCGGGATTTGCCCCCGCGGTGTCCGCCTCGACCGCGATGGTGCCGCGGGTGCTCAGCGATCTTTACTGGTTCGGGCGGTACGCCGAGCGGGCCGAGGACCTGCTTCGGCTGCTGCTCGCCACCCGCACAACCGCCATTGAAACTGATCTCCACCTCAGCCAGGGCCGGGCTCTGGAGGTGATGCTGCAGGCGGTCACGCATGTCAGTACGACCTACCCAGGCTTTTTCAGCTCTCAAGTCGAGATGTCGTCGGAGTTCCGATCAATGCTGCTCGATCGACATCGCACCGGTACGGTGGCGCAGTCTCTGGCGGCTTTGTCCTCGGCCGCGCAGGGCGTACGAGATCAGCTCTCTGAGGACGTCTGGATGGTGCTGGCCGAGATCGAGCGAGCTCTCGGCGCCGTAGCCGCCAACACAACTGACCAAGGCCTGCAATTGAGCGATGTCAGCGAACGAGTGTTGTCCGGATTGCTCGCCCTGGCCGGTATCGCGACGGAGAACATGGTTCGTGACCCGGGCTGGTACATGCTTGACTCTGGACGCGGGTTGGAGCGAGCGCTGCAGATCCTGGCCCTGCTACGCGTGACAATCTGTCAGGAGCGGACCATCGACATCGATGCGATCGTGCTGGACGCGGTACTCACCGCAGCCGAGTCGATTGTGACGTTCCGCCGACGTTATTTGGCCCGACCGGGAGTCGAGTCATTGCTGGAGCTGCTGGTGATCGATCCGTTCAACCCGCGCTCGGTGGCCTACCAGCTGAACCGGATCCGCACCGATCTCCGAGCACTGCCCAACACATCCCCAACTGCCCGGCCTTTGCGGTTGCTCGACAGCCTCGCCGAGCGGGTACGCACCAGCGACCCCACAGTGCTCGCCGAGCCGCAGGACGGCCGGCGGCCCGAACTGCAGGACTTCCTCGTTGGGCTGCACAACCAGCTGCGGGCGCTGTCGGACGCCATCCGTGATCACTATCAGCAGCAGCCGCCGACCCAGCGGCCGCTTTTCCGCCCTGATGCGGTCGGCGGTGCGGCATGACGACGTACCGCATCGCACACCGGACCACCTACACCTACGACTCAGATGTCACGGGCAGCTTCGGTTTGATTCACCTCCGGCCGCGCGATCTCTCCTGGCAGACTTGCGTGGCCCATGAGGTCGGCATTGAGCCCGAACCGGCGGATCTCTTCCGGCATGTTGATCTTTACGGCAACACCGAGTGCTATTTCCATGTCGTCCAGCCACACACCCGGCTGGTCGTCACCTCTACCAGTGTGGTCGATGTGGAGGTCAACGATCTGGCCGCTGACGCCTTGGACCTGCCCTGGGAAAAAGCCTTGCCTAGGTCACGATATGACGATCCGGAAGCTTGGCAGACCACCGACTTCACGTTCCCGTCGCCTTATGTCGACGTTCCAGCAGCGATACAGGACTACGCTCGGCCCTCTTTTCCGGCCGGACGGCCTATCGGCGAGGCGGCCGTCGAGCTCATGCATCGGATATATGCCGACTTCACGTACAAATCCGGCTCAACAACCCTGAGCACAAAGGTCTCGGATTTGCTGAACAAGAGAAGTGGTGTCTGCCAGGACTACGCCCACTTCATGGTGGCGGGCCTGCGCTCACTCGGGCTAGCCGGGCGCTATGTCAGCGGCTACCTGGCAACTCGGCCGGCGCCGGGCAAGCCGCGGCAAGCCGAAGATGCCGCCAGTCATGCCTGGGTAGGTTGCTGGATTCCCGGTGCAGGCTGGCTCTATCTAGACCCGACGAACGATCGCATCATTGACGACTCGCACACCACGCTCGCCTGGGGACGGGACTATGGCGATGTCCCTCCGGTCAAGGGCGTGATCTTCACCGAAGCGAAGAAGTCGAAGATGGAAGTCTCGGTGGACATGGCGGAGGTCTGACTTGTGCGTGCGTTCAGATGTGAAGTATGCGGAGCAGAGCTGTTCTTCGAGAATTCCGTCTGCGTCAGCTGCGGCTCAGCCGTCGGATACTCCCGTGAGCAGAGCTCGATGGTCGCCGTCAGCGATGATCGCCCAATCTGCGCCAACCTCAACCGCTGCGGATGCAACTGGATCGCAGATCCGGCCTCATCCGCGGGATTGTGCTTCAGCTGCCGATTGACACGTACCCGACCAGCCGATGGCGACACCGTCGGGTTGGCCCAGTACTGGGTCGCTGAGTCGGCCAAGCGCCGGCTGATCTTCGGGCTTGATGAGCTCGAGCTCCCGATCAAGATCAGCGACGGTTCCAGCGGTGTCGCCTTCGACCTGCTATCGAGTACCCAAGGCAAGATCATCACCGGCCACCAGAACGGCATCATCACTCTTGATCTTGCCGAAAGCAACGACTCGCACCGGGAGGCGCTACGGGAGAGCATGGACGAGCCGTACCGTACTGTGCTCGGGCATTTTCGGCATGAGATCGGCCATTACTACTGTGAATTGCTTGCGCTGAGCACTGACCGCCGTGACGAGTTCCGTGAGCTTTTCGGAGACGAAACCGCCTCCTATGAAGAGGCACTGCAACGCCACTACTCGGACCCGGCCGGTCACAACTGGCAAGATCGTTTTATCAGCGCGTACGCGACGATGCATCCACACGAGGACTTCGCCGAGGTATTCGGCCACTTCTTGCACATCGCCGACACACTGCAGACTGCTGCCGAATTCCGGCTACTGCCACAACAAGATCAAGACAGCGATGGCCCCACACTGTCGGAGATCTCCATAAAGCCGCGGGTTGCCCTATTGGAAAGGCCAATGGCCGAGGTCGTTGGACGGACCTGGTTGCCGCTGACCAAAGGCCTGAACCAGATCAACCGGAGTATGGGCAGCTCCGACCTCTATCCCTTCGTCTTGGCAGAGACCGTGATTGCCAAACTGAGCTTCGTTGCAGATCTGGTAGCCAACGCTGACGCACGCGCGGACTAGAGCTCCTCGTCAGCCGCGAGCCACCACGAAACTGTCCAACTTGGCACGGGCCTTGCCGAGCTCAGCCCATGGTCCGGGCACGTTCACTACAGCGAGTCCGCTGGTCGGGAACTTACTGTCCATCTGAGCCCAATCCGCGGACTGCGTGCGGACACATACGTGGTCCACGAGGTCAGGAATGCCGGGCGCGTGCCCGAGTACCAGCAAGGTATGAAGGTCGTCAGGAACACCACGGATCAAGGTCAAGAGCTCGGGGACCCAGGCCTGGTAGATCTCACGCCGGTATTGCAACTCGCCAGCTGTGGCGCCGCCAGCCATGGCGTATTCCCAGGTTTGCTTGGTACGGGTTGCTGTGGAACAGAGTACGAGGTCAGGTCGCAACGATCGTTCGCTGAGCCACCGGCCGATCGCCTCAGCGTCGCGACGGCCGCGCGCAGATAGTGGCCGCTCATGATCATCGACGTCGAAATCCCACGAGGACTTCCCGTGTCGGACGAGCACCAGCGTTCGCCGGCTCTTGACCTCGGAATCCATGGCGTCAGACTAGAGGTCCGCGCCCGCTAGCGGCAGGGGACTCCGGCCCTGAATCGGCGCTAGTCGTCGCCAGGTTCCAGTGACTCCCAGATCTCCCGGCATTCCGGGCAGACCGGGAACCGCTCTGGATCACGGCTCGGCACCCACACCTTGCCGCACAGTGCGACAACCGGCGTACCCATCACCATTGCCTCGGTCAGCTTGTCCTTCGGCACATAGTGCGAGAAGCGCTCGTGATCGCCCTCGTCAACGCGGTAGTCGGGCCGTTCCTGAGTACGCTCGTCGACGATCGTTTGGGCGCCGGGGCTTGGTTCCTGACTCACGTTCGCCAGTTTAGACAGTTTGGACATTTGGGGTGTAGGGCCGAAACGACCTCCAGCAAAACGAACGCCTGTGGTGCACTGGTGAGATGGCGACCAAGGAGACTGCCGACACGGCGGCTGTTGCGCCGCCACAGGTCTCCCAGCGAGCCCTCACCATCGGTCTCTGCGCCACTGTCGTCGCCATAGCCTTTGAGACCATCTCAATCGCCACCGCGATGCCGGTAGCGGCTCGTGATCTCAACGGCCTCAACTATTACGCCTGGGCCTTCTCGGCTTTCTTGATCGGGATGCTGTTCGCCACAGTTGTCTGCGGCCGGATCAGTGATCGCGTCGGACCAGCCAAACCGCTGCTAGCCGGCCTGATGATCTTTCTGGCCGGACTGGTCGTCTCGGGAACTGCGCAGCACATGGCACAGCTCGTCTTCGGCCGGCTTGTGCAGGGACTTGGTAGCGGCGCGATGAACGTCGCGATCTTCGTCTGTGTCGCTCAGGTCTACAGCACGAGGCAGCGGCCCAAGATCTTCGTCTACATCTCTACCGCGTGGGTCGTGCCATCGTTTGTGGGGCCGCCTGTTTCGGCATGGCTGACCAACAATTTGAGTTGGCATTGGGTCTTCTTCGCTGTCATTCCACTGGCCCTCTTCGGCGGCATCATGGCGTTGCCAAGCCTGCGGCGAATGATGCGTCATGACCCGAGCAGCAGCGATGCCAACCAAAAGCCAGCGCCGTTATGGGCGGCCGGGATGCTTTGTGCCGCCACTGCTGCTCTACAGCTCGCGGGTCAGCGGCTCGACTGGATTGCGATTGTCCTGCTGGTCGGCGGTCTGGCGATGCTCTTGGTGGCGTTGCCGCGGCTCATGCCGGCTGGCTTCCTCAGATTCCGTCGTGGGCTGTCACAGGTCATTCATACCCGCGGTCTGCTACCCGGCGCCTTCTTCGGTGGTGAAGCCTTTGTGCCGCTGATGTTGGTCGAGCAGCGGTCGGTTCCGCTCTTCCAGGCCGGTGCGGTGCTAACCGTCGGCGCGCTCGGCTGGACCGCCGGTTCCTGGCTGCAGTCGCGACCGTGGTTGGGAGTTCGGCGTGACCGCTTGATCACGCTGGGCTGCTGTTCGGTTGTTGTGGGATTGGCGCTGGTATGTGTGATCGCCTTTGTACCGGCAATTCCCTATTACTGGGTGGCGCTGAGCTGGGTTCTAGGGGGCCTAGGCATGGGACTTGCGATATCGAGCACCTCCTTGGCCGTCATGACCCTGTCCGCGGCGGCCGAGCAGGGTCGGAACGCCGCATCGCTGAACCTCTATGACGCCCTCGGATCCGCGATCTTCATCGGTGTCGCGGGCAGCATCTTTGCGGCGCTTCACCCGACTGGAAACCTGGCCCTGACCTTCGGTGTCGTGGAGGCGTCGATGGCAGTCGTGGCGTCGCTCGCGGTCATCACCTCGCTTCGCATAGGCATAGTGCAAAACGAGTTCGCGCCATTTTGATTGCTTCGCTCGCTGACGCTCGCTCCGCACAGATCGCGCTGTGGAAGCCGCCTACTTCGTCGTCGCTCGCAGACGAAAGCATGTCTCCTCGCTCCTCCTCACCACGGCGGCGCGCGATCCGGGGCGTGTCCAGCACGTCGTGATCGATGATCGTCCGGGCCTCGGCTCGACCGGCTTGCAGCTGCGACCGCCTGCTTCGGCCTCAGACTCGGGAAGAGCTGGTGGCGAGGGCCTCGAGCGTGGCCCGAGACCCTTTGCTGTGCAACGAGTTCAGCGTGTTCAGGTACGGCTCAGTAAACGCCGGCTCGTTGGCCAGCTCACCGAACAGCTCGCGATTCTTCACGAAGGCCAGCGGATCCTCGCGCTGCTGGGCGGCAATCTGCTGCAGTGTGTCGGCCAGCCTGTCGACCACTTTGATCGGCTCGCCCTGCTCATCGACACCCTCGGCGTATCGGGCCCAACTGGCAACCACCGCCGCCGACAGTGTGACATCGCGGCCCGCGGCAAGGTTTTCGCGTACGACCGGCAGCAGCCATTTAGGAATCCGATCCGAGCTCTCGGCGCACAGCCGGGCTACCGTGTCCCGTACCGCGGCATTGGAGAACCGCTCGATCAGTTGCAGCTTGTACGCGTCGAGATCGATCCCAGGCACCGGCGAGAGCGTGGGCGTCGCCTCTCGGTTCATGTAGTCGAGCAGGAAGTTGGCGAACAATTGATCTTGCGCAACCTCATGCACCAGCCGGTAGCCGGCGAGATAGCCGAAGTAGCACAGCGCCTGGTGACTGGCGTTCAGGAGGCGCAGCTTCATCAGCTCGTACGGCTCCACGTCTGGCACAACTTGCACGCCGACGTCTTCAAACGGTGGTCGGCCCAAAGAGAAGTTGTCCTCCAGCGCCCACTGCGTAAACGGCTCACAAACGACCGGCCAGGCATCCTCCACCCCGAAGCGTTCACTGATCTGGGCCCGGTCCTCATCTGTGGTCACCGGCGTAATTCGGTCGACCATCGAGTTCGGGAAGCGGACATTGGTCTCCACCCAGTCGCCCAGCTCCGGATCCCGGAGCCGGGCGAACGCGCCGAAGACTTCCTGAGCCATATGGCCGTTGCCCTGGATGTTGTCGCAGGACATCACGGTGAAGGGCTCGATGCCGCGGGAGCGACGTCGTACCAGCGCCTCTGTGATCAGGCCGAATGTCGTGCTGGGCACCGCTCCAGGAGCCAGATCGGCCTGGACAGCCGGGTTGGTGGCGTCGAACTCGCCGGTGACCTGGTTGAAGTTGTAGCCGCCCTCAGTCACCGTCAGTGAGACGATCCGCGTCTTGGGATCGGCCATCTTTTCGATCACCGCATCAGGATCGTCCGGCGAGTACAGATACTCCATGATCGATCCGATAACCCGCGGCTCCCAACCTCCCTCAGGATCTTTCAGAACCAGCGTGTACAGGCAGTCCTGAGCCTCCATCACCTCCTTCATCTTGAGGTCGAACGGCATCACGCCGACGCCACAGATTCCCCAGTCGAGTGCCTTGCCCTGTTCCATGAGCTGATCGATGTACATGGCCTGGTGGGCGCGATGAAACCCACCGACACCGAAGTGCACGATGCCGACCTGGCCCTGGGAGCGGTCATAGCTCGGCACCGGGATGTTCAGGGATCCGAGGTTGGCTTGGTTGAGCGCAGTCATCTGATCCCCTCGCCTTACTTCACTGCGCCGAGGGACAGGCCCTGTACCAACTTGTCCTGTGCAGCGAAGCCGGCAATGATCACTGGCAGCGAAACGACGGTTGCCGCCGCGCATACCTTGGCCAGGAACAGACCTTGTGAGGTGATGAAGCTGGTCAGGAAGACCGGTGCGGTTCCGGCTATCACGCTGGTCAACGTGTTGGCCAGCAGCAGTTCGTTCCAGGCGAAGATGAAACAGATCAGCGCGGTGGCCGCGATGCCGGGGGAGATGATCGGCACGATGATGCTACGCAGCGTCCGGATCAGACCGGCACCGTCCACCGCCGCGGCCTCGAAGAGCTCGACTGGGATGTCGGCGAGGAAGGATCGCATCATCCAGACAGCGATGGGCAGGTTCATCGCCGTGTATAAGATCAACAGATAGTTGATGTTGTCCAGCAGCCCGAGATATTTGGCGAAGATGTAGAGCGGCAGCAGACCGGCAACGGCAGGCAGCATCTTGGTGGACAGGAAGAAGAACATCGCATCGGTCCACTTCTTGATCGGCTTGACCGCGAGCGCGTACGCCGCGGGAATCGCCAGCACGATCACCAGGATGGTCGAAATGATCGATGCGGTCGCTGAGTTGATCAACGGCGGCCAGGGGCTGGCTCCAGAGGATGCGCCGAAGAACTCCTTGTAGCCCTGCAGGGTGAGTGGGGCAAAGAAGCTCGGCGGGTTGGTTGATGCGTTGGGCTCGGAGTGCAGGCTGGTCAGCACCATGTAGAAAACCGGGAAGATGAAGAGAATGCCGATGGCCCAGGCGGCGATGCCTGCGATGACATTGCCGCGGCGTGAGCCCATGCTGGGGCCGCGGGCGCTGGATCTCTTTCGCTGAGCAGCGGACTTGCTGGGGGCGGGAGCGACTGCGGTGGTCATCAGGCCTCCTCGAACAGGGTGGACACGGTACGCAGCAGGAACGTGGCGATGGCGATGGAGAAGATCACCACGACCACGCCTTGAGCGGAGGCAAGACCGTAGTCTTGGGCGCTGTAGAGGGTTTCGTAAACGGTGTAAGGCAGGTTCGCAGTGCCCAGTGAGCCGGCCGTCATGACGTAAACGGTGTCGAAGGTCTGGATGACATAGATCGAGCCGAGCAGGCCGCCGAGTTCCAGATAGCGCCGCATGTGCGGCATGGTGATGAAGCGGAAGGTCTGCCAGGGGTTCGCACCGTCGACATTGGCGGCCTCGAGGATGTCACCGGGACGCGACTGCAAGCCGGCCAGCAGGATCAAGGTCATGAACGGCGTCCAATACCAGATCAGCTGGACTTCGATCGCGAATCGTGGGAAGTCAGTGATCCAGTCCGGCTGCGGGGCGTTTTGGCCGAAGATCAAGGTGAGCATTCCGTTGAGCAGGCCATAGACGGGGTTGTAGATCGCGTGCTTCCAGAGCAACGCGGCGGCAACCGGAACGATCAGGAATGGAGCGATCATCATGGTGCGGACGGCACCGCGGCCTAAGAAGCTGCGGTTCAGCAGCAGCGAGATGCCGAGTCCCAACGCCAGGGAAACCACGACGACGGTCACGGTGAGCACGACCGTGAAGAACACACTTGATCGCAGCGCCGGGTCGGTGAAGACGGTGACGTAGTTGTTGAGCGTCCCGAAGAAGATCTCGTTGGGATAGTTGGCTTGCCAGTTCATGAACGAGATGATCAGCGTCGCTATGAACGGAATCTGCGTCAGGATGATGGTAAAGACTAAGGCCGGCAGCAGCGGGAATCGTCGCACCCAGCCCTTCTTGTCCAGCCAGCGTTCGTTGAAGGGTGCTTTGGGCTCCTTCTTCTTTTTGGCTGCCTTGGCCTCGGCCTCCGTGTCGAGGGGCGTTGCCGTTGTGGTGGCCATATGCGCCATGCCTCCTTGTCGGGTGTGAGGTGATCCGTCGATAGAGCCGTCTCTCGACAGGTTCACGCCAGCATTCAATTGTGGTTAATGATCTTGGGCTTCGGCGGGCCCAACCGTACAAGCTGTACGCCTGGGGCCCGCCGAAATCCTTAGATCCTTGCTACTGGCCTTGGTACTTCTTGGCGACCTGCTCAGCCAGCTTCTGTCCTTTAGCGAGCGCCGTGGTGACGTCCTCCTTGCCGGCGATCACAGCCGAGATTTCCTGGCTGGCCTTCGTACCGAGATCGGGGAACTCCGGGATGTCGACGAACTGGATGCCGATGGTGGGTCGCGGTTGCACACCAGGGTTGACCGGGTCTGCGGACTCGATCGCCTTCAAGGTCGGCTCGGCGAACGCTCCGGCTTCCTTCTTGTACTCAGGATTCTGATAGGTCGAGATGCGCTTGCCGGCCGGCACCGTGGCCCAACCATCCTGCGCGCCCACCAGCTCTTCGTACTTCTTTGACGACGCCCACGAGATGAACTTCCAGGCGGCGTCTTGCTTCTGGCTCTTCTTCTCGATCGCCCATGCCCAGGTGTACAGCCAGCCAGACGCCTTCGTCATCTTGACCGGAGCCTGTACATAGGCCATCTTGCCCTTCACTGGGGAATCCGGGGCCTCCAAGCTGCCTGCTGCGGAGGTGGCGTCGTACCACATGGCGGCCTTGCTCTGTGTCGTCGCGGTCAGGCACTCGGCAAACCCGGCTTGGGCCGCGCCAGCCTCACCATGCGCCTTGACTAGATCGGTGTAGAAGGTGGTCGCCTGAGTGAATTCCGGCGCATTCACTTTCGGCGTCCAGTCCTTCTCGAACCAGGTGCCGCCGAAGGTATTGACAACAGTTGTCAGAGGTGCGAATACCTCGCCCCAACCAGGCAGGCCCCGCAGACAGATGCCCTTCATGCCAGATTGGGCACCGTCCAGCTTGGCCGCGGCTGCCGCTACCTCATCCCAGGTCGGGTTGTCCTTGATGGTCACACCGGCCTTGTCGGCGACATCCTTGCGGTACATCAGGAACGAGGACTCGCCGTAGAACGGCTCACCGTAGAGCTTGCCGTCCGGACCTTTCAGCGACTCGGTCATCGACGGGAAGATGTCGGCCTGGTTGAAATCCTTGTCGTCCTTGTACGCCTGGATGTCATCCATGGACCAGAGCCAGTTGTTCTTGGAGTACCACGGGATTTCGAAGTTCGACAGCGTTGCGACGTCGAACTGGCCGGACTGGTTGGCGAACTCCTGGGCCGCCTGGTTGCGCATGTCATTCTCCGGCTTGACGGTGAAGTTCACCGTGATGCCGGACTCCTTCTCGAAATCGCCGATATGTTTCTGCAGCGCAAGCATCTGCGGATTGTTGACCATCAAGACGTTGATGGAACTGGCGGCGCCACTAGCGCCTCCTCCGCCACCGCCCCCACCGGCTCCGGCGCAAGCGGCGGTCGTGAGTAACAACGCGGACAACCCTGCGGCCGCCGCAACTTTGTGATTCCAGCGCATCTGGAGTCATTCCTTCCTGGTCGTCCCTGTTGAGGGTTCCGAGCTTTAGGGCTTCTGGCGGCCTGGATGGCCGTTCCTAAGCTGATCGCGCAGCCACCTGAGGAATGCTGGCTGCAGGCAAGATTTGCACCGGCGGTACTCAGACCGACTGTCCATGCCGTCGGTGGCCAGCGATGCTGAGTGTGATCAGATGTAGCGCAGCGAGCATGGTGGGTCGGCCTTGTCCCGATCGGGACACCTTGAGAGGCCGACCGGCTCGACTGATGCGCCGCTGCGACGGCCCTGGCGTTCACACCTGATCTCACGCTGACCAGTAGTCCTTGCTCAGTACACGCTGGCTTTGGGTGCCTTGTGTCCATGTATAACGTAAAGACCCCTGTTTGCCCACTCTTGTTGGAAGGAAGCCCGAATCATTTCGAAACTGCAACACAGTTGTTGCCGTTCATTGGTTTGGCTGGGTGAATTGCCAGGGTCGGCTGGGATCCAGCTGTTGATCATCTGTGCTTTAGTCCGGAGGCGATCTCAGCACGACACTACGATAAAGAGGTGTCTGACATCCCCGTAGGCTCGCCGCCGGCTCCGCCTGGACGTCATGCCGCGCCGAGCGGCTGGTACCCGGATCCAGTGAATTCGGCGCAAGAACGTTACTGGGACGGCTGGCAGTGGTCTCGCAACACGCGACCCATTGAGTACGCCTCGCCCAACGCCGGCTACGGGCAAGCTCCGTACACCCCCTATCCGGGCTCAAATGTGAGGCCGCCGCTCGGCTACCCGGGGCCGCGTCCGGGTTCGATACAGGCCACCATGACTGCGGACGGCGTTCCCCTCTCTTCCTGGTGGTGGCGAGCACTCGCGGTCGTCATCGATTACGTGATCATCACGACGATTGTCACGCTCATCACTCTCCCGGTATGGCGATCGCTGTACGCGGCATGGGTCAGCTACTTCAACGGGGTCATGGAAGCCCAACGCCAAGGACTGGCACCGCCCACGGCGAACATCACCGATCTGATCTCTCGCAACGACCAACTGATCTTGACCGTTGCGACGCTCGCTGTCGGGATGCTGTATTACGTGGCTTTCTGGCGCTGGAAATCAGCGACACCGGGGATGATGATCTGTGGGCTGCGGGTGGTGCCGGTTGATCGCGGGCGCGCTACGGAGCATCTCGCGTGGAGCGCGGTCATCATCCGCGCGAGTATTTGGGTGCTGCCCGGCATCAACTCGTTTCTCAGCTTGATCACGGTTGTGGACGTTCTTCTCCCGCTGTGGAATCCCAAGCGGCAGGCGCTCCATGACATTGCGGCGAAGACCCAGGTGATCCGAACGCGCTGACTTAGTGAGCCCTGCCCACGCGGGTGTTTGGTTGTTCGCTTCGCTCGCTGCGATGTTCAGTCAAAAATTCTTGTTCCAAAAGACGTGGAACTGGCTAAACATCGCAGTTCACCTGACTATATTGAGGCGAGGTCGGAGCGTTCGGGGCGCTCCTACCCGTTACCTTCGGGCACGGGGGCCACGTCCGATGAGGGTGTCGTGCTGCGTAAGCGCCGTCTTCAGCACTCAGCTGCCGCGATGGCAGGACTTATCACGTTGGTCGGCGTGGCCGTGCTGCCGGTCTTTGCAAGCGCGGAGTCTACGGACGGCACATTGACGGTGATCGTCAACCGCGATGTCGACCGAAACGGCAACTACAGCAGCGACATAGATCAGCCTCAACCTGGCATTGAGCTCGCCGTCACCGATGCCAGCAATCACACCGTCACGGGTGTCACGGATCGCGACGGCAGGTTCGTCCTTCGGTCCACCTCCAAGCTGAAGGGCGGTCGATATTTCGTCGTTGCGAAGGTGCCCGCTTCGCTCGCCGAGCTCGCCCCGGTCCCTGAGAGCAGCACGTTCCAGCCACTGAGTACCACAGTCGATGTGACCTCGGAGAATCAGACGGTGCGCATGGGTGTTGCCGTTGGCCCTACTGCCGCCCAGTCTCCAAATGACCAACCGTCAACCGTTTCTCGCGGAGCGGATCGGCCCGGGCTCGCCCGGTTCGCGGTTGGTGATCTGGTCTGGCGCGACGACAACCGGTCAGGAGTCCAGGACCCTGGCGAATCGCCTGCGAGTGGGATCAGCGTGCAGCTGCTCAATGTCAACGGAGAGGTGGTGGCCTCAACAGTCAGCGGACGGTCCGGGCACTACATGTTCGACAATCTGTCCTCTGGCACCTACTCGGTGCGGTTTGCCGGGGTCCCGGATGACTTTCGGCTTACGCCGACAGGCGTTGGCGACCAGCGTGGCGCTGACTCAGACGCCGACTACTCCGGTGCTACGCCACCTTTCACCTTGGGTGTCGGGGAACCCAATGTCCGACCAACCGCGGTGACCGACCGGGTGGCGGCGGCGTACATCAACACTACGATCGATGCCGGCATCACGCCGTTGCGGTACGCCGTGGATGACAGGGTCTGGCTCGATCTGAACAGCGACGGTATCCAGCAAGTTGACGAGCCGGCCGGGTCCGCCACTGTCTCATTGCTTACTGACGCCGGCAATGTGGTGGTCACGACGACAACCGACGCTACCGGCCGCTATCAGTTCTCCGACTTGCGCGGTGGTCGCTATCGGCTGCAGTTCGCAGGTTTGCCAGCGCATCGCACCTTCACTGCGCGGGCATCCGGCAACGACCCGGCAGTGGACTCCGACCCCGATCCCGCTACTGGACGGACGCCAGTCTTCACGTTGGCCCAGGGAGCACCCAATCTCGTACCCGTCACCAACGCTGATGCCGGATCTGCCGACTTCGAGAATCAAACTCTGAGCGCTGGGTTGGTGTGTGCGTACTCAGTAGGGGACAGGGTCTGGCGGGACAACAACGGCGACGGCGTACTGGACGCCGGTGATAGCGGCGTGAAGGGCGTTACCGTCGCTCTCTTGGACAGCGGCTCGCACGTCATCGCAACGACGGTCAGCGCGGAGGATGGGCGCTACGCCTTCGACCATTTGCCTGCGGGGAATTACCGGGTCAAATTCAGCAAGCTGCCCGACGACCTGATGTTTACCGGCCAGGATGTCGGTGAGAACCCAGCAGTGGACTCCGATGCAGATCGGGCCGGGGTGACTCCGGTTTTCGCGCTAGGAATTGAGAACCCAGCTGACACCAGCATCGACGCCGGGCTTACCACGCCAGGCAACTATCGTGGCGTTTCAGGTTCGAACAAGGCTCCGGTTGACAGGGCGCTATCGTCTACCGGCGGCGTTGCCCCGCAGATCCCGATTACCGGAGCAGCTCTAGCGCTGGGCGGCATGAGCTGTCTGCTCTTTGCTCGACGGCGCCGCAGGCTGTGAGCGTCCGTGCGGCGGCCTAGGGGGCAGCGAGCAGTCCGTGTGCGACCAAGTCGTTGATCACGTTGCGCACCTTGTCGGTACCGAGTCGTTGTACCCGGCGCCGGATCCGCGACTGGGTCTTGTCGTTCCAAACTGAGAGTGCCGGGCCGATTTGATCATGATCCTTGGGTCGCAGGAGCTCTGCCGCATCCTCGAGAGTCGCGCCCTCGATCAGGGCATCAGTCGCTCGTAGCAGGGCCAACCAGCTGGCCTCGAGCCGATTGGCGATCTTGAACGGTAGATCAGCTTCGATCAAGATCGACAATTGTTCGACGGTTTGCGAGGGCTCGGCGCCGCCTGCATCGATCTTTCCATAGAGACCAGCGGCTTCGATCAGCTCGACCGCAGCCTCCCAGCCGGGTGCATAGGGCACATCGACGAAAACAGCGATCTCGTGCGCGAGCCCCGCAGCAGCCGACGCCACTCGGGCCGCACTGCCGGCAAGATCATCAAGGTCACGCAGGGCAGGCTCAGCTGAGACGATCTCGATGCCTGGAAGGTCTCGTCCTGCCAGTGCGAGCAGTCCGCCTGCGCCAGCGGTGGTGATCACACTGACGGGAACACTGACACCATCCGGGACCTGGCGGCTGAGCGTTGCGAGTTGACTGTCCGAGACGACCAAAGTGGCTAGCAGGCTCCCGTAGGAGTCCCGGAGCTCTCGGTGGTCTGCGAGTGCTGCAGCGACTGAAGTCTGAGGGCGCCGTATGAGTGTCTCGTCGTCAAGCAGGTCGTCGAACAGCTCCATGGCCAGCACACTACGCAGCGTGATCTGGCTCCAGCCGTCTGGTGTGATGGTCATGAACATGGAGTTCCCCAGTCCAAGACAAGCGAGGACCACATGACGCAACTGGCCAGCACGGGTGGCGACACTGCAGCAGATCAGGAGAGACCAGCTAGCGCCGGCGCCACGGTCCCGCCGGAGCCGTACCAGCTCACCGACGCGGCCGGACCACTCGACAAGCGGGCGCTGCGAACCCTCGATGCTTGGTGGCGAGCGGCGAACTACCTTGCCGTCGGTCAGATCTACCTCACGGCCAATCCTCTGCTGCGAGAACCGTTGCAGGCCGAGCACATCAAGCCGCGGTTACTGGGCCACTTCGGCACGGTACCCGGCCTCAACCTCGTCTACGTGCACGCCAATCGGGCAATTCGCGAGCGCGACCTGAACGCGGTGTTCATTGCCGGGCCAGGTCATGGCGGTCCAGGTCCCAACGCATGTGCCTGGCTCGAAGGCACCTACTCGGAGCTGTACAGCCACATCCCCACCGACACCGAGGGAATGGCTGCGTTCTTCCACCAGTTCTCCTATCCCGGCGGTGTTCCCAGCCACTGTGCTCCGGAGACACCCGGCTCCTTCCACGAAGGCGGCGAGCTCGGATATTCACTTCTGCACGCTTTCGGTGCCGCGCTCGATCAGCCGGACCTGGTGGTGTTCTGCGTAGTTGGCGATGGGGAGGCGGAGACAGGTCCGCTGGCGGGTAGCTGGCACGCGGCCAAGTTCCTCAATCCATCCCGAGACGGCGCTGTGCTCCCGGTCCTGGCTCTCAACGAGTACAAGATCGCCAACCCCACACTGCTCGCCCGCATCCCGTACGAGGAGTTGGAACAGTTGATGCGCGGCTACGGCTACGAGCCGCATCTGGTGGCCGGAGACGACCCGGCGGTCGTCCATCAGGCAATGGCTGAAACTCTCGACCGCTGCCTGGATCGGATTGCCGAGATCCAGGAAGCCGCGCGGCAGAGTGACGACCCTGGCCGGCCGGCATGGCCAATGATCGTGCTGCGTACACCCAAAGGCTGGACCTGCCCGCCGGTGGTCGACGGCCAGCAGGTGGAGGGCACCTTCCGTGCCCACCAGGTGCCGCTACCCGCCGCCCGTACCGATGCTGATCACCGGGCTGCATTGGAAGCTTGGCTCCGCTCCTATCGTCCGGAAGAGCTGTTCGACAGAACTGGCGCACCGGTAGCGGACGTACTGGCACAGAACCCCTCCGGTGAGCGACGCATGAGCGCCAACCCGGTGGCAAATGGTGGTCTGTTGCTGCGCGATCTGCGGCTGCCCGACTGGCGCGACTTTGGTGTGCCGGTCGGGCATCCCGGCGCGACGCGGCACGAGGCCACCCGGGTGCTCGGGCGCTGGCTCGCGGAAGTCACCAGAGCCAACCCGGACAACTTTCTGACCTTCGCACCGGACGAGTTGGCAAGCAACCGATTGCAGGACATCTTGGATGTCACCGGGCGGGACTGGCAGGCCGACATCGGTGAGTTCGACGAGAAGCTGGATCGTCGTGGCCGGGTGATCGAGGTGCTCAGCGAGCACATGTGCCAAGGGATGCTCGAGGGTTACCTGCTGACCGGGCGGCACGGGCTGTTCACCTGCTATGAGGCGTTCATTCACATCGTCGACTCGATGTTCAACCAGCACGCCAAGTGGCTGCAGGCCAGTGCAGAAGTTCCGTGGCGGCGACCGATCGCCAGCTTCAACTATCTGCTCTCCTCGCACGTGTGGCGGCAAGACCACAACGGCTTCACCCACCAAGATCCGGGCTTCCTGGACATTGTGCTGAACAAGAATCCGGAGATCGTGCGCGTCTACCTACCGCCGGACGCGAACACGTTGCTGTCCACTTACGACCACTGCCTCCGCTCGCGGCATTACATGAACGTTGTGGTCGCCGGCAAACAGCCCCAGGAGGATTGGCTCTCGGTCAGAGATGCCGCGCAGCACTGTACCCGAGGCCTCGGCATCTGGGACTGGGCTGGGAACCGGGACGAACTGGGCTCGGTTCCCGACGTCGTGCTGGCTTGCGCCGGCGAGATCCCCACCCTGGAGACCCTGGCTGCGGCAAGCATTCTGCGGGAACGGCTGCCTGAGCTGCGGGTGCGGGTCGTCAACATCGTTGATCTGATGCGGCTCCTGCCGGAAACCGAACACCCGCACGGACTCCCAGACCGCGAGTTTGACACCTTGTTTACGACGACCCAGCCGGTGATCTTTGCTTTTCATGGCTACCCGTTGCTCGTGCATAGGCTCACCTATCGACGTCACAATCACTCCCAGATCCATGTCCGCGGTTATAGGGAGAGGGGCACGACCACGACGCCGTTCGACATGGTGATGTTGAACGATCTAGACCGCTTCCACCTTGTCGTCGATGTCATCGATCGCGTCGAAGGCCTCGGAACACGCGCTGCGGGGCTCCGGCAGGAGATGATCGATACCCGCATCCGGGCCCGTGCCTGGACTCGGGACAACGGCGTCGATATGCCAGATGTCGCGGAGTGGCGCTGGCCGTCGTAAGCCGCGGGCACAATGTGCACGGTGAGCCGGTTTCAGCCCGATGAGGTCAAAGCGGCCCTCGCCAAGGTGCGCGGGGCGTGCTCGAGCTTCCCAGAGACGTCGGAGCGCCTGAGCCATGGCGGACCTGCATTCTTCATCCGGGCCAAGAAATGCTTCGTGATGTTCCTCGACGACCACCACGACGATGGGCGTCTCGCGATCTGGTGCGCGGCTCCCGAGGGCGTGCAGGCCGAGATGGTCGACACGGATCCGGAGCGTTTCTTCCGCCCGCCTTACGTCGGTCACCTCGGCTGGCTCGGGGTTCAGCTGCCAGGAATTGATCAGGCCGAACTCAACGCGATCTGTCGAGAGGCTTTTGTCACTGTGGCGCCGCAAGCGCTGGTGAAGGCATTGCCGCCAGAACCTGACGCGTGAAGGAGATCCCTGCAATTGCCTAGGCCGATCTGCTGACGGTCACCCCGGCCGCGGTCAGCTCAGTGGTTATTTCAGGGACGCGCTCCGGAGCTACCGCTGCCGTGAGGCTGAGCAACACCTTGGTCTGGAAGCCCTCGCGTACGGCATCCAGTGCGGTGGCGCGTACGCAGTAATCGGTGGCAATCCCGCAGATATCAACTTGATCAATTTCTCGCTCCCGCAGCCAGTCGGAGAGTCTCCCGCCGTCCTCGGTGGCCCCCTCGAAGGCCGAATACGCCGGCTCGTACTGGCCTTTATAGAAGACGGCGGCGAAGTCACGGACGGTCAGGTTGTCGTGAAACTCAGCACCTGCCGAGCCAACCACGCAGTGCGGCGGCCAAGAATCCACGAAGTCCGGCTGAGCAGCAAAGTGTGAGCCCGGGTCGATGTGATGGTCGCGAGTGGCAATCACGTAGGCATAATCATGATCACTTTTCAGCAGGCTGTCGATGCGGCTGACAACAGCGGCTCCGCCGGCCACCCCCAACGAGCCACCCTCACAGAAGTCTCGTTGCGGATCGGCAATGATCAAAGCGCGTGTCATGATCACAACTCTCTGCTGGGCCCAGTGATCGGTTCTTTCACGCTGCTTGTAACGGAGGCGTGGACGCCGGGCTCGTTTTCGTAGGGATTTCTTACACCTTCGCCAAGGCCGCGGAAGAGCGTCTCGATCACCGGCTCGCCACGAGACATCTTGAGTGCCTCGAGCGGGAGCTCCTTGCGGGAGCGCAGGTGTCGTTCGCGCATGATCTCAAGCGGTTCGTCGCCGACGATCATGCCGCCGTCCACCAGCTTCACCAGCAGCGGACGATCGTTGGAGTCGCCGCTCGGCGGCACGCCGATTCCGATGATCTCCGCCACGGCCATACCTTGCTCAGACAGTCGACGCAGCGCGTACTTCCGACCACCGACGGAGATCTTGTTGACGCTCTTCTTAGCCACTGCCATCATCGGTGCGCCCGCATCGTCGGATTCGGCGCGAGCCACCAACTTGTAGACGAACTCACACGTCGGATGGCTGCTGCCGGTGACCAGAGCCGTCCCGATCCCGTAGCTGTCGACAGGTGCGGCCGCGAGCGCGGCGAGGGTGTACTCATCGAGATCACTGGTGACGATGATCTTGGTTCGGGTGGCACCTAAGGAGTCCAGCAGCTCGCGGACCTGAACGGCCAGCAAGCCGAGATCGCCGGAATCGAGCCGTACGGCACCGAGCCGGCCCCCGGTCAGCTCCACCCCTGTCCTCACGGCCTCGAAGACGTCGTAGGTGTCCACCAGCAGCGTGGTTTGGACTCCCAACTCCGCGATCTGCGCCGCAAAAGCTTCCCGCTCGCTGGAATGCAGCAGGGTGAAGGCGTGGGCCGCTGTGCCTCGTGTTGGCACACCGTAACGGCGTCCGGCCTCCAGGTTGGACGTTGAAGCAAAGCCCGCAACGTACGCAGCCCGGGCGGCCGCAACCGCCGCCAGCTCGTGTGTCCGGCGCGATCCCATCTCGATGCACGGTCGGTCGCCCGCCATCGCGGTCATCCGAGAAGCGGCAGAGGCAATGGCTGAATCGTGGTTGTAGATGCTCAGCAGCAGGGTCTCCAAGATCACGGCCTCGCCGAACGTACTCTCGACGATGACGATGGGTGAACCGGGAAAGTAGATCTCGCCTTCCGGATAGCCCCAGATGTCACCAGAGAAGCGGTAGTCGGCCAACCAGTCGGCCATTACTTGATCAACGACGTTGCTGTCGCGGAGGAAGGCGAGCGCCTCCTCGTCGAAGCGGAAATGCTTCAGGGCGCGTAGGGCCCTGCCAACCCCAGCGACGACACCGTAACGGCGGCCGGCCGGTAGCCGGCGCGCGAAAAGTTCAAAGGCGCAGCGCCTATTCGCGGTCCCGGCGCGAAGCGCGGCGCGTACCATCGTCAGCTCGTAATGGTCGGTCAGCAACGCGGTCGTCGGGACCTCGCTCGGTCCCCAAGCCGTTGCAACACCCGGTGTTGGATCCGTCGCGGTCACGGCGTCAGCCTAACCAGATCCGCTCGGTATCCGGCAGGGAGCGCGCTGCCCGAAAAGTGCGCGTCGTTGCAAGAATGGTTCTCATGCCTGATTCCGACGGGGAGAGCGTGACACCGGCAGGCGGCACCGCTATCGCCGAGCGCCCAGTCGACGAACTCCGGACGCAAACACCGTGGGTCACCATCGTCTGGGATGATCCGGTCAACCTGATGTCATATGTGACCCACGTGTTCGTGACCTACTTTCACTACACCAAATCAAAGGCCGAGAAATTGATGTTGCAGGTGCACACGACTGGAAAAGCGATCGTTTCCAGCGGTACTCGCGAGGCGATGGAGCGAGACGTCACCGCTATGCACGAATACGGCCTATGGGCAACTCTCGACAAGTCGGACAAGTGAGTTTGAACCGCAGGGGTACCAGACTGGTGGAGGCAGATGCATCACGGATTGCGCCCACCGCCGTGCTGAGGAGGAGCGAGGGGACATGCTTCTCGACCAGCAGCCGGGTCTCAGGTGGGGTGCATGCTTGGCAGTGTTGTTGGCTGCGCGCGGGTGAGGAAGGCACCGGCCTCCGAGCGCGATCCGCGCCGAGCGAGCTTGGCGAGCGAGGCAATCAAATATGAAGAAGTTTCACCGTAGGCGGGGGATGATCATCACCCAGCTC